>Ga0268359_10907_pt1 | contig 16257 bp, 19 predicted proteins | sample BioMet11_FD_194416 | JGI IMG/M metagenome (GOLD analysis project Ga0268359, IMG submission 194416) | Sewage microbial communities from Oakland, California, United States - Biofuel 11 (PacBio Assembly) | ecosystem: Engineered > Wastewater > Sewage > Unclassified | place: USA: California | collected...
GTCCCTCGATGCCGCCGACGGACGGCTCAAGGTCAAGGGCTGGGTCGAGGACGCCGGACTCGGCGTCAAGGACGTTTTGCCGCGTCTGACCGAGGCTGGCGCGGCTTTCCTGGTCTACACCGACATCAGCCGGGATGGCATGCAGTCCGGCGTCAACCTGCCGGCGCTTTCCCGGCTGCTCGACCTGACCGCGCTCCCCGTGGTGGCGGCCGGCGGCGTGGCCACACTGGACGACGTCAAGGCGGTCCTGCCCCTGGCCGGTCGCGGCCTGGAAGGGGTCATTTCCGGCCGGGCCATCTATGCCGGCACCTTGGATTTTGCTGCGGCCCTGGCCCTTATCGCTTCGGAAACCCGGGAGGTTCAATGAGAACCGTGGAAGTAAAAGGCATGCACTGCTCGAAATGCGTGGCCTCCGTGACCAAGGCCCTGTCCGCCATTCCGGGGCTGACCAACGTGGTCGTGGATTTGGAAAAAGGGATGGCTTCCTTTGAGGGGGCGGCGACTCCCGACACCATCAAGGCCGCCATCGACGCCATCGGCTTTGAGCCCGGCGCGGTAAAGTAGCGGCAAACGCGGCAAGGCGGGGCCGCCCCTGCCGGCCTCACCTTGCCGGGGGCCTCTGCTCCTGGTCCCCTTTTGTGGGGCGTTATGTATTGGCGTGAAACACCCGCCGTTCCCTCGACCTTACCCCTGCTGCCCCAGATCCTGGCGGCCTTGCGGCCGGATGACCGGATTCTCGATCTCGGTTGCGGCGGCGGTCGCATCCTGGCCGAACTGGCCGGCCACGGCCTGGGGCGTCTGCATTGCGGCCTGGACATCAACCTGCCGAGCCTCGCCCTGGCCCGGGAAAAACACCTTGCCGTGGCCCTGGCCGACCTGACGGCGCGCTTGCCGCTGGCCGATGCTTCCTGCGATGTCTGTTTTCTCCAGGCCGTGCTGACCTGCCTTGTACCGGCTTCGCGACGCTTGGCCATCCTGCGCGAGGCGCGCCGGGTCACCCGGCGCGTCCTTGCCGTCGCCGATTTCCTTCAAAATTGGGACCTGCCGCTCTACCGCGCCCGGTACGAGGCAGGCCCCGGAGAAACGGGCGAGGCCGGCAGTTTCCTCGTACGCGAAGGGGATACGGTCCTCTACGCCGCACATCATTGCACGATCCCGGAATTGACGGAGCTTCTGGCCGCAGCCGGGTTCACCGTCACCTTTCTGGAGACACCGCAGGTCCGGACCCGTTCGGGCAACATCCTGCGCGGGGTGGTCCTGATGGCCCGACCGGAGGCGTCCGTCTAATCAAGCCAGGGGGCAAGCGCCTGCAACACGGCCTCGACCCGGATGTCGGCCAGGCAGGGCAGCGGCCGGGGACAGTCCGGGGCGAAGGGGCCGGAGGTCAGGGAGACGCAAGGGGCGCAGCTCCGTCCGGCCGTGACTACGGTCAACCCCGGTGGTCCCCATTGCCGGGGCGAGGTGGGGCCAAAGAGGGCCACGCCGGGCACGCCGTGCATGGCGGCCAGATGGAGCGGCCCACAGTCCGGGCCGACCACAAAGCGGGCCGACCGGATGGCTGCGGCCAATTCCTCAAGGTTTCGCGGACGCAGGCTGTCGCCTCCCCGCAGCGCTATTCCCCGTTCCATCTCGACCGGCCCCAGAACGAAACGCGGCTCGATGCCGCGCCGGGAAAGTTCCCGGGCCAAGCCCTCCAGACTGGATTGCAGCCAGGTCTTGTCCGGGTGGCCGGCTCCGGGAAAGAGCAGGGCCATGCGCCCCAGGGGCGCATGGCCGCCGAAAAATTGTTGAAAGAGGGCGGTCGGCTCCGGCAGGCAGGGCACGCCGCGAGCCGCCAGGGCGTCCTCGTAGAGGGTCCGGGGTGAAGCATCGCATCCATCCTTGATTCCACGCAAAAACCAGAACCAGGGGCTGTCCGGCACTGCCGGCCGTTTGGCCAGCCCCGGCCGGACCACCAGCACGCCGGTAAGTTCCCGAGGCCAGGTCTCGCCGGCGAAACGGGCGTCCAAAGCCTGGCGCAAAGCGGGAGAGCAGGGTGTGGCCCACGGAGCCAGCCACGGGGCATGCGCCGGCCGCACGGCCTGGGCGACCGGACAGCCGGCAAAATGGCGGGCGACGGCCACCAGCGCCGGCCAAGCCAAAAGAAAATCACCAAGAGCTCCGGCATGTTCCAAAACGATCTTGTCAGGAGGGTTCATTTGGCGTATCCTGCAGTTGAAAAAAAGACTTTTGTTTATAGTCTGTTGAGCTGATTTTCCCGAATGTTGCCGCCCGGAGGAAGCCTGCAGCGGGCGCCTGCGGCAGCAAGACATGGAGTCCGACCCATGGCCTTGACGAAACCTTGTCCCCATTGCGGCGGCCCCGTGGTGCATTACCGCAACCCCGTGCCGACGGTAGACATCATTATTCCCCTCCCCGGACGGGGAGTGGTGCTCATCAAACGGAAAAACGAGCCCCTGGGCTGGGCCCTGCCCGGCGGTTTCGTGGACTACGGCGAATCCGCGGAAACGGCCGCCATCCGCGAGGCCAAGGAGGAAACCGGTCTGACCGTGGAATTGACCGGCCTCCTGGGTGTCTATTCCGATCCAGCCCGCGACCCCAGACAACATACGTTGAGCGTGGTCTTCACGGCCCAACCCTTGGATGTCGACAGCCTGGAAGCCGGCGACGACGCCGGAGGCCTGGATGTCTTTCCGGTGGGGGCGTGGCCGCATCCGCTGGCTTTCGATCACGCACGCATTCTGGACGACTATGCCCGGCATTTTCTCCGGTTCAATCAGCCCTAACGGCATGGCCGGCGACCAAGCAAAAACCTCGGCCCGGGAGGCGGCTTCCCTGGCTGGCCGCCATCGGTCACTCCGAGGAGCGCGATGAAGTTTCATCACAAGGTCCTTTTTGTCGCTTCGGAAATGTACCCCTTTTCCAAGACCGGAGGTCTTGGGGACGTCATGGGGGCCCTGCCCAAGGAGCTCAAGCGACAGGGCGTCAATGTCGCGGTCATCTCACCCTATTATGGGCGCCTCAATGCCGGCGAACATCAACTCCGTCTGATCTATTCCAAATGTCGGGTCGGCTATCCCTGGGCTCCCGTCACCGCCGACATCTATACCGCCACCTGCGATGACGTGCCCGTCTATTTCGTGCAGCGGGGAGAGTATTTCGATCGCCGCTACTATTACAATACCCATGACGGCGACTATTTCGACAACTGCGAGCGGTTCATTTTTTTCTGCCGGGCCACCATGGCCTGGGCCAGCCGGCTGGAAGGCGCCCCGGCCATCGTCCACGCCCAGGACTGGCAAGCCGCCCTGGTGCCGTCGTATCTGCACTTTTTGCGCCCGGAAGCACCCTATTGGCACAAAACCAAAACCGTGCTGACCATCCACAACCTGGCCTTTCAAGGCCGGTTCGCCTCACGTCTCTTCTGGGACTCGGGACTGCCCAAGGCGGCCTGGAACATGGACGGCGCGGAATTCTGGGGCGATTTCAACCTGCTCAAAGCCGGCATCGCCTACAGCGACATCATTACCACGGTGAGCCCCACCTATGCCCAGGAGATTTTGTATCCGCATTTCGGCTGCGGCCTGGAAGGTATCCTCGGCCGCCGATCCGGGCAGTTGCGGGGCATCCTGAACGGCGCGGATTACAGCGTCTGGGATCCCGTGCACGACCGCTATCTGCCAAGCACCTACAGTTACGACGACCTGTCCGGCAAGGCGGTCTGCAAACGCAATCTGGTGACCGAGCTGAGCCTGGACCGTCACTTCCTCAAGCGTCCCATCCTGGGGTTTATCGGCCGTATCCGGGGCCAGAAGGGCATCGACCTCTTGATTTCCATCATGGGCCGGCTGATGGACAAGGATGTGGCCGTGGTGGTCCTTGGCGAAGGCAGCCTCGACGACGAGGCCGTCCTGCTCGACATGATGGAGAGCTATCCCGGCAAGCTCGCCGTGCGCATCGGTTACACCGAGGATCTGGCCCACCGCATTCAGGCCGGTTCGGATATCTTCTTGATGCCTTCCCGCTATGAACCGTGCGGCCTGACCCAGATGTACGCCTTGCGTTTCGGCACCCTGCCCGTGGCCACGGCCGTCGGCGGGTTGCGCGACACCATCGTCTCCTGGCCCGACCCCCAGGCCACGGGGTTCACGTTCAGCGAGCCCGACGCCGACCTGTTTTACCGGACCATCCTCGACGCCCTGGATCTGTGGTCCCGGCCCGAGGAATGGCACCCCATGGTGGTCCGGGCCATGCGGGCGGACTATTCCTGGGAAAAGGCGGCCAAGAACTATATTGAACTCTACCGGGAGCTGGGTGCGGACATCTAGATTGCCGCCCCTTTGCGGGGAGGCCTCCGGGCATCCCCAGGGAGTCGTTCCATGAGTCCATCCGCGGCACATCCTCTGCCATGCCTGCCTGTTCCCATCGGTGAACTCGACATTTATCTGTTCGGCCAGGGCCAGCACTGGGATCTCTACCGGATTCTCGGTGCCCATCCCCACGAGACTCCGGAGGGACCGGGCTACCGTTTCGCCGTGTGGGCCCCCAATGCAAAAGCCGTCTCCGTGGTCAGCGACGTTAACGACTGGACGCCAGGGACGCATCCCCTGTATCCGGTCGCCGCTTCGGGCATCTGGGCCGGCTTCATTCCCGGATTTCCGCGCGGTACCCTGTATAAGTTCGCCGTGGTCACCAAATATGGCGACACGGTCTTGAAGGCCGACCCGTTCGCTTTTTCTACGGAAGTGCGTCCAGGCGTGGCCGGCCGGACCTGGACCTTGGACGGCTACACCTGGAACGACGCGGCCTGGATGGCGGCCCGGCGCCAAAAGGGAGCGCCCCTGACCGACGCCATGTCCACCTATGAGGTCCATGCCGGCTCCTGGCGGTGGAAGAACGGGGACTACGGCTCGTTTTATTCCTACCGGGACCTGGCCGCCGAACTCGTACCCTATGTGCGGGATCTGGGTTTTACCCACATCGAATTCATGCCCTTGGCCGAACACCCCCTGGATGAATCCTGGGGCTACCAGACCGGCCATTATTTCGCGCCCACCTCGCGTTACGGCACCCCCGAGGACCTGCGCTTTCTGATCGACGTCTGCCACCAGAACGGCCTGGGCGTCATCCTGGACTGGGTGCCCGGCCATTTTCCCAAGGACGACTGGTGCCTGGGCCGGTTCGACGGCACAGGACTCTACGAACACGAGGACCCGCGCCAGGGCGAGCACCCCGACTGGGGCACCTATATCTTCAACTACGGCCGCCATGAGGTGCGCAATTTTCTTCTGGCCAACGCGCTGTACTGGTTCAAGGAATTCCACATCGACGGGCTGCGCATCGACGCCGTGGCCAGCATGCTCTACCTTGACTATTCGCGGCAGGACGGTCAGTGGATTCCCAACAAGTACGGGGGAAAGGAGAACCTCGACGCCATTGATTTTCTGCGCGACTGCAACATCGTGGTCCACGAGCACTTTCCCGGCGCCGCCATGATCGCCGAGGAATCCACGTCCTGGGCCGGCGTGTCCAGGCCCGTCTACACCGGCGGCCTGGGGTTCACCTTCAAATGGAACATGGGCTGGATGAACGACACCCTGGACTATTTCACCAAGGACCCGCTTTTCCGTTCCTATCACCAGAACCAGCTCACCTTTTCCATGCTGTACGCCTTTCATGAAAACTTCATCCTGCCCCTGTCCCACGACGAGGTCACCCACGGCAAGGGATCGCTCATCGGCAAGATGCCCGGGGACCAGTGGCAGCAGATGGCCAATTTACGGCTCTTTCTCTCGTATATGTGGGCCCATCCCGGCAAAAAGCTGCTTTTCATGGGCTGCGAGTTCGGCCAGTGGAAGGAATGGAGCTCCCGGGAGCCCCTCGACTGGGTGCTGCTCGACTTTCCGCCTCATCAGGGGGCCATGGCCTTGATGCGAACCCTCAATCAGCTCCTGCGCACCTATCCGGCCCTCTACGCCCGGGACAACGACTGGACCGGCTTCGAGTGGGTGGATCTTTCGGATTACGCCTCCTCGGTCATTACCTTCCTGCGCAAGGCTCCGGACGGTTCCCAGATCCTGTGGGCCTTCAATTTCACCCCCGTCGTCCGCGAGGAATATGTCGTGGGCTGCCGGGTTCCCGGCTACTGGCGGGAGATTTTCAACTCGGATGCGGCGTTTTTCGGCGGCACCAATGCCGGCAATAGCGGCGGCGTCATGGCCAAACCCGCCACCGTCGGCGGCTGGCCCCACTACCTGTCTCTGCGCTTGCCCCCCCTGGCCGCCGTGGCCCTCACCCCCGAAGCGGCGGAGCCGGCCGCGTAACGAGCGCCCCCGCAGGGCCGGAACCGGCACTCCAACCAACCGCAACGAAAGGACCCCATGCATACCAAACCGATGCTCCTCACCTTGGGCGACGCCAACGGCTTAGGCCCGGAACTGGTCTGCCGTCTATTCGCCGCCGCGCCCCTCCCGGAATCCCCCATCGGTCTGATCGGACTGGAAGCAGCGCTGGCTTGGCACGCCGAGCGCCTGGGCATTCCTCCCTTCTGGACGCGCCTGCCGGACGCCTCGGCCCTGGCAGGCGCCGCGCCGGGCCTCTATCTGGTGGAACCGCCGCGCTTAGCCGGTCTGCCCGTGACGCCGGGCCGGGAAACGTCGGAAGGCGGGCTGGCCGCCGGGGTCTCCCTGGAAGCCGCCCTGGACGTCCTGAACGTGCATGCCGACTGGAGCCTGGTCACCGGCCCCCTGTCGAAAAAGGCCCTCAACGCCGCCGGCTTCGATTTCCCCGGGCATACCGAATTTCTGGCCGAACGCTCGGGCGTGGGGCGAAACGGCGTCTGCATGCACATGTGCGGACCGGTCCTCCGGGTGAGCCTGGTCACCACCCATCCGCCCCTGGCCAAGGTGCCGGGACTTGTCACCTACGACCGGGTGATGCGGTGCCTGGAGCTGACCTGGAACCATGTCCGACGGCTGGGCGTGGCCGAAAAACCGGTGGCCGTCTGCGGCCTCAATCCCCATGCCGGGGAAAGGGGTTTGCTCGGCCGTGAGGATGAGGACGTGGTGCGTCCGGCCGTGGCGGCGGCCGTGGGCAAGGGGGTGGCGGCCGTCGGGCCGCTGTCGGCGGACACGGTGTTTTATCGGACGGCCAGGGGAGAATTTTCAGCCGTATTGGCCATGTATCACGACCAGGGCCTGCCGGCGCTGAAGCTCATGCACTTCCGCGAAACCGTCAACGTCACCCTGGGCCTGCCCTTTGTGAGGACTTCGGTCGGACACGGCACGGCCTTCGATCTGGTGGGCACGGACCGGGCCAGCACGGCCAGCTTGGCGGCGGCCATCGAGTTGGCCCGGAAGCTGGCTGGGTAGGCGGGCGGAAGAGGGAAGGGAGCCTCCCGGCGGCACGCCACCGCCTGGGACCTTGCCGGGACATACTGGCCCCGTTCCCCCCTTGCTAGGCTACCACCCAGACAGCCAGCCCCTTGGCAGCATTGATGATCTTGCTGGAGACGCTGCCGAAAAGGAATTCCTCCTGCTTGGAGACGCCGCGACGGCCGATCACCACCGTGCCGAACCCGCCTTTTTCCGCCTGCTGCAGGATTTCCAGGGCGATGCTCGCGTTGATGCTGCATTCCTGGGATTCCCGCAGAGGAGACCGGCAGCTGCCCACGAACCGAATCGTGACGGCCGCTGCGGGCACTCCCGCTTGAAGGAGCATCTCCCGGGCCGTTTCCAGGGAGCGGTGCAGCGTTGCGGCCTTTTCGGCGCAGTGTTCCTTCCATGTGGCGTCGTCCGGGAACAGATCCCGGTCCGGCGGCCGCTCGACAGCCACCACCTCGATGTGATGGCCGACGCACGCGGCGGTCATGGCCCCCGTGTAGGCCACGGCGCGCAAGGAGTTTTCCGAGCCATCGAAGGCAATCAGGATCTTGTCGGTATCCATCGTCGCATCTCCTGCTTGAGCTAGCGGTCGAGCGCCCGCCGGGCCCGTTCGAGGTCGCGGATCAGTTCGTCCGTCATCTCGTAAAAGATATCGGCAGCCAGGGAAAATCGCCGCAAGACGTGCGTCAGCGCGTCCGGGACGTAGGGGAAGAGCTTTTGCAGGTTGACGATCCGGTTGGCGAACATGACGGAGCAGTCCTGCGGGGTGATGGTGGCGGCCACGGCCGGCGGTACGGACTGAATGGTATGCACGCCCATGCCGCATAAAAACTGCAGGATATTGCCCAGACCGAAGAGGTCGAGGCCGAACGGGCTCTCCTGGAAATCGAAGGTATAGTCGAAATCGATCCAGCAATAGCAGCCGGTGTCGGAGGAGACGTAGAGATGGTCGCGCCGGATGTCCCGTGTTTTTCGCCCTGGGCGTGCAACCAGGCGATGGCCCGGCAGGCTTCGATGAAATGGGAGAGGATATCGGGGAAAAGCTCCCGGAAATAGGCTTCGTGGGGCATTTCCAGGGCTTCCACCCGGTCGTCCAGCCGCCTGCCGGAAACCAGTTCCAGGATGCGCACCGGATTATCGTGGTCATCGGCGAGGGTCACGCCTTGCATGAACCGGGGATCGCCATGCACGAGGGACAGAATACGGGCTTCCTTGCGCGGGCTGCGGGTGCAGGTGACGGTCATGTTCCCGATGGTCATGGGAAAGGACTCGTGAAACACGAGTTTTAAGATATTGCGTTCCCCGGTTTCCAGGCAGCGACAGCGTTTGACCCAATATTTCGGATCCTCCAGACCGAACCGGCGTTCCACCTCGTCGCGGAGCACCAAAAAATGCCGGTCGGCCAGTTGGATGACGTCACCGTAGCCGATGGCCATGAATTGCGAGGTGTCGGTGTGGATGGCACCAACATGTCTGGTTGGAAAATCAGGAGCGAGCCGGGCGAGAAGTTCCCTGGCGGATTGGGGCACGATGGGTTCCTCGTTTACAGTGTATACGAGCTATCCTTGCCGCATTTTCGTCGGCTGGGCAATGGGAGAAACGAAATTTCCCGGCCGCCTTCTCAGGCGGCGCGGGAAGACGGGCGTTGGTTGGCCGCGTGCAATTGCCCCCGGACGATGGCCAGCCCCGTTTCCTGGCAGAGACCAAGCAGCCAGTCCGTCGGGTGTTCGATCCGGCGTTCGAGACTTCGGGCCAAGGCGGCCAAGCCGGGACCGGGCACCGGGCCGGCCTGACGCGAGAGTTCCCGACCGAGCCGGGTCAGGCCGGAGGCGCGGCTTTCGAGATCCCGAGGCAGGCCGGCCAGGGTCTGGCCGGCCAGTTCCCGGAAGGAGCCCTCCGGCAAGGGATCGCCCAGGCAGGCTTCCATGGCGGCGGTCAACCCGGCCCGAGCGCCGAAAACCTGGGTGGCCGTGACCATGGCCCCGCCCAGCCGATTGGCGCCGTGCATACCGCCGGCGCATTCCCCGGCGGCGAACAGTCCCGGCACCCCGGTATGCCCCACGGGATCGATGCGGGCCCCTCCGTTGCCGGCATGGGCGTACAGGGCCACCCGGGCCGGGCCGTTTCCCTGGCCCAGCCGGACAATGCCGTCGGCATCGGCCAGACTGGCCAGAGCCGCGTCCAGCAGGGCGTCCGGGTGACCATGGGCGCAGGGGCAGTGGCCGGCCCGGGAACTGAGCAGGGAGGCAAGCAATTCCTCCGGATGGGCGAGCAGGGGACGGGCGGTTCCCATGGCCGTTTCCACCGTAAAGTCGGCATCGAAGGCGGTTCTGGACGGGAAAAAAGGCCCGGCCGGGCACCTCGCTCCAAAAAAATTGCAGGAATCCGGCATTGACCAGCTCGGCGCCGGCCCGGCGCAACAACCCCCAAGCGTATCCGGGCGTGCCCGGTCCGGCCAGATGCCGGGCAAAAAGCGGGGCGGGCCCACCAAGGGCCATGATGGTCGCCGTAGCCCGCACGGCCATGGCCTCTGCGCCGTCCGGCGTCAGGAGCAGGGCGCCTCGAACGCGGCCATCCGCAGGTGTGGCGGGCAAGGCGGCCACCAACCATCCCGGCAGCCAGCGCACCCCCACCGCGTCCAGCCGGCGGCGAAAACATTCGTAAACCCGTGCCAGATTGTTGACGATGGCGGCCCGACAACTTCCCGGCGAAAAGCAGCCCGGAGCCCCCTGGCCGGCTGCCCCCGGTTCCCTGACGAAGCGTATCCCAAGGTCCTTCAGATCCATGAAACGCGCCAGGCTCTCCTCGGCCAGCAGGGTGACCAGCCGGGAATCGGCCTGTCCGGGCGGGGCCAGGGCCAGGACTTCCCGGACGAAGGCCGCCGCTTCCTCCGCGGTACGGCAGACCTGCATGCCGAAGGCGTCATTGGGATTGGCGAAGGACGAGCCGGAAGGACCGTCCAGGGCGGAGACCACGGTGACCCGGCCTCCCCGACAGTTCGCCTTGGCGGCCAAGGCCGCCCGCAGTCCGGCCAGCCCGCCTCCAAGCACCAGGATGTCGGTATCGTGGCAACCAAGGAAAAGCAGGTCGGATCGAGACTTTTTTTGCATGAAGGCTTCCCTGGGAGGCTTGATCTCTCTATAAACGCCCCAAGCACATTTCTGCAACTCCAATGCCATGAATCGGAGCCCGTCCATGTCACGACCCATCCGCCTTTTCCTGCCCGTCTTCGTGCTGCTCGGTTTGCTCACCGGCTGTCAGGCCGAAAAGACCGCCACCTCGCGAGGCCTTGCCCCCGCGACGACCGGGGCAGGACGGCCGACAGCGGCCGTTGCCGCGTCTCCCTTGGCCGGCTCGACGCAACTTCTTTTGGTCGTAGCCAAGGACTGGAATAGCAACCAGGCCAGATTGCGCCGTTTCGCGCGCACGGGGACCGGCCCTTGGCGGCCGGTCGGGGACGATATAGCCGTCACCCTGGGGAAAAAACGGACTGGGCTGGGGCTTGGGCCTGCATGGCGCGGCGTCGTCTTCCGGGCCCGTCAAAGTGGAGGGCGACGGCCGGTCGCCGGCCGGGGTGTTCACCCTGTCCACGGCCTTCGCCTATCATCCGGAAGATTTGTGGCGGCCCTCGAAAATGCCCATGCACCGGATAACGGAGCGGACCGTCTGCGTGGAAACCATCGACTCGAAATCGTATAACCGCATCGTGGACGAAGATGACGTGACGCCGCGGGACTGGGAAAGTCCGGACAGGATGCTGCGGCCGGACGGCCTGTACCGTTACGGGCTGTTCGTGGACCATAACGCCCCGAAGACCAAGGCCGGAGCCGGTTCCTGCATCTTCCTGCATCTCTGGCGGCGTCCGGGAGCGCCTACCGTCGGCTGCACGGCCATGAACGAACCGGCCATGCAGGCCATCCAGGTCTGGCTCGACGCCAGCCGGAAGCCCCTTCTCGTCCAATTGCCGCAAGCGGAGCTGTTGCGTCTGGCTCCGGCCTGGGGTGCGCCGGAACTCACCATTCCCCCGCAAAGAAACGACGAATAGTCCGGGACGACTCGCGTGTTCCCGCAACCACGCAAACGGACCGCCGGCATGACACAGGCGGCGACATGGGGCAGCATCGCCCTGGTCGTCGCCATGATGGTCACGGCCGGCCTTTTCGGCAGCAAGGACATTATTTTTCCGGAAATAGCCGCCCTGGCGTTCGGCGCCTGGGTGCTGGACAAGCGTCCCTGGCCGGGGCCGGCCTGGACGATGTGGTTTTCCCCGACGGTGGGAGCCGTAACCGGCGTTCTTCTCTTGCGGTTTGTCCCTGCTTCCCTGGCTGTTCTGGTGTGTCTCGCCTTCGTGCTGGTGCTTTTTGAACTGCAGGTGAGCCGCTCTTCCATCTCCCCCACGTTTTCAGCCGCCGTGTTGCCGATCATCACCAATATTCACGGTTGGCTGTATCCGGCCAGCGTCTGCCTGATGACCGCGCTGATAGCGGGAGTCACCATGCTTAAAGAGCACACGGCCGTCTCCGACGGTGGGACGGCAAGGCCGGTCTGCCGCTTCGCCCGTGACTGTCTGCCCCATACCCTGGCCTCTTATGGGAAGCTTACCCTGTGCGTTCTGGTGGCGGCCGTTGTGGCGATGCACTTCGCGTGGACCTTCATTCTGGCGCCGCCCCTGCTGGTGGCCTTTGTCGAGCTGGCGCAACCGGAGTGCCCCTGGCGTGGCCAGGGCGTCCGTCTGATCCTGCTTTTAACGGCATCCGCCCTGGCCGGGACGATAGGGGTGGCGGGGATCGTTCTCTTTCTGTCCGGACCACCCTGGCTGGCGGCCGCCCTGGCCGTGGCGGCGGTCTTCGGCCTTGTCAGGCTGTTGCAACTGGCCTCGCCGCCGGCCTTTGCCCTGGCCCTGCTGCCGACGATTCTGCCTCCGGCGACACTCCCGACCTATCCGCTGCAAGTCCTGATCGGCAGTCTGTTGTTTCTTTGGGGCGTCAAGCTGTGGTTTCCCGTCGCCGTGGCCAGCGATGCTTAGAGAAAAGACACCTCCGTACAGGTTCCCAAAGGGCTTCACCCTTTGGTTGCCGCAGGCATCATTCCCCTGTCCGCTGGGCGCTAGACGGCTTCAGGCTGCTTGCCCTGTTTTTTCAGGACGAAATTGAGAAGCTTGCGGGCTTCCACAAAGGTGGGGGCGAGACGCAGGGCCAGGCGTGAAGCCCGCTCGGCCTTGTCCCAGCGTTCCCAGTCGAGATAGACCCGACCGAGGTTGAAATAGAGATTCGGGTCGGTCTTGGCGTAGTCCACGGCGCGCATGAAGTATTTTTCGGCGATGTCGTACTTGTGGAGCCTGCGCAGGACAATACCGATACGGTTGTAGTGCCGGATCTGATCGGGGTTCAGTTCAATGGCCTCGTCGAGGTAGGCGAAGGCCTCCTCATAGAGCTCTCCACCGATGAAAAGCTCCGCGATGCGGGCGCGCAACTCGGCATCGCGGGGAAATTCCCGGGCCAATTTTTGGAAGAGCGCGCGGGCCTCGTCGAAGCGCTTTTCTTCGATCAGACGCTTACCGTCGGCCAGGCCCTTGGCGATGCGTTCTTCCTTGTCGGCAATGAGGTCCTTGGCTTCTTCCACCACCGTGGCCTGCAATTCCGAGAGCAGACCGACCAGGGTATCGGCCAGTTCCTTTTCGCCACCGGGCGCATATTGCAGGATAAGGGGATATTGCTGACGCAAGGTGCGGTCGCCGTTGAGCAGCAGGACCGCATCCATGATGTGCTTGGCGAATTCCTCTTTTTCGGCCTTGATGAGCGGCGTGCGCAGAATGGCCACCACGGCTTCGTACAAGGACGAAACGGCGGGCAAGGGCTTGCCCTGTTTGAGAAGGGTTCCGACCTTGTTGATCTGTGTCCGGGCTTTGGTCAATTCGGAGGACATGCATCCTCGGCGCGCTGGCGCCACTGCTTATTTGCCGGTTTCCCTGCGCACCAGATTGCGGAAGCGGGTGAAAAAATACCGGCTGTCATGGGGGCCCGGGGCCGCTTCGGGGTGGTACTGAATGGCAATCACGGGCTTTTTATTGTGCGCGAACCCCTCCAATGTGCCGTCATTTAAATTGACGTGCGTCAACTCTACGTCGGACAGGCTTTCGATGTCCACGCAAAAACCATGATTTTGCGACGAAATTTCAATACGTCCGGTTTCCAGATCCTTGACCGGATGATTGAGGCCATGGTGGCCGAACTTGAGTTTGTAGGTCCGCCCGCCCCAGAGCCAAGCCCAGAAGCTGATGCCCCCAGACAGATGCCGGCCACGGGATAGTCGTCCACAAGCTTGGCGGCTGTCGCCACCAGTCCGGGCAGGGCGGCCGGGTCACCGGGACCGGGGGAGAGGAAGATGGCGTCCGGAGCCAGTCGACGCACCTGATCGGCCGTGGTGGTGTAGGGCACCATCAGCAGGTCGAAGCCCTGGGCGGTCAACAGCCGCATGATGTTCCACTTGAGCCCCATGTCGAAGACGACCACCCGCGGGCCGCTGCCCGGCCAGTCGTAGCGGCCGTCCGCGAGGACGGCGGGCTTGATCCCACGCCCTGTCCAGACGAAGGGGGCGTCGCAGGTCACCTTGTCGGCCAGGGCCAGGCCTTCCATGGTCGGAAGTCCCCGGGCCGCGTCCACGATCTTCCGGGGATCGGACACGTCCCGTGGAGAGATAACCGCGCATGGCGCCATTCAAGCGCAGATGCCTGGTGAGGCCCGGGTATCGATGCCCTCGATGCCCATGACGCCCTGGCGCTTGAGGTAATCGGGCAGGGTCATGCTGGCGCGCCAGTTGGACGGTTCCTTGCAGCATTCCTTGACGATGAACCCCGCTACCCGGATTTTTCCGGATTCCACATCGTCGGGGTTGACGCCGTAATTGCCCACATGGGGATAGGTCATGCACACCAATCTGTCCGGTGTAGGACGGATCGGTCAGTATTTCCTGGTAGCCGGTCATGCCGGTATTGAAGATCACTTCTCCGCCGGCGCGGCCCTCGCCGGTAAAAGTGTGGCCAGGAAAAATCGTGCCGTCTTCAAGGGCCAGGATGGCTTTCATGCGTCTCTCCGGAAGAGGTAAGCGCCGTCGGTCGCGGCCTGCGGCCTCGGGCGGGGTCTGTGGGGGCGCGATCGGGACCAGGCCGGGGCGCGCTCCCGGGTTGCGCTCACTTAAAGCCTCTTGCCCTGTCGCGCAAGACCTAGTTCGATAAGTCGGGCGATAAGATCGGCAAAGGACAGGCCGGCGGCCCGGGCCGAGCGGGGCACAAGGCTGGTCGGCGTCATGCCCGGCAGGGTGTTGACCTCAAGAAGCATCAATCCGGCGGCGGTGTGAATGCAGTCTGCCCGGCTGTAGCCGGAAAGGCCCAAGGCCCGGTGGGCGGTCAGGGTCATGTCGCCGAGTTCCCGGGTGAGTCCCGGATCGATCGGAGCCGGACAGATTTCATCCGACGCCCCGGGTTCGTACTTGCTTGCATAGTCGAAAAATTCACCGGCCTTGGGGCGGATGAGGATCGGCGGCAGCGGTTCGTCGCCTAAAATGGCGCAGGTGAGTTCTTCGCCGGTCAGCGCCTCCTCGATCAGGGCCGCATCGCCGCTGGCGAAAATGCGGTCCAGGGCCGTGGGCAGATCGGCCGGATCGCGTACCAGACTCAGCAACAGGCTCGAACCGCCGAGGTTGGGTTTGACGAACCAGGGCGGCCCGAAATCCGGGCGATAGCCGGTCGGCGGGGGGACGGGCAGGAAATCGAACCGGGGTGTGGGAAGCCCGGCCCGACGGAAAAGCTGCTTGGAGGCCGCCTTGGACAGGGCCAGAAACGAGCCGGCCGGACCGCTGCCTTGATAGGGCACGCCCACGGCGTCGAGCAGGGCCTGGGGCAACCCGTCCTCTCCCGGCGCACCATGGAGATTTAGGAATACAAAGTCGTGGGCCCGGGCCTCCTCCACGAATCCCGGGAAATCCCGGGACAGATCGTGCAGGGTGACCGTGTGTCCGAGTTCGATCAGGGCCTTTTCGATCAGGGTCGCGCCGGACAGGGAGATGGCGCGCTCACCCGACCAGCCGCCGGCAACCAAAAGTACGTTCATGCAGTTCCATGCCCAATGTTGCGGCCAGGGCTTTTTCGATAGCCGCAGCCTGTTGGAAGGATTGGAGAATGCGGGCCCGGATGTATGCCGTCTTCCCGTAGCGGACCAAAAGATCGTCGAAGCGGCCTTCCAGGGAAACGATCTGATTGTGCTTGACGCGCTTGTCGCTGTAAATGATGGCCAACGGCAAGAAATATTGCCGGAGGTCCAAGACGCCGGGCCAATAGACGTGACAGACCACGCCCTGGGCCACGGCCGGGTTGCCGGTCAACTCCTGGACCCAGGCGCCGCCGAGCTGGCAATGATTGCCGCCGTAGCGTATGGTGTAGGTCTTGGCCAGATCGTGGAGGAGGGCCGCGGCCCGCACCGCCGCCACATCGACCGAAAGTCCGGCCAGCTTCGCCCCTTCGGCCAGGGACGTGGCCATGTGGCCTACCATCAGGCTATGGGCCCGGACGTTGGGCAACATGCCATAGGCGTCCCACAAGCGCAGACATTCCGCATTCGTCGGCACGAAGGAGACGGCGGGCGGATCGGCCAGGGGAAACCCGGGCCAGGTTTGGGTGGCGGGAAGACTTTGGGCTGATTCGCGGATCTGTTCGGACATGGGAAACGCCAATGCCGGAGAGCGGGTTGAACTGTGCCGCCGGCAGCCGACCTGATACCAACCCCGACGGAAAAAGCAAATGCCGGCAAGCCCGTTTTGACGGCAACCGGCCTGGAAGCATCATGAAAAAATACCGTGTGCGCTACGAAACGCAGGTATT
>Ga0268359_10082_pt1 | contig 16242 bp, 14 predicted proteins | sample BioMet11_FD_194416 | JGI IMG/M metagenome (GOLD analysis project Ga0268359, IMG submission 194416) | Sewage microbial communities from Oakland, California, United States - Biofuel 11 (PacBio Assembly) | ecosystem: Engineered > Wastewater > Sewage > Unclassified | place: USA: California | collected...
GACGAGTCACCCACCTCGATGGGCGTCACCGAGCTGCCGTTGAGCTCGGCCTTGATCACGGCGAGGTCGGACGAGCTGTCCGAACCTACGACCGTGGCCTCGTAGCTGTTGCCGTTGATGGTCACGCTGATGGCGGTCGCATTCTCGATCACGTGGTAGTTGGTGATGATGTCACCGTCGGTGTCGAGGATGACGCCCGATCCGATGCCCGAGCCATCGCTGTAGGTGCAGTAGACCGAGACGACCGACGAGGTGGCCTTGGCAGCCACCGCCGTCGCCGTGGAGACGTCCTCGTCGGACGTATTGATCGTAATGGCGCTGCCCGAGCTGCCGCTCGAGGACGAGCTGGTGGTGGGTCCGATGATGCCCATCGCATAGAGGCAGCCCGTGAGGATCCCGGCGCCTACGATGCCACCGAGAATCCCGAAGAGCACTCCCTTGCCCGCGCCAAAGCCCGACCCGTGCCTCTTCTCGCCGTGCTTTCCCTCTTTCTGCACGGGCGTCATCTGCTGGGGGTAGTCCTGCTGCTGGGTCTGCTGCTGGGGTCTGAGTCGTCTGAGCGGACTGGGCGACCTGCTGGCGCGCCCGCTGGGCATCATACCAGGCTGTCGACGAGGTCTGCTGCGCGCTGTTCGCCGGCGTGGGTTGCGCGGGACTGGGCGCGGGCGGCTGATTCTCGCCCGTCTGTCCCTGCTGGCCGCCGCGTGGTGTCGTCTGGTCGCTCTGGCCAGGTCCCAGGTTCTCATCGGTATCGTAATCCATGTCGCGCCTTTCTCCCGATGACTCATGACGGCGCTTTCCGCCATTCAGAGCTTTGAATGTACCCTCGTCGGGCTCGATGAATCAAGCGGCAATGATTCTGACACGTTCGAAAGGACATGCTTTATGATTTCTGATAGCCGCACACGAGAAGTGCCGCATCATGGCACCCGAGAGATGCCTGGAAGGCCGCAGCGACCAAGGAGACCCGAAGGGTTCCCCCGTTCTAGCGCACGATGTCGGTCGCTCAGATCCTGAAGAGGTAGCCCACGCCACGTATGGTGACGATATGGCTTGCCACCTGCGGTCCGACCTTGGAACGAACGCGTCTGATATGCACGTCCACCGTACGGGTGCCGCACCGCAGTACTCAAAGCCCCACACGCGGTGGAGAAGCGTCTCGCGCGAATAGGCAGCGGGAGGGATGCGTGGCCAGAAAGCTCAGGAGCGAGTACTCCATGAGCGTGAGGTCCACGGGCCTGTCATCGATGTAGACCTGATAGGTTGCCAGGTTGATGGTCATGTTATCAACCGTGACGATGTCGGCGGAAGCGCTCTCCTCGCCAGGCCAGAGCAGGAGCGAGCAGCGAACCTCGAGCTCGGTCTCGTTTGCCGACGAGAGGATGAAGTCGTTCTTGCCCTGCATAGGCATGCGCATCGTGGCAAGCTTGTCGAGATCGCGCACGATGAGCATGGGGATGAAGCCGTTCTCGGCGACGAAGGAGTCGACGGCATTGAGCGTCTCCTGCTCCATGCCGCTTTGCAGTCGAGAATGACAAGGTCAAACTCATGCCCCGAGGCGACGGCCTGAGCGAAGGTCTCCTCGTTCGCGAGGGCAATCGATACGTCGATTGCATGGGACAGCTCCCTCATGCGATCGTGCAGGCGCGTGGTCCCAGATATGAGCAGGATGTTCTTATGATGCACCCTGAGATCCCCCTACCTATGAGATTCAATGCAGAAAGCATAGCACGTGCGTATAAACGCATGCGCTCATCGCAAAAAAAAAACAAATGACGCGCTCACCCAGAGAACGTGACCGGTCTGCGCTACCCGATGCTTCCCAGGAACTCCGCAGTGCGGGGGTTCTGGGGGTGGTCGAAGACGTGATCGGGCTTGCCCTGCTCGACGACGACGCCGTCCTCCATGAAGACCACACGGTCAGCCACCTCGCGGGCGAAGCCCATCTCGTGGGTGACGACGATCATGGTCATGCCCGAGTTCTTGGCGAGGTCGCGCATGACGTCGAGGACCCCGCGTACGAGCTCGGGGTCGAGTGCCGACGTGGGCTCGTCAAAGAGCAGCACGGCAGGATGCATGGCAACGGCACGGGCGATGGCCACGCGCTGCTGCTGGCCACCGGAGAGCTGGGGTGGCTTGAAGTCGGCCCGGTCCGCGAGGCCGACGGCCTCAAGCTGTTTCTGCGCCTCCGCCTCAGCCTCTGCCTTGGACTTCCTGAGCACCTTCGTCTGGCCGATCATCACGTTCTGCTTGGCCGTGAGATGCGGGAAGAGGTTGAAGCTCTGGAACACCATGCCCACGTCTCGCCGAAGCCTGTTGGCGTCGGCGTTGCTCTTTCCCGTGATCTCCTGGTCCTCGATGAGGATGTGTCCCGCGGTGGGTGTCTCCAGAAGGTTGATGCAGCGGAGCATGGTCGACTTGCCCGAGCCGGACGGTCCGAGGACGACGACGACCTCGCCAGGCCAGACGTCGAGGTTGACGTCGCGCAGGACCCTCGTCTGGTCGAATGACTTGTTGAGGTGCTCGATGCGCACGATGGGGTGCTCGCCCTCCGCGAATTCGTGGTAGGTCAGGTCCCTGTCCGCAGTGCGGGCGATGCTTGCCGCATTCTCGGCGTCGAGGGTGGCGGGCACCTCGACCTTGGTCTCGCGACTCCTTCTAGCGCACATCGGTGACACCTCCAAGGACCTCAGGGCTGGGACGGAACGGGGCGCCCAGCGCTGCGAGGACATCTGCGGATCCGGGTTCGGTCGGCTCGTCGTGCCCACCATCTGCGATGCTCCCGGCATCTGACGCCATGCGCCGCTTGGGCCTGGGACCTCCGCCGCGCTCGGAGCGTGCGATGTTCGCCTCGACGGTGCCGACCACCTTGATGAGCGGCAGCGTGACGATGAGGTAGAAGATGGCGGCCGCCATGTACGGGGTGATGTTGCCCGTGACGGTGGTGAGGTTCTTGGCGTACATCATGAGCTCCATGACACCGACGGACGAGAGGAGCGAGGTGTCCTTGTACGACGTGATGAAGTCGGATGTGATGGTGGGAATCACGCGGCGCACGGTCTGCGGGATGATGATCGAGAACATCGTCTGCACGTGGTTCATGCCGAGCGAGGACGCGGCCTCGTATTGCCCCACGGGGATGGACTGGATGCCCGCCCGGAAGATCTCGGCAAGGTATGCGGACGAGTTGACCGCCATGACGATGATGCCGAGCAGGTTGTTGTTGATGTTGATGCCCAGCATGGGCAGACCGAAGAACATGATGTAGATCTGCAGGAAGAGCGGGGTGCCACGCAGTATGTTGATATAGACCACGGCGATGGCGCGGAGCAGCCTGTGACGCGAGATCTTGAGCATGGCGAAGAGCAGGCCGAGTGCCAAGGCGAAGGGATACGCGATCACGACGATGCCGAGGCACAGCAGCCAGCCAGGCACCAGCGAGGCAAACGACGTCACGAGAAGCTGCGGCTTGAGGAACATGCCGAGGAATGGGTTGGAGTTCCAGACGCTCACCCACTCCTGTCCGTCAAGCCAGTTGACGACCGACTGGAGCGGCGTGTTGGCTATGACGGTGATGGCGGGCGAGTCGTCAAGGGTCTGCTCGCCGTCGGCGTTGACGTAGGTGCCGGAGATGGAGTAGTCACCACCCTCGGAGGGAAACTGCATGCCCGTGATCTCGAGGCGGACGAGGGCACCCGCACCAATGGGCTCGTCGAAGGTCACGGTGATGGAGTCCCCGTTGCTCTGGGCGGTGCCGCTCACGTCGATGCGGGTGAGACCGTCGAGCACGGTGATGCGCGTGGTGGAACCGTCAAAGGTGGCACCCTTAGGAAGCGCGAGCGTGATGGAGGAGACCTCCTCGCCGCCTTCGACCGTACCCTCCCAGGTGAGGCGTGTGTTCATGCCGCCTATGACGCCAGAGCCACCGTCCTCGTTGGGACGCGCGGTGGCCTTGTCGGTAGTGAGCGCCTCCGCGCTGGTCGGCGCGAAAGCCAGGCTGAACGCACAGCCGAGGACGAGGGCGATGCAGAGCATCGAGAGCGCGCGTACGAACGAGCCGGATACGCCTGTGTGCCGTGAGAACTCCATTGGGGCCTCCTTGCAGCCAATAAACCGTACGCGGGACCTCCCGAGGGAGGCCCCGCGAGCCGTACCACCCGTACTGGCGTGGTACTAGATCGTGCTGCCGAACCAGGTGGTCTCCAGGCTATCCATGGTGCCATCGGACTTGATCTTGGCAAGCGCATCGTTGATCGCGGCGGTGAGGCCGGGGTTGTCCTTGGAGACGGCGATGCCGTACTGCTCGCCCGTGGGAATCTTCTCGGCGACCTTGAGATCGGTGAACGACTTTGCGATGAGGTTGGACGAGACGGGAAGGTCGATGACGAAGCCATCATAGAGACCGGTCTGGACGCCCGTCATCGCGGCCGCGACGTCATCGAGAGGCACGCAGGTGACGTTGGGCATGTTCTCCTGAATCCACTCCTCGCCCGTGGTACCCGCCTGGCAGGCGATCTTCTTGCCCGCCACGTTGAGCGTGCTGGAGCTGTCGTTCGAGGTGGCGAGGAACCACGAGCGACTGGTTGGAGTCGACGTAGGGGTCGGTGAAGTCGATCTCCTTCGCGCGCTCGTCGTTGATCGTGATACCCGAGATGGCGATGTCGGCCTTGCCGCCCTGCTTGATCGTGGGCACAAGCGTGTCGAACTTCTGATTGGGCAAAAAGGTGCAGGATGAGGCCCATCTTCTCGGCAATGGCATTGGCCACGTCGATGTCAAAGCCCTTGGCCTCGCCGGTGCTCTCGTCCATGTACTCGAACGGGGCGAAGCCGAGCTCGGCGATGCACGTAAGGGTGCCAGGGGTCACGAGCGTGTAGTCTGCGGTGCTGGTGCTCGCGGAACTCGAGGTGTCACTCGAACCTGTGCTTGCGGAGCCGCATGCGGCGAGGCCCGCCATGGCAGCGAGGGCAGCGGTACCGGTGATGAAATTCCTACGGGTGAGATTGTTCATGCTGATCAGATGTCCCTTCTTCCGGGCGTCGCGACGCCCGTCCCAATCGTGCGCTAGAGCGTGGTGCCAAACCACTTGGTCTCGAGGCCATCAAGCGTCCCGTCGCTCTTGAGGTCGGCGAGGGCGGAGTTGATGTCCTTGGTGAGCTGGGTGTTCTCCTTGGAGATGACGATGCCGTACTGCTCACCCGTGGGAATCTCGATGGCCACCTTGCAGTCGGTGTAGGAGTTGGTGCAGAGGTAGCTCATGACGGGCAGGTCGGCCACGGCGGCATCGTAGAGACCGGTCTGGACGCCCGTCATGGCCTGGATGGCATCATCGAGCGGAACGCAGGTGGTGTTGGGGAGATTCTCCTCGACCCAGGACTCGCCCGTGGTGCCCGACTGGACGGCGACCTTGATGCCCGCGACGTCAAGGGAGCTCGCGTCGGTCTTGCCAGAGTTGGCCTTGGTCACGAGGCCTTGGTTGGAGTCGAGGTAGGAATCGGAGAAGTCGATCTCCTCCTTGCGCTCGTCGGTGATCGTGAACGCCGAGACACCCACGTCGGCCTTGCCACCCTGCTTGATGAGCGGGATGATCGTGTCGAACTTGACGGGGTCAAGCCACTCCATGGTGAGACCGAGCTTGTCCGCGATGGCGGCCATGAGGTCGATCTCGAAGCCCTCGGGCGTGGTGGAGTTGTCCGGGATGGACTCGAGGGTGGATAGGCCATGTCGGAGGCACCGATGAGCGTGCCCTCCTTGACGAGGGTGTAGCTCGCCGAAGTCGACGTCGCAGAGCTGGAGCCGGAGTCCGTGCTGGTGGAGCCGCAGGCCCCCAGGGCGAGCGTGAGCGCAGTGCCAAACGTACCGGTGACGAAGGTCCTTCTGGATAGTTTCTGCATGGCGATGTTTCCTTCCCCTATGCGTGAGGGAATCTTTACGGCCTTGATGCCACCCCTCCGCGTGCATAGCAGTGTCCCTCAGACGGCCTCCGGATTGTCCCGCCTCCGCCTTTCTTAACAAGATTGTCATTCGCGAGCTGGGTATTTCTACGTGTTCGTGCATATTGTGGGAAGAGGATTACGCATGTATGCATATATCCTGTACATTATTGCATTCTTTGCTCACCCTATGCATTACAGGGACGGGGCGAGAGACCCAGCGCCTCCCGCCCCGTCACAAGACCCTGTGCTGGCACGACCCGCTTACACGCCACCGTAGTAGTGCTCGCGCTCCCAGTCGGTCACGGTCGTGCAGAACTCGTCCCACTCGGCACGCTTGACGCGCACGAGGTAGTCAAAGATGTGATCCCCGAGCGTCTCGCGCATGAGCTCGCTGCGCTCGAACCAGTCGACGGCCTCGCCGAGGGTCCGCGGCAGACGTTCGATGCCCTTGGCGGCAAGCTCGCGCTCGCTCTGCCGGAAGGTGTCGCACGTGGACTCCTCCGGCAGGGGAAGCTCCTCCTCGATGCCCTTGAGGCCTGCGGCCAACGTGACCGCAAGCGCAAGGTAGGGGTTTGCCGTGGGGTCTGCGCTGCGCAGCTCGACGCGGGTGGCGATGTGCTTGCCAGGCTTGTGCGTGGGAAGCCGCACGAGCGCGGAACGGTTCTTGCGACCCCAGGTGGCGTAGTTGGGCACCTCACCGCTGCGGATGAAGCGCTTGTAGGAGTTGACGGTGGGATTGGTGACCAAGGTGAACTCGGGTGCGTACTTGAGCAGGCCCGCCACGTAGTGCTGGCCGATCTCGGAAAGATGCGCGGGGTGATTGTCCTTCGACGCCCAGAAGAGGTTCTCGCCGTCATGGTCGAGAAGCGACTGGTACAGGAACATCGCGGAGCCCGGGGCCCCCGAGATGGGCTTGGGCATGAACGAAGCGAACATGTCCTGCGAGGCAGCCTCCTGCTTGATGACGAGACGAGCAGTCATGATGTTGTCGGCGCAGCTCACGGCCTCGGAAAAGCGAAGCTCGATGCCGTTTTGCGAGGGACCGGAGGCGTGGAAGGAATACTGGACCGGTATGGACATCTGCTCGAGCAGAAGCGTGGTGGAGCGGCGCAGGTCGCGCGCGGCATCCATGGGCGTGAGGTCGAAGTATCCCGCGGTGTCCAGCGGCACCGGGCGGAGGTCGTTGTCAAAGTAGAAGTACTCGATCTTGGGACCGACGTTGTAGACGTAGCCCTGCTCGTCGGCCTTCTGGAAGATGCGCCCGAGGACACCGCGCGGGTCTCCCTCGAAGGGCTCGCGCGACGGTGTCTTGATGTTGCAGAACACGCGTGCCACGCCGCTTTCGCTCGGACGCCACGGAAGGAGCTGGAAGGTGTCCGCCACGGGAAAGGCGAGCATGTCAGACTCCTCGAGCGAGGCGAAGCCGTCAACCGACGAGCCGTCAAAGCCGATACCCTCCTCGAACGCCTCCTCGAGCTCCTCCGGCGATATCGCAAACGACTTGAGGTTGCCGAGCACGTCGGTGAACCAGAGTCGGACGAAGCGGATGTCCCTCTCCTCGACGGTGCGTAGGACGAAGTCGATATCCTTCTGGGTACCCATACGGTCCCCTTTCCAAGTGCCGGTCGCAGATTCCTAATCGCGCTTACGTTCTCACATACGTGTTTCGCGACTGTTTCAGCTTCTAGGCCTATGGGTCGACCGACGGCGCAACTGGCAAGAAAATCCATCACTCGTGTCGGGAGACCTTGCCAAGGGCCTTGTCGGCTCGCCTCACCATGTCATCCGCAGCACGGCAGCGACCCGTGAGCCGAGAGGTGCACACGCTCCTGCTGTCGCAGCCAGAACAGCCGTTACGGTTTGAGATGTAGATAGTGCGCACGCACAGCGCGAAGACCACCGCGACGGCTGTGAGGATCACGACGTCCGCAATGCCCATCCCACTCACACCCCTGCCTTCCACACGACGATTTGTGCATTACAAATGTTAGCCTGAGAAAACTATACCCTTTTGCGCCATACTGTATCAGGAGCGGTGCCAATGCCGCGTAAAAAAACGTTCAAGGGAAGGGAATCCTCCGATGGACAACGACCAGACCATGACCCTCGTCATCATCCGTCACGGCGAGTCTGAGTGGAACCTCAAGAACCTCTTCACAGGTTGGACCGACGTCGACCTCACGGACACCGGCCGCAAGGAGGCCCATGCCGGCGGCAAGGCTCTCAAGGAGGCTGGCTACGACTTTGACCTCTGCTACACGTCCCTTCTCAAGCGCGCCATCCACACGCTCAACTGCGTGCTCGACGAGCTCGACCGCAACTGGCTCCCCGTCACCAAGGCATGGCAGCTCAACGAGCGCCACTACGGTGCCCTCCAGGGCCTGAACAAGGCCGATGCCGCCGCCGAGCACGGCGAGGCCCAGGTCAAGATCTGGCGTCGCTCGTTTGACGTATGCCCTCCTGCCCTCGAGCCCAACGATCCGCGCGATCCGCACGTCCTTGAGATGTTCCGTGACGTGCCCGCCGAGGACCTCCCCTACACCGAGTGCCTGAAGGACACCATCGCCCGTGCCTGGCCCTACTTCGAGGAGAACATCAAGCCCCAGATGGTTGCCGGCAAGCGCGTTCTCATCGCCGCCCACGGCAACAGCCTTCGCGCCCTCGTGATGCAGTTCGAGAAGCTCACCCCCGAGCAGATCCTCGAGGTCAACATCCCGACCGGCATCCCCTGCTCCTACACCTTCGACAAGGACTGGAACATCCTCGACAAGCACTACATCGGCGACCCAGCCACCATCGAGGCCAAGATCAACGCCGTCGCCAACCAGGGCAAGGCCAAGTAGTGGCTTTGCTCACGGCATGTGTCGGCGCCCCATGCCAGACGGCATGGGGCGCTTTTTCTTGGAGAAGGTGACAGGTGTCTTTTCCAGGTCTTCCCCTGGCTACACCGATGTTGCGACGATTACGGCCGCTATCCCGACCGAGACGAGCGGCACCATCCCATCGTAGAACGCCGGCCAGGAATCCAGGCGGTAGTAGAGGACATAGCAGACGAGACTCGCCACGACGAGCGCACCTACCAGCACGTAGAGCATGACGGCTCGCTGCTGGGAGACGGTCGCAGCCGAGAGGGCGCCCACGACGGCGCACTCGAAGGCGCACCACGCGACGATGAGCACGAGCTCGGTGGTTATCGGCCTGTCAAGGAACCCATTGGTCACAAACGCCAGAACCAGGTACGCCACCACACCCGCCACAAGGTAGGGCACGGGTGAGAAGGCCTGCGCGCCAGGCAGCTGCGAGAGCGCGCCACCCGCCGAGAAGCACCCGATGATGCCACAGGTCGCAGCGCCTAGGATGAGCGCCACGCCAAACCAATAGAGAGGCCCCTCTATGTGCGAGCCGGGCCTGAAGAAGAGCACCCACCAGGCAAGGTAGAGTGCGCAGCACACGGCGAGAAGCACATGTCCGCGACCCACGGTCGCAGCGGCACCGGAAGCAGGCATCGCTAATCCTCCATTCCCGGACGTCTGCGCTTCTTCTTGACGTCCGACCGGCAATGCTTTGACTCCAGGCGACGCCTCACCGATGCCTTGGTGGGCTTCGTGGCGTGGCGCAGCTTGGGCGGACGACCGCGACGGCCCAACTCGGCACGAATCTTCGCCAGACACGACAGACGGTTCTGGAGCTGGCTCCTCTGCTCGCGGCTCGTGACCACGATGCCCGTGGGCACATGGCGCATGCGCACGGCGGAATCGGTCGTGTTCACGCCCTGACCACCAGGGCCGGTCGCACGAAACGTGTCGACCTCGCACTGCGCGTAGATCTCGTCGGTCGAGAGGCGAGCATAGCGGGCATAGTCACGATATGTGAGCATCTTGTCCATGCCTCCAGTCTAGCCAAAAGAACAGCGCCGCCAGCCCAGAGAGGGTTTGCTAACGGTGCAGAAGGCCTGTGCTTACGCAAGCCCAAGGCACAAACGGAGCAAAGGATGGTGCATCTTGGGTCATGGCGAGAAACGAGGTGCACGTTCTGGCCACTTTTGTGTGGCCTTCGGTGCGATACATACGGAAGGGTTTACCTAGTACTCATGAAATCGTATATTTGTGCACAATAATTCGTATTATATGCATCATTATGCAATGTCACCGACTGCTGGCTGGGCCACTCACACAAACCTGCCGTTTTCTCGCACCTATCCCCTGACCCATGCCATTCGCAAGATGAACCGAAGCCGAGACGCGCCCACAGTCCCGGAATCGACCGTCACCCCGTGTTCTGAAGACCTGCAGCGACACCGGACACCGTACATAGGATGAGGTAGACAAAGCGCTCCCGCTCCTCGGGCGTGAGCTTGCCGTCTCCTTCGCGCAGCTCGCGGAGGGCATGGGCCTGCTCCACGGAGAGCACGTTAACGAACGGCAGCCTCATGCGGATCACGGGACCAAGGACGCGCCTGTGCTCGAGCGGCCAGGCGTTTCCGGTGATGTCGAGCACCCATCTGCGTGTGAGCGCCATCTCGTCGATGACCTTCTCGGTAAGGTCGTCTCGATGGCCGAGCTCCAGATAGAGCCGGGCGATTCGCTCGTCGGTCTTGGAAAGCGACATCTCGATGTTATCGATAAAGGTGGTGAAGAGCGGCCACTCGGCATACGCCTGGCGGAGCAGCATGAGGTCGCCGACCTTCTCGCAGGCGGTACCGAGCCCATACCAAGCGGCAAGGTTCACGCGTGCCTGCGACCACGAGAAGATCCATGGGATGGTGCGCAGGTCATCGAGGGACTTTGCGCCCAGACCACGCTTGGCGGGACGGCTGCCGATGGGCATGAGGCCAATCTCTGTGAGGGGCGTGACCGTGGAAAACCACTCGGTAAAGCCCTCCGTACCAAGAAGATCGAGGTAGCGTTCGCGCGAGGCGGCATCGAGCGCGGAGGCGAGCCCATCGTAGCGTTCGGTCGTCTCGGTGTTGACCCATTCGACGGAAGGCGCGGACTGCAGGAGCGTGGCACCGGCGACCGACTCCACGTGACGGCGGGCGAGCGTGGGGTCCCCGTAGCGCGCGAAGATGACCTCGCCCTGCTCGGTGAGCTTGAAGCGGCAGTTGACCGAGCCCTTCGGCTGGGAGAGGACGGCCCTGTTGGCGGGACCGCCGCCGCGGCCGACGGCGCCGCCACGGCCATGCATGAGTACGAGGTCGATGTTGTTGTCCGCGGCCCATCGGGCGATGGCGGCCTGAGCCTTATGAAGGACGAGCGTCGCGGATGTGGGCCCCGCATCCTTGGACGAGTCGGAGTAACCGAGCATGACCTCGAGGCGGCGTCCCGTCTGCGCGAGACGACGCTGCACGTCAGGCAGGCCGATGATCCCGTTGAGCGTATCGACGGCGTTCTCTAGATCGATGACCTGCTCGAAGAGCGGGATTACGTCAAGCGTCGGCACGTCCGTCTCGTGGGCGAACGCGAGACGGGCGAGCTCGTAGACGTCGGCCACGTTCTGGGCGCTCTGCGTGAAGGAGATGATGTAGCGGCGTGCGGCGTCGATGCCGTTCTTGCGCTGGATGGAGCCGATGGCGCGGAAGGTGTCGAGCACCTCGCGCGTCATGGGATCAAGCTCTCCCCTCTCGCCCCAGCGGCCGTGCTCGCGTATGTCCTTGAGAGCGCGCGCGTGAACGACGGAGTGCTGGCGGAACTCCATCTCCACCATGTGAAAGCCGAAGGTCTGCGCCTGCCAGATGACCTTCTGGAGCGGACCGTAGGCGGTGCGGGCAGCACCGGCCTTGGCAAGCGAGCGCTGCACCACGAGCAGGTCGTCGACGTACTCGTCGGCGCTGTGGTACATGACGTCCGCCGTTCGGTGGATGGTGGCCTCGAGACGGTCGGCGATCACGAGCGTGGCGGCGCGATGCATCTCGTCGGCGGAGATCTCGAGCGCATGCGAGGAGAGCGACTCGCTCATCTCCACCTGGTGGTTCCAGAGGTTGACGAGCTGCTCCGACGGCGGCGTGGACATGGCGTCGAGCGTGAGGTTGCGTCCCACGTAGCGCGTGCGCTCCTCGAGCGCCTCGAGCATGTGCGTGCGAAACTTCTCCGCGACCTTGCGACTCACCTTCGCGGTGACGTTGGGGTTGCCGTCGCGATCCGAGCCGATCCAGCTGCCGGGGTGGAAGAACGCGGGACAGATGGGCGGCACGGTGCCGGCCTTCTCGCCGAGCTCCCAGTCATCGAAGCGGCGGTAGACCTCGGGGACCATGTCGAAGAGCGTGTTGTCGAAGATGTCGATGATCGTGTCGGCCTCCTCGACGGGGGTCGGCTTCTTGTGCGCGATGGGAGACGTCCGAAAGAGCGCGTCGATCTCCTGCAGCATGAGCCGCTCGTTCTCCCTGAGCTCGATGCCCGAGAGATCGGTGCGCTTCTCGAGGAGGATGGCGATGCGGCGAATCTTGCCCTCCACGGCCTTGCGGCGGGCCTCGGTGGGATGGGCGGTGAACACCGGGCGGAACTCCAACCGGTCGAGAAGGGCGATGGCCTTGCCGCGACCGCACTCGTCGACGAGCCTGCGGTAGGCCACGGTCATGTCGTTGATGGGGTCCTCCTCGGCCTTGACGGGCACATCGTGCTCGCGTACGCGCAGCGAGGAGACGCGGTAGTTCTCCTCGCATACGTTGGCCAGGTGGAAGTAGGCGACAAACGCTCTCATGATGATCGTGGCCTCGTCAACGGGCATCTCGTCGATGGAGGAGACGAGACGCACGAAGGCCTCGCTCTCGTCCTGGGTCTCCTCGCCATCGTCGGCGTTGGCGGCGATGGCATCCGTGAGCAGGGCGTCGAAGGCGGAGCGCAGGCTGGGGTCGTACTCCTCGAGAACCTTGCGAACCAAGCGCAGGAAAAGGGCCAGGTTGTCGCGAATCTTCTCGGGAAGGTCCACCTCGGCGAGGGTCACGCGGGCGGCGACCGTCTCGACGTCGGTTCCCTCGGGCAGGTCCATGTGCTCAATGATCCTCTTGATGTCGGACAAGACGTCCCCCTCGTACGTTGCTCGGCTTTCGTGGACTACGCCAACCATACGTGCGGAACCCAGCAATGCAAGCGCCCTTCACATCGACGAAATACGCGCGACACGCTTTTGTCCGCGACGACTCGTTCTCGTCCTCCACGGCAGACCCGCGTCACGGAGGCGAGGTACAATCATGCTTCATTGCAACGACCCTACCCACGGAAGCCGCCATGCCAAAGAATCCGTTTGCAAGGCACGAAAGAAGCGATGGCACCGACGCCGTCGGAGGCGTACATCACGCCACGCCACGCTACGGCGAGCGTTACCAGGCATCGGGCGGCAAGCCGAGCGGACGGGCCCGTCGCAGTGGCAGGGCCGCGGAGAGGACCGCCGAGCCGAGCCTGCTCGCCCGCACGGTCAACCAGTGGTGGAACCGACTTCTCGGTGCCGTCTACTCGAGGTCGTTCTCCGAGCAGTCCGAGCAGTACATGGCCCATCGAACCACGCGCGACTACGTCTGCAACACCATCGGCCAGGCTGCCTGGGGCGGGCTCTTCCCGCTCCTCACCATCGTCTGCACCCAGCTCGTGGGCGCCGAGCAGGCAGGCTACTTCTCGATGGCCTTCGTCGTGGGCACGCTCCTGCTCTTCCTGGGCAACTACGGCGTGCGCACCTACCAGGTGTCCGACCTCGACGAGATGGAGTCCTTCTACGACTACCAGCTCAACCGCGTCATCACCTGCGTGGCCATGCTCGGCGTGGGCCTGGCCTACTGCACCATCCGCGGCTACGACGCCATGATGGAGTCCATCTGCATGGGCGTGCTGCTCTTCCGCGCCGTCGACGCCCTCGCCGACGTCTACGAGGGACGGCTCCAGCAGAAGGACAAGCTCTATCTGGCCGGACTCTCGCAGGCGATTCGCTGCGCACTCGCCTTCGTCGTCTTCACCGTGGTGCTCTTCGTCACGCGCAACCTCGTGTGGGCCTCGTGCGGCATGGCCATCGGCGCCGCCATCTCGCTTGCCCTCTTCACGCTGCCACTCGCCCTGTTCGAGACCGACAAGAGCCTGCCGCTGTCGCTGCGCGGCGTGAAGGAGCTCTTCGTCCAGTGCTTTCCGCTGTTCCTTGCGCTGTTCCTCTACAACCTTCTCGACTCCATGCCCAAGTTCGCCATGGAGGGCGTGCTGTCCTACGACAACCAGCTCTACTTCAACGCCATGTACTTCCCCGCGCTCTCCATCCTCATGATAGTGGGCTTCATCTACAAGCCCCAGCTCGTACGGCTGGCCAACATCTGGGCCACACCCGAGGAGCACAAGCGCTTCGACCTCATCGTGCTGGCCATGTTCGTGGTCATCGCGGTCATCACGGGCGTCACGGCGCTCATCATGGGCTGGATCGGCATCCCCATCATGAGCTTCCTCTACGGCGTCGACTTCGAGCAGTTCAGGCCGCTCGTCTACGTCATGGTATGTACAGGCGGCGTGTGTGCGGCGATCGACTTCCTCTACCAGATCATCACGGTGCTTCGTGAGCAGCAGTCCGTCATGAGGCTCTACCTCATCGCCTGCGTCTTCTCCGTGCCCGTGGCCCTGCTGCTCGTCAACTTCTCCGGGCTTGTCGGCGCCGTCGTCTCGAGCATCGTGATCATGTCCATGCTCCTCGTGCTCCTGCTCAGCGAGTACGTCGTCATCCGCAAGCGCGCCGAGTCATCCCTGATGCTGTAGACGGGTGCGGGCGTCTCGTCCGTACCTCGGCCCAGGGAGCGTTAGGCGTTGGCGATGACCCCACCCAGTCGCAGCCCGACGATGACGGCGATGATGCACACGCCCACGTTCACGACCACGTTGATCACGGCACCCGTCCAGTTGCCCGCCTCCACCAGCTGGATCGTCTCGCTCGAGAAGGTCGAGAAGGTGGAGAGGCCGCCGCAGAGGCCGACGGCGAGGAACAGCCGTAGCTCCGCTGGCAGGGGGCTTGCGAGGTCGACTCCCGTGACCACCCCGATCAGCAGGCCCGCAATGACGTTGGCCACGAACGTGCCCGCGGGAACACCCGGAAGCAACATGCGAAGCCAGATGCCTATCCCCCACCGGCTGACGCTGCCGATGAACCCACCCAGGCCCACGCTCAGAAACTCCCTCATGTACGTTCCTCCTAAGGAATCGGGCCGATAGCCCGTCTACGGCGCACGTGCGCCCCGACAGAAGCCATCAGCCCGAGGGCGGTTCGACCATTGCGGCCAGGGAGGCATTCTTTCCCCACGTCAACGCAACCAAGACGCCACATCCCTAGAGGAGCCGGAGCGAGACCTCCTTGAGCTGTGCGCCGGTGATCTCGGAGGGCGCGGCACTCATGAGGTCGCTGCCGCTGTTCGTCTTGGGGAAGGCCATGACCTCGCGGATGGAGTCGGAGCCGGCGAGCAGCATGCACACGCGGTCGAGCCCGAGCGCGAAGCCACCCATGGGGGGAGCACCGAACTCGAGGGCCTCCATGAGGAAGCCGAACTGGGCGCAGGCACGCTCCTCGGAGAAGCCCAACAGCTTAAGGATGCGCATCTGCAGCTCTGCGTTGTGGATACGCATGCCACCGCCACCGGCCTCGTAGCCGTCCATGACGAAGTCGTAGGTGTGCGAGCCCACGGAGAGCGGGTCTGACTCGAGGCGGTCGATGTCATCCTCGTCGGGCTGGGTAAAGGGCTGGTGCTCGGCGGCGTAGGCCTTGCGGTCCGCATCCCAGTGGAACAGCGGGAAGTCGACGACCCAAAGGAAGTCGTGGCCCTCGCGCGGCACGTCGAGCGCGTCTGCCATGTGGCAGCGCATGCCACCGAGGATCTCGTCGGCATGCAGACGGGACTCGACGGCAAACATGACGAGGTCGCCGGGCTCCACGTCCATCTCGGCACGGAGGTCTGTCATCTCCTCGTCGGAGAAGAACTTCACGATGGGGCTCGTGACCGAGCCGTCCTCGCGGAAGGCGATGTAGGCAAGGCCCTTGGCGCCGAATCCCGACGCGACGTCAGCGAGCTTGTCGATCTGCGCGCGGGGCCACCTGCCGGCACCCTTGGCGTTGATGGCCTTGACGTAGAGCTCGGGGTCTGCCGCGGCGGTGGCGAAGAGTTTGAACCTAGAGCTGCCAAAGATCGGGGTGACGTCGTGCAGCCTCATGTCATAGCGGGTGTCGGGCTTGTCGATGCCATAGGTGTCCATGGCGTCCCAGTACGAGATGCGACGAAGCGGCAGCTCCATCTTGACCCATGCGCCGAAGGCATCGGAGAACACGTCCTCGAGGGCACCCATGACGTCATCCTGGCGC
>Ga0268359_11348_pt1 | contig 16229 bp, 19 predicted proteins | sample BioMet11_FD_194416 | JGI IMG/M metagenome (GOLD analysis project Ga0268359, IMG submission 194416) | Sewage microbial communities from Oakland, California, United States - Biofuel 11 (PacBio Assembly) | ecosystem: Engineered > Wastewater > Sewage > Unclassified | place: USA: California | collected...
TGGGAAAGAAAATAGGATAAACATGCTGAATGTCCTTTATGAAGACAATCATGTACTGTGCGTCGAAAAGCCAGTCAATATTCCAAGTATGGAAGATGATTCTCATGATGAGGATCTCCTTTCATTATGCAGAGTCTATTTAAAGGAAAAATATAACAAGCCTGGAAATGTATACTGCGGTCTGATTCATCGTCTTGACCGTCCTGTCGGCGGTGTCATGGTATTGCAAAGACATCCAAAGCCGCTTCCAGGCTGAGTGATTCTGTCCGCAGGCATGAACTGAAAAAAGAATATCTCGCTGTTTTAGATGGTGTTCCTAAGCAGCAGCACGGCACCTTGGAAGATTATCTGGTCAAGGATACAAATACAAATATGGTCACGGTAACAGACGCTGCCCATGGCAAGAAATGCATTCTTCACTACAATATCCTCCAGATCAAAGGAAACCGCACACTTGTTCATATCTCATTGGATACCGGGCGTTCTCATCAGATCAGAGTGCAGTTCTCCTCAAGAGGACTCCCTCTTGTCTATGACCAGCGCTACAACAAACATGCCGGCAGAGGGCAGATTGCCCTGTATGCATACCGGCTCACCTTCCCGCATCCAACGAAAAAAAGAAACCGGTCACAGTGCAGCACCTGCCGCCAAGGGAAGATCCATGGAATGATTTCGAGGTGAACTTATGACTGTCAGAAGAAAAAAGATCCGCCGCAGAAAAGGACCAAAGAGACATTTAAGAAAATCAATCGCCGTAACTTTAGTTGTTATTGCGGCTGTCTTGATTGCTGCCGTCGGCTTTATCAAGATTCCGGTCATGATCAACAATTCCAAGCTCAGAAAGCTGGGATATGATGAGACCGCCATCAAGATGATCGATGAAAAGAAACTGACCAGCGTCATCCTGAAGAATGATTATTACTCTGATTATCTTGCACAGTGCATTACAGATGGTTCTGTACGGAGTGAATATCTCTCTCTTTATACGTTGGTCGATCAGGACCGCGGGCTTACAGACAATGACTTTCTTCTCTACAACCGATTATAGATCTTGGATATGAAACAGATCAGCTCGATGATCTGTATTCCAATCTGTATTATTGGGAGATCACACCGCTTCTGATCTTTGACTACCAATGGGATGAAACAAAATATATCAAAGACTGCAAGGATTGCCGCAGTTCCAACTCACCGACAGCATTTACCTTAAAAGGCGACTATCTTACCGAATACAAGAACACCACAACGACATATGATGTCGCGGATGAAGTCTTAGTGAATAAGCGCTATTGTCTCGACGCTTCCTATGCACCGACGGACTTGACGGATATCACCACAGAATATGCCGCATCCGGCATGCAGCTGCGCAAAGTGGCTGCGGATGCCTTCCTGAATATGGCAAAGGCATCTCTGCAGAACGGCACTCCGTTCTTTGCATCCTCCACCTACATCTCTTATGAAGATCAGGCATCATACTATAAATCCATCTCTTCACAGCTTGGTTCTTCTTTAGCTGATATCTATTCTGAGCGTGCGGGCTATTCTGATCATCAGACCGGCATGGCTGTCAATATCTCCGCCACCTATGAAGACAATGAGAACATCACTTCTACAAAGGTATATGAATGGCTGCAGAAAAACTGTGCAGATTATGGTTTCATCCTCCGTTATCCGGATGCCAAGAAAGACATCACTGATAAGCAAAGTGAACCAACGCACCTGCTCTATGTAGGCAAGGATCTGGCAAAAAAGATCAATGATTCCAATCTGACCTATGATGAATATTATCTGCTCTACTTATCGACCTGGTATGACGCAAAGGAAATACCGGCCAGTGATATCATTGAAAGCACCGGATGCAATGATCAGGTGCAGGCACAGAAGACCGAAGCATCACCATCACCTTCACCTTCTGCTTCTGCCAGCTGAATCGATTCCACATAAAAACAGCACTTCGTGCTGTCAATGGCATCAACTTAAGGGAACTTAGGCTGATGCCATTTTCTTTTTATCCAGGATCTCATCTGACTGGATATTTGAGCGCATATAAAAACCATGTTTTGAAGAGGTCTGTTCAAAATATATACTGCCGTGCTACGATTATCTTGTACTTAACTACGGGCGGACGGTCATTAAGCGATGCTTGAACCTGATCGTGTTCGGCCAGTTCCTTCCATCGATACGGAATCTGGTCGGCTTGCTCACAGATATGACCTTGCCCCACCGCATTCGTGCCTGTCTGGGCGGACGGGCACTTTTATTTTGTCTGCCAATCCAATGACATCATTGATCAGGCCAATGATCCCTGACCTTCTCCTATGAAAGATCATATAGAGGAGATTGTTCTTACGGATATGATCATTCAGCTGTGTGATATTGACCGCATAGGCGTACTCTGTATGGCTCCGCTTCTTGGACAATGATCTGTCCATCTCTTTCCGGATCACTCCGACAAGGTTATGGTAGAGCACCTTGGCACATACAGCACATCTGGCAATGCTGCAGTCATTGCTGAAATATCTCTCCAGCTCATATCCTGACTTCAATGATTTGTAGGACACCTCGATGTCCCATCTCTTTGCATACAGGGCAGCTATCTCTTCTGATGAGAACTCTTTTTCATCGAGGTCCGTGAAATAGGTCAGCTCTGTCTCCTTGATCTCGCCGGTCGCTCTGTCAACTGACCTGTGCCTGTACTTCACTACCCGGACATGCAGGACAGGGTCCTTCATGAAGCTCTCTCTTGCTTGTTCGTACTTCAGCCTTTTCAGCCACTGGCCATTCAGGACTACCGTTATCCATTCATCATCTGACTTCATCCCTGCCACCTGATGCTTGAACATATTTGATTTTGCCCGGACACAGTAGCGGCATCCCCTCAGCTCCAGCAGCCTGAAGAGCTCTGCGGAATCATAATAGCGGTCCGCAAGATAGACGATCTTCTGGCCATGCAGGATCGCATCAGTGCGATTGAGATGCTCGATTGCCAATGGGATCTCGCTGTACCGGAACGGCCGCATCAGGAAATCGACAGCGATCCCGTTAGTGACATCATAGAGGATTGCTGAGTGGCTGCTGTTAGCTTTATGGATATAGCTGTCACCTTTTACCGTGCTCTGGTTCTCGACATATCCGAATTCGTCCAGGGACTGCCGGCTCTTGGGAATCTCCAGTGTCGTCCCATCCTCGGCCAGTAACAGGTATCCTCTGTACTTCTTTACGAGATGGCTGCGATAGAACAGCTCACTGAACTTCAGGGTCAGGTCTGAGAAGACTTCAGGATTGAGCTTCTTCGCTGCCTTGAACAGGGCCTGCTTTGAGATGCGTTCCGAGGAGCGTCCCATGTCCGCAAAATATCGGGTCAATTCAGAATTGGCCGTCTTCTCTGACCGGAAGATCAGATAGAAGAGAAGATCGTACCACGGGAACTTGCGCTGCCTGGAGAAATCACCTTTATGCGTCGCACATGCGGCCTGTACTTCACTGGATTGGATGTATCTGCTGAAATCTATGAAGAGATCAGCGGTGTTCCCTGCCCACTTCTTTACTACGCAGCTCATTCCTGAGCTCCTCTGCTGGATCTCCTGCGGAGAAGGCAGCCTTCAGATATGGGACATACGCTCCGTCAAACTGCCCAAGTTTGACGACGACACGATGGCGCGGGATCCCATCTTTATCACGATAGGACTCCACGAGGTCACAGAAGAATGTCTTCTTGTGACCTTTGTTGTTAGGAATCACACGTATGAACATATAATCGCCTCCTATACTTAACTACAATATATCATATATAATATTTAATTATATGTTTATTAGTTGTTTTATACTTAACTACTTTATTACCCTTCAAGATATTTCTCAACTTTCTGCAGCATGTATGACCAAAAAGAAAAGGCATCAGCCTAAGTTACCTTAAGTTGATGCCATTGACAGCACTTCGTGCTGTTTATTTTTGTTTTCCCGCCATGAAGGCTAGAATTTCTTCTTTATGGCTTTCCATGTCTGCATATCCTAGATCATACAGACGCTGGGCACTGACTTCATCACCCTTGAACCGGTTGACGTTGATGGTCTCAGAAGGATAGACCTGGATGGCATTTCCCTGATCGACCAGATTCTTGACCATCTGCACCTGATGATAATAATTTTCATGGCGCACGGCATAATCTTTTGCGACCTGTGGATACTGATGATAGATCATCTTGCTCAGACCCAGTACCCATTTAGAACCAGGCTTACGGACAAAGTCTGCAGGTTTGGTTGTAATGACCATGAACTTAGTGCACCCTTTTTCAATAGCACGTTCAATCGGAATCATCTTGGTAATGCCGCCGTCCAGCAGATGCATGCCTTTGTATACAACGACTTTGCTGACCAATGGAAGTGCACATGTACCATTCAGCAGTGTCAGATCTTTGTCATCCGCATCCATTTCGTCCGGTCCAAAGAAAATCGTCTTTCCTTCTTCCAGATGATAGGCACCAACTTCCACCGGCATATGCTGTTCGACAATTGGACGCATGGACATATGTTCCAATCCAGCCAGACATTCTACGAAGATCCGGCGGTAAGCTACATAGTATCCTTCCTTCATCAGGGCATGAATGCCGACCGTCTTAGGATCTGTTGCATAATGGACAGACATGTTGTATGCCGTCTTCTTGTCATGCATCATATAGCAGCAAAGATAAACTGCACCGGAAGAAATGCCGACCTGATAATCAAATGTAATGTTGTTGTCATTCAGCCATGCAAGCGCACCTGCCGTATAAGCTCCGCGGACCCCGCCGCCTTCTAAAACCAAACCATATTTTTCCATATCCACTCTCCTATACCAACGGAATAAACATATTGAGGACTGCCCGGAAAACGCGGACAATCGGCATCTGATTCTTCACTTCCTTGAGCGTCACAAGATGTGACTTTTCAACCGACGTCAGGAAATCATCTCTGACCTCCGCAATCTGCGGCGTACGGCACATCAGGATCCCATTCTCAAAATGCAGGAAGTAACTTCGGTAATCTGTATTTGCGGAGCCTACAATTGCCAGGCGGTCATCTGTAACGAAGTTCTTAGCATGATTGAATCCTGGTGTATACTCATAAATTTTAACACCATTTTCTACCAGACGTTCATAGTGCCCGCGTGTAATTTGGAAGACAAATATTTTGTCCGGAATGTGAGGTGTCATGATTCGTACATCGACGCCGCTCTTGGCTGCTCTGATCAAAGCCTGCATCATTGCGTCCGGCAGGATCAGATACGGCGTATCGATATAGATATAATGCTTAGCACTGGCAATCAGATTCATATGCATGCCCAGGGCTACAGGTTCGTTGTCCGTCGGTGTATCACTGTATGGCTGATAGAAGCCGCCGTCATCGGTCTGATCGCATGGCAGATGATATTTCTGATAATCAATCGGCTCTTCCTTCTTTCCTCTGACATAGGAATACATGCCCAGGAACATCACCGTCATTGACCATACTGCTTCCCCGTGAATCTGGATTGCACTGTCTTTCCAATAGCCGAAGCGGTGAATGCGGTTGGCATATTCATCCGAAAGATTTACGCCTCCGCAGAAAGCAATGTTGTTATCTATGACCGTAATCTTGCGGTGGTCACGGTTGTCCATCTGAATAATGAAGGCCGGGCGCAGATGATTGAATCGGTATGCTTCAATACCCTCCTTCTGAAGAGTATGGTCATAATGATGCGGCAGTGTAATGGAGCCGAAATCATCATAGATGATCTTTACATCGACGCCTTCTGCTGCCTTCTGCTTCAATACAGCATGAACTTCATCCCACAGGGAACCTTTCTCTATAATAAAAAACTCGATGAATATAAAATGCTCTGCACTCTTCAATGCCTCGATATATGCAGGAAACCATTCTTCTCCGGAAGAATAGTATTTGGCATCTGTATGATCATAAACTGGAAAACCGGATGCTTCATATCCATATCGGAAGATATTCTGCAGTTCTCGCTCTGCCTCAGAACCTCTCTGCAGAACTTCTTCATCATTCTTGAGAAGACCGTTCATATCCTTGGTTGCCTGGGTCGTGCCATTGTACAGCTTCTTTGGCACATGACGGTTGCCTGCCAGAATATACAGCGGAATGCCGATGATCGGTGCTCCCAATATAACTAAGACCCAGCCGATTTTATATGCTGGGTCGACTGGTCTGTTGATGACAAGAATTGCTGTCAAGATAGAAAAAGCCGAAAAGAAAGGCTGCAGTTCCGCAAAAACTGCCATGTTGTATAAAAACTCTGCAAATAAAGCAAACTGCAGCACCACCAGAGGTACAACAATCATCAGTCTGCTTGTCAGAATCTTAAGTAATCTGCGCATGTACACTATTATATCAGCTTTAATCACTACTACAATTTGAAGATGTAGATTTCCTTGATTCTCTCCCCGCGCTTGTAAAGCCAGTGCCATTCCGGCACATTTACTGTTTCTTCCAGTTTGCCGCCAAGTTTTTCCAAAGTTCTTTTCGATGCAGTATTTTCCGGTGAACACGTAATGATCAACAACTTCATATGATATTTTTCTTTGGCAATACGAAAGAGCAGCAGACACGCTTCATAGGCATAATGATGCCCGCGCCATCCGTCGAAGATCCGATATCCAATATTGCCGGCATAATACAGTTCGTCATTCATGCCGATGCGGAGATCACATTCGCCAATCTTCATTCTCTGACGATGAAGACAGATTTCATAGTAAACAGAACCAGCATAGAGATTCTGTGAACTTGGTGCTTCTTTTCCGTCCTCAATCAAATCGACCACATCGCCGGATGTGCAGTCTGAATGCAGAAAAGGAATATTCATAAGCACACTTTCTAAGATCATATCTAAGTCTATTATAACAAAAAAACGGGCAGAGTTTTCAGTCAGCTGTCCGTTTGATAATATCCAAATATAAGTTCTTTAATTGTGTTTTCTGTTCGTCTGTCATCTGATCGCTGCTGGATTTGATTTCAAACCCATCGACCAATGAAGTATGATGACCTGTGACTTTGCCTTTCTTGACACCGACGACCATCGGTACATAGAAGCCGCGGTTGCCGTCAGAATCCACAGGCAGTGCATCATACAGATCTTCCTTCAGCGTGTCCAGAACACTGGATTCAAATGTATCCTTCGTACTGACATACCAGACTGTTACATTTGTCTCTCTGACAGCTTCATTCAATACTGGAACCGCTCTTTCACACCATGGACAGCCAACATATCCGAAATACAGAATACCGGATCCCTGTTCATCGAACAGGCGGAGTGCTTCCTTCATGGTGATCTTTCTGAAATCGCCAATCTCAGAGCCAATCCATGTATACTGATCCATCTGTGCATCTGTATAGTTGAGGTCAACAGAATTGGTAATCTTAATTGTTCTGCTGCAGCCTGCAAGCATGATGATGCATACAGCTGCCAGCATCAATTTTAAGGTCTTATGATCTCTCACGCAATCTTTTCCACCTTTGTTGTTTCGTAGAAGTTATCGATGTTCTCTCTTGTCGCAAGTCCCTTTGAATACGCAGTTGCAGAACCACACGATGCACCGAAGCGGAAGGAATCCAGAGGATCATTGGTCCGCATATAGTTCATCAGGAATCCGGCAATCAGAGAATCACCAGTACCGACAAAGCTGACATACTTCTCATCTCTTGTCAGCTGTGCACGGTATGTGCCTTCCTTGCATACTAAGATGGCACTGCGGCTGTGATTTGTCACAATGACATATCTTGAGCCGGCTTCATGAAGCTTCTTTGCCCCGGCAATCATTTCTTCTTCCGTATTGACTTCACTGTCAATGAACGAAGGCAGTTCAGCAGCTGTTGTCTTGATCATGAAAGGCTTGCACGGCAGGATCTTCTTGACCAGCTCTGCATTTGTATCAAGGACAACTTTTACTTTTTCCTTGATAGCATCCTTGAGCATCTGTTCTGTCGCATCCATTAAATATTCCTGCGTATGTCCTGCTAAGACAAAGTAATCCTGACTGTAGAGGGAGGATACTTTCTTCTGCATATTTTCCATATCCGCCGGCGTAATGATTGGGCCGCTGGCATTCAAGTCTGTCCACTGTCCGTTTGCAGAGCATTTTACATTGATTCTTGTATGTCCCTGTACGTAGGTGAAGTTCGGACGGATATCTTCATACTTTGCCAGCAGAGAGATATAAAAATCCTTGGTAAAGCCGCCGACAAAGCCAAAGGCTCTGGTCGGAATGCCTAAGTTATTCAGAACAATAGAAACGTTGATTCCTTTACCGCCGGCTTCATAGTATTCCAGCTGGCTGCGGTTGACCGCATCATTGCCGTCAATCCCCTTGTCAAATTCCATGTAGTAATCCAGCGAAGGATTCATTGTACAGGTACAGATCATATTAAGCCTCCTGCGTGTTCTTGATGATGTTGAGGACCAACTGACACGCCTGTTCTAATTCTTCAATGACACAGTATTCATAACGTCCATGGAAGTTGCCGCCGCCGTTGCCAAGATTCGGACACGGTAATCCACGGAAGGAAAGCTCCGCTCCGTCAGTGCCGCCGCGGATTGGTTCATCATGCGGTTCAATGCCCAGTTCTTCCAGGCTCTTCCAGGCAATTTGACGTACTTCCGGTACGTCCTTCAGGACTTCATACATATTGTGATAGGCATCCTTGAACGTAATCTCACAGGAGCCTTCACCATGCATGATATTGATGTAGGAAGCAGTCTGTATCAGCAGCTGTTTCTTCTCAGCAAGCTTCTTGGCATCATGATCACGGATGATATAGGCAAGATGCGCCTCTTCTGTACTGCCGTTCATTTCCGTCAGATGAATGAATCCTTCTCTTCCTGAGGTATGTTCAGGCGTCATGTGTTCCGGCAGAATCTCCTGGAACTGGCATGCAAGTGATGCTGCATTCACCATCTTATTCTTTGCACTGCCTGGATGAATGGAAAATCCCTTGAAAGCAACAGAAGCAGAAGCAGCGTTAAAGGTCTCCTCGCTGAATTCCGCAATCTCCCCGCCGTCCATTGTATAGGCAAAGTCAGCACCGAATTTCTTGACATCAAAATACTTTGGTCCGTTGCCAATCTCTTCATCCGGTGTAAACGCAACCGCAATTCTGCCATGCTTTACTTCCGGATGTTCATGCAGGTATGTCATTGCTTCCATGATGCATGTCACACCCGCCTTGTCATCAGCGCCCAGCAGTGTATTTCCATCTGTGACCATCAGGCGTTTTCCCTTCAGATTTCTCATCTGCGGGAAGTCCTCCATTTTCAAGACCACTTCAGGATTCAGTACAATATCATTTCCATCAAAGTTCTCAATGATCCTTGGCTTCACATCTTTTCCTGAGAAGTCAGGAGCAGTATCCATATGGGCAATGAAGCCGACGGTCTTTGCCTTTACATCCGTATTGGCTGGCAGCCATCCATAAACATAGCAATGTTCATCCAGCTCAACATTTTCCAGGCCCAGTTCCTTCAGTTCCTGTTCCAAGATCTTTGCCAGATCAAACTGTTTCTCTGTGGACGGAGTCTCACCGTCATTCTTCGGATCCGACTGCGTATCTACTCTGCAGTAACGGATCAGTCTTTCTTCAGCACTCATATCTTCGCTTCCTCATTCATTCTATCTTCGGTAATATTCATTTCACAGAACGTGCAGTCGAAAAATGAATCATTGGGACTGCATGCAAACAAGCTCACGCCTGTAATGCCGAAATTTGGATCAACACGGAACTCACGCAGATCCGTATACCTTGTTCCGGAAAAGCTGTATTGAATCAAGCATCCGCCGCCGCGATACATGACGCGGTAGAAGATTCTTCCCAATGCAGCACCGATATCACGCATGCTGCGGTCGCCGCCGTCAGTACTGAATACATTGACGCCAAGCCGCAGATACTCATCATCCTTTTTCTCCGTGCATACTATGGCCTTCTGCACGTCCCCGTTATACAATATGAAGCCGCACTGGTCAAATGGTAAATTGTAGACAAACTCTGTGCACACAGTAAAGATAAAGTTTCCCTTCAAAGGATACTGTATTTCAGATCCTTGGTGTTTGGCATCAGGACTGCGCCAGTATGTATACGGCTCTGTCTCCACTGTCAGTCTGTTCTCATCACAGATATACAGTTTCGGCTCCTTGATCCACTTCATGTCCTTAAAGTCTACTTTCCCCATTGGATTCTCCGTCAGTCCATATCAATATGTACGATTTTTCCGATTGCCTGCAGATTCTCACCTAGTTCTTTGATCAATGCAATCTTCGCATTCAACGAAATCGGTGAATATGCTATAGCATCATGTGCCGGATTGTCACTCAAACCTACCATGAATCTGATGCCTGTTGACTTCAGCAGTGCCTTGACCAAACAGGATGCACCATCTTCTTCTTTACTTACGACCAATGATTCAAGATACATTGGATCATCTTTTGCCTTGATCAGATAGCGGTTGACCTTCTGCAGCGTCAGCACACCTTCCGTGACCAGATCAATGCCGTCAATAAATCCCTTCGGCGGCACGTCCGCCGCACTGGACAGCATCCCGTCCGTGCGCAGATCCTTATGCAGGACTCTGGCAACAATCTCTGATGTTGTGCCGCCGCAGCAGATTTTCTGCCCGGATGCACTCATCAGCTTCTTTACAATCACTTCATCCTGATCCTTGCTGCTTGGCGGGCCGACCATGATGCGAGTCTCCGCTGCCGGTACAATACATACAGCAGCTACAGTACTGTCATCACCTGGCTCACCGCCGTACAGATAATTCACATTTGCCAAAAGAATCCTGGAAATCTCACGTGCTGAATCATGCGGACGAGTTTCCTTCAAGAGGAATTCTTCTACATCCTTCTGTCCCCAGCCGAAGTTCAGCGTCATGCCTACACCAGCATGCAGGACACCGTCTGAAAAAGTGATGATGTCATCATATGGCTGGGTAATAAATCTTGATACATGGACATTCCGTCCGCTTACGGTGACCATTTCCTCATCCGGATGGAACAGCTTTCCATTACGGATAATGACGCAGGTCGGATTATCAAACTGTGCTAAGTATGCACGTCCGTCATAGAAGATCTGGATAATCGTAAACGTACTGTAGGCAACTCCGCGCTCTCTGCATGTAGGAAGCGTTGCTGCAATTGTTTCCACTGCATCCTGAAGAGGCATGCCGCGAAGATCATCTCAGAAATAATTGTTGATGTTAAAGTTGAAAGAATATTCGCCTTGACACCTGAGCCAAGACCATCTGCCAGGACCATGACGTAGCACTGTTCATTGTGCTTCTCCATGACTCTGTCACCGCACAGTTCTTCCCTGTCCTTATTTAAAGAACGCCAGAAAGAATCAATGTGCACATTCTCACTGATCATGGTCTTCACCCTTCATGACCTGCTGCAGCTTCACCAGTGCAACCTTAGATTCCGCTGTTGTTTCACCAAGCAGAGATGCAATCTCCTGTACTGCACGCATCTGATCATCCAGCACCTTCTGCGTCACACTCATTGTCTGGTCACGCATCTTGGTCAGCATCTTTTCTTTGTATTCTTCTTCTGTGCGGTCCATCAGGATGATAACAGTCAAATCATCATTATTGATATGCACGATTGCATGTTCAAACAGACGCTGATAGAGATCATAGAAAGTACGGAGATACTGTGTCTTGGACAGTCTCTTCTTCACGATCTCTTCCAGTTCAGGATTCGGCAGGACAGCGCTCAGCGGCATGCCGGTCGGATTGACCATATCATAAGACAGCAGTTTTCTGGCTGCCGGGTTCATCTCACGGACCTTCATATCAGAATCAAAGACAATGATGCCGTTCGGTTATTCTCATTAACAACACTGGCTAATGACTGTGCTCTTCCAATGCCTCCGGCATACAGATCTTTGGATCTGCCTTGCCGTCAAGCACTGCAATTGCCTTAAGCGGCAGCTCTCATAGCCGCATGCACCGCAGTCATGGATCTTATCCGGTGATGTCTTGCCCATGGCAATCATCTCATCCTGGATCTCATCCTCACTGTGCTGCGGACGATAGATATTTTCCTTTGCCCAGACTGCTTCTACATCAACCGGAAGCGCCCCTGGAACAATCTTTTCTTCACTCATATTCTTACGGATACGTGATTCACCAACCCATTCATTATGAGTAAAGTGAGACAGCAGAGGTCCGCCCATGCATGATCCACGGCATGCATTTACTTCCACAAAATATCCTTCCAGATGATCTCTGCGCATAGATTCTAAAAGGGATTTGACCCTGCCGACACCGTCGACCGCAATGTATCTGTAATGATCACTTGGTGCCAATGTATGCAGGATGCCGCCAGCTGTCGGATAAATACGTGAAATGGAATTCTGGAAATCAGTCCATTCATCCTTCTCTTCATCCTTCACATCTGCCTGGATCCAGTCAATGATCTCTTCCATGCCGATGCAGGCATCTACTGCACCTGCAAATCTGGCATCTTCAATTTCCTTGTATTTTGCAATGCATGGTGAAAGGAAAACAACCTTTGCGTCAGGATACTTTTCCTTGATCATTCTTCCATGTGCAATGAACGGAGAAACAACCGGTGCCATGTACTCCACCAGATCACCATACTCTTTTTCAATCAGTGTATTGATGGCAGGACATGCCGTCGAAATGATATTCTTCATTTCTCCTTTTCAATCAGGTTTGCATATGCTTTTGAAACAACTGCTGCACCGCGTGCTGTTTCTTCAATATGCGAGAATCCTCTGCCCGTCAGTATCTTCTCTAAAGAAGACAGCTTCGGCCAGACCGCAGCAAAAGAAGGTGCAACTGAGAGAACAACTTCCTGTCTCTCATCAAGCCACTTCTGCACCTGCTGAAATTCTGTAAGCAGAGACTTTGCTTCATGCGGACAGGCTACATAGCATCTTCCGCAGAGAATACATTCTTCTGCCGCAATCGTAGGTTCATTATGAACATATGTCATCGCTCCTACTGGGCAGGCACGTACACAGCGCATGCAGTTATGGCACTGTGCTTCTACCAGACGAATATAACGGGATTTCATTTAAGCCAGGTCTGCAGTGATTTCGGTCTTCAACATCTCTTTGGCATTCTGCATGGTAACGCCCTTGAGCTGTTTTCCATTGACACGGATTCCTAAACCTAATTTGTTCTGACAGGACTTCATGCAGAAGGAACCTTTGACTTCTACCTTATCCTGCCAGCCATTTTCTTCAATCAGCGCGTTCAGATCCTGTACGACCTGACTGCTTCCCTTAACGTAGCATGCGCTTCCAATACAGATTTCTATGCTTACCATGATGTGTCCTCCACAATTTTACTTTTGAATATGAATATCAAAATCTTTTACTTTGAATAATTCCAGAGATTCATTGATTGTCTTCTGATCTGTTTCTTTGTTTTCCTTAGCCATTCTGCCTTTGGCAGTATTGGCATCCTGAATGGTGCCTGGTCCGGCGACACATCCGCCTTCACAGCACATTCCTTCCAGAATATTTGAGTTGAACTTACCGAACTTCATCAACATCAGCTGCTTCTTGCATTCAGAAGCACCGTTTGCTGCATAGAAGGTAAATGGCTCATCGCCTCTTTCCCTGCATGCTTCAGCAACAGCAGCCGCAACGCCGCCGCTGTGGGCGAAATCGCGTCCGAAGTTGGATGGGTAGTCACCAGGATTATCCACAACGACCTGTGAAGGAACAATGCCCTTTGCCGCAAACAGTGCAACCAGTTCTTCAAATGTCAGAACGTAGTCAACCGCGGTTGTCTCTTCCATTGCTTCCTGTTTCTTGGCAACACATGGTCCAATAAAGACAATGCCGTGATCCGGATGATCATGCTTCAGCTTCTTTGCCAAAGCCATCATTGGTGACAGCGTCGTACTCTTGTTCTTTTCATACTGATCTGGGAAGTGGATCTTCAGCATATTGACAAAGCCTGGACAGCAGGATGTTGTCATTGGAATACCTTCTGCCTTATGCTCTTTTAATTCCGCATATTCTGTATCAGCGACCAATATCAGCACCGACGGCAACTTCATAGCACTTTTCAAAGCCAAGCATCTCAACTGCCTTCATTGTCTGCGGCAGTGTTGCTTCATCAAACTGTCCCTGGATTGAAGGGGCAACAATTGCATACGCAGGAGCACCAATCTTCAGCAGCTGAACGACAGGAACGACCCATGAAATATCTTCAATTGCACCAAACGGGCAGGCATTCAGGCACTGTCCGCAGTTGATGCACTTATTTACATCAATGACCGAGATATTATTCTCATCCCAGCTGATGGCATCAACTGGACAGTGAGACTTGCACGGTCTTTCCGTGATAACAATGGCGTTGTACGGGCAGGCTCTTGCGCAGGCACCGCACTCCTTGCACTTTTCATAATCATCTCAGCATGTTCAGAACCCATGTTCATCGCACCGAAGTGGCAGGCTGCCATACAGCTCTTAGCCATGCACTTCCGGCAGTTGTCAGTGACCCGGATCTTCTTGATCGTACATCCGTCACATGCCGCATCAATGACCTGAACAATCTGACGTGGATTATATTCCGCTGCATCATCCGCCATCTTGCCCATCGCAAGACGGACTCTCTGACGCAGGACTTCTCTTTCCTTATAGACACAGCAGCGGTATCTAGGACCTCCTAAAGTGACCAGTGTCCTTGCCCAGGACTGGATTTCTTCTTCCTTGACGCCTTTTTCTGAATAGGCGTCCTTTGCCAGCTGCACCATGACATCAAACTTGAATGTCCGTGCATCATTTGAAAACATATTTGCCATATGATCTTCTCTTCCCCTCTTACTCCGGTTTCTTCAATGTACGGAATGTGTGCTCATACTGCATCCCATATTCCAGCTTATCCATGGTCTTTTGATCAACCAGCTGAGACAGGATCGTATGGGCAAATGCAACCGTTGCACCCATTCCTCTGCCAGTGATCAGATTGCCATCCATGACTGCCAGTTCCATCTGATAAAAACCGCCGTATTCCCCGTCAAAAGCTGGGAAGCATGTATATTTTCTTCCCTTCAGCAGTCCCATGTGTCCAAGGATTGATGGCGCTGCGCAGATTGCGCATGTCCATTTTCCGCTTTCAAAATGCCTGCGGAAGCTTTCCTTCAATGACTCACAGGCTTCCAAGTTCTTTGTGCCAAGCTTTCCGCCCGGCATAATTAAGACATCATATGTACTCAGATCTGCATTTTCATACAGTTCATCACAAAGCAATGTGACCTGATGGGAAGTATGAACCTCCCTTGTGGAATTCATTGATAAAGTATCAATCTGGATTCCTGCCCTCCGGAACATATCAACGACGATAAGACCCTCAGACTCTTCAAATCCATCTGCGAAAAATATTGCTGCTTTCATTTGTTCTGATCTCTTTTCATGATGTGAAAATTGTACCATAGAATGGCCGATTATGTCGGTCTAGTGTTCACGATTCTATGATGAAATCACAGAATAAGTATCCACCAGCTTAGCTGGTGGTTTTTCACAATACGGGCATAGTCCTCTTTCTACGTGCGGCGCGTCAGCCGCGCATGTGCGGTCTGCCACTCGCATACTATTCCTGCTGCTCGTGAACGGGTCAATCGTATCCAGCGTCAATTGTTCAGCGGCCTTGTCCTCTTCCAATTGATGTGCGATATATTCCTGGATCTTCTTCGTGTTCTTTCCTACCGTATCCACATAGTATCCCCGGCACCAGAACTCCCTGTTCCGGTACTTGTACTTCATATTGCCCCACTTCTCATATATCATCAGGCTGCTCTTGCCTTTCAAGTACCCCCATGAAGCTCGAGATGCTCATCTTCGGCGGGATCTCCACAAGCATGTGCACATGATCCGGGCATACTTCTGCCTCCAATATATTCACTTCTTTCCACTTGCACAGCTGTCTCAACATCGCTCCTATCTCCTGCCTCTTCTCCCCGAAGAATATCTTTCTCCTGTACTTCGGTGCGAATACGATGTGATACTTGCAATTCCATGTTGTGTGCGATAATGTATGTGTCTCTGTCATTGTTCCTCCTATTTCGTTATGCAGTTAGCAGACCGCATCTTCATTATAGGATTCTTTGACAGAGACTCATCGGTTAACCTTTACGGAACTCCCGGACTATCCGGGAGTTTTTTGGTAATACAAAAAGGAAGCCTCCTCAAGGCTTCCCTCTGCTTCATCCATGTACCTT
>Ga0268359_11012_pt1 | contig 16222 bp, 18 predicted proteins | sample BioMet11_FD_194416 | JGI IMG/M metagenome (GOLD analysis project Ga0268359, IMG submission 194416) | Sewage microbial communities from Oakland, California, United States - Biofuel 11 (PacBio Assembly) | ecosystem: Engineered > Wastewater > Sewage > Unclassified | place: USA: California | collected...
ATAATGACCTTCTCTGCCTTGGTTCACTTCAATGGCACTGTTGTAGGGAAGATGTAATCTCTGCACCGTTGAGAATGATGCGTACTGTTTCCTGGAAGTTGTATTGACAACGATCCTTCCTGCGTATGAACCGGAAAAGACATACGTTCCGCTCTGGGAGATGGTTGAGACGCTGCCGGTCTCAGAAATACCTTACCGGTGAAAGATGCACTGCTGTCATTCAATGTCACTTTGACGGCAGCAGAATCATCCCATGTCTCAACCGTATCTTCTTCATCGAGAGAAACGGATGTCGTAACAGCAGAATGATCTGCCGCTGTAGTAACGGCAGAATCATCTGTTGAAGTCGTTGATTTTGGTTGTGGTCGCTGCAGAAGCAGAGGCATCCGGCAAGAAGAACTGCTGCCATTGCCATGGAACTGTATTTTAGTATGCTCTTCATTTCTGCACTCCTTATAAAGTAACTTCTAATGTCGCTGTCTTAGAACAGATGATTGCTAAGTTGCCGTTTCTGACTCTCAGCTGATCAAGCATGTTCTTTTCCTCACTGGTGTCCTTCATCACAATGTCATAAACGATCTGATACATTGTACCTAAATTGATCGTACGTACTGCGGTGATCTTGGCACTCTTTGTATACTGGGCAAAGACATCATCGAATACGGTTGTATAATCAAGATCTTCTGGAATCGTGATGCGCAGATTGCGATATGCAGAATCTGGCTCAAGCAGATTTGTCTTTGAGAAGCATAGCAGCACTAAGCTCAGAATCACCGCCATGGCAAGAGCAAACCATACATAGCCCATACCTGTACATAGGCCTAAGCCCATAGCAAGGAAGATAATGAGAATATCGCTTGCCTTGCCAGGCAGAGATCTGAATCTGACGAGTGAGAAGGAACCTGCAACTGCGACCCCGACACCGAGATTTCCATTGACCATCAGGATAACAATCTGGACGATTGCCGGCAGCATTGCCAAAGTGATCAGAAAGCTCTTGGTTGGATGTTCAGTCATCCTGTATACAAACGCAAGCAGAAGCCCGCATACAAGTGAAATACCAATACAAATCAAAAATGAAGATAAAGACAAGCCTGATGCTGCGTTTGTTAATATTGAACTGAACATACTGTTTTCTCCTTCTTTGCTGGTTCATAGACGTTCTGTGTACTTAACTGTGGTGCCATCGCTTTAAAATTCAGTCGGTAGATGTTTCCGTATTTGGAGAAGGATCTCTTATAGAGCTTCATCTCACTCAATACTTTGACAAGCCATAATGGATATCGGTCCATTGCCTTGACTTCCATAATGACTGTATCCTTGGTAAGCGGGGTTTCTGTACCATTCTCCTTCAGATTCACATCATCAATGCGGTAGCGGATATTTGTATCAAAAGTGATTCTGACATCATCTTCCGCAATTCCCTTGTAACATTCTCTTTCATACAGGATGAGGACCTTCGGCTGCAGATTGTAGTACTTCATCATATAGTCAACTTCATCTGCAATGTTGCTGTGTACATGATGCGGAATCCCGTATTCCATGTAATCTTCTGTTTCTTTGGCAGTCAGCTGGAATCTTCTCTTATAAACGATATCGCCGAGCTTTTTCTTTGTTTCTATAAACACAGGAGTGTCATCATCCGGCTGCACGTAGCATCTTGATCTCAGCTTCATACGATACTTAGTACTGTTGAGACTGTTGATGACCAGACGGCTGTCGATGGAATCGTAGTAGATGGAGTGGACTGTATACTTGTAGTAAATATCCTCTTCAATGTGTTCTGCGATTGCCTTCTTCAGAACATCAGCCTGTTCATATGTAAGGCTGTATTTATCCTCTACTCTTTCAAATGTATCTATCAGCAGCGGTTCTGTCATAGTATGTTCCTCCTGTTTACGCTTATGAGAATATATGAACTATCTGTAGCCCTTTTGAATAAAATGTGAATGTTATGTGAAATTGTTAAGTTTTTGTTAAACTATCCTATTAATAAAAAGAAAAGCCCCGCTGCATCACTGCAGCAGAGCCCAATTTAAATGATTTTTGTCAGATCAAGATTTCTTTTCAACACAGATGCTCATACTTTCTTCAATGCCGTCATAGTACAGTGAAACCTCTATGCCATCACTGTTCTTTGCGTGATAACTTGAAGAATATTCCTCTTTTTCATCTGTAAACCCTTTTTCCTGGACTGCTTTGATATAGTCTTTATAATCCTGACTGCTGATTCCATAGGTATATACATAGAAATAATCATCTTTATCTGAACTGACTGCATCAGCTGTAAAATCTGGATCAGGCAGTGTCTTGGCAAGATTACTGTCACTCCATGCATGTAGATCCTGTGCACCTTGTGAAGAAGCACTGAATTTCTCACTCTTATAATCGTAATAGATACCATAGCCCTTTCCATCTGGGCCCATGATTGCAACTGTCATGATATCCGGTTCAAACAGATTGTATTGATCCATATTTTCTACCGTGTATCCAGTTCCATTGATAACAACCGGAGAAGTTGTGACTGTCTCCCCTGGATCAGCAATCTTTCTGTTGTAGGCAAAGATATAGAGCTTTTTATTATCTTCGATCAAGTATTCATTCTCAGCCTTCAGATTGTCAAACAAGGCATACTCCGCATCAGTAATTCCTTCTTTCTGCCGGTACTTCAGTTCTACATCCATGATAGTATAGCTGCTGTTATTTGTGTAATTGAAGGAAAGGAACCTTTCACCATCATTCACGGCATCTTCGACTTTCCAGTCAATATCTTCGATTTTGATTGCCTCTTCTGGTGCAAATGCAGTTGAATTTTTCGATGTTGCTGAAGTTTGGCCTTCAGCTGCGTTACTACTGCATCCAGTACTCAGCAGGATTGCTCCTGCGATGCAGAGCTCCACTGTCTTGATACTCAATTTTTCAGTCATGTTCTGTCCTCTTTTCAATTGTTCTGATCAGGTTCTGTGCCTGCTGGATCAATCCAGCAATGTCCTTTTCTTCTTTTTTTAATGCAGTGATTTTTTCTTCAATCTGTTCCTTTCTTTCTTCTGTAGGAGCATGCATGACATCATTGATTTCCTTGACCTTGAACCCCAGACGCTGATACAGATGAATCTCGGCAATTTTCTGCTGCGTCTGTTCGTCATAGAGCAGATGTCCGTACTTGTTCCTGCCAGAGGGTGCTACCAGTCCTTCCTTTTCGTATCCCTGGACGGCACGGCGGGATACCCCTGATTTTTCGCATACTTCTCGCAGTGTGATAAAACGGTTCATTTCTTTCTCTCCTTTCAGCTTGAAACTGCACTTTGCGTGCAGTCAAAGGCTTTTTGAGAAGTTCTTTCTTCTCCATCAGAGGAAGCTGTGATTTCTGCGAAATAAAAAAAGGGCAAAAAAAAGACATGAAGTCAATTCATGTCCTTATGCCCAGATAATCTGTGTTTCGTAATACTGTTCTTCAAATCCTATCAAGTCAATGACAGATTGATGATTGACGGTCATGCCTGGCTGGACAACGATCCAGCGTGAAGAACCGTCTTTATGATAGACAATGCCTGCCACGGTGCCGGTAAATGTATCGACTGGTTCCTGCGGTCCAATGACCCAGGCATCCTGCATGCCTTCATTCACAGCAATCGGTGCTGAGACATAACCGAAGTTGACAGGATATGTCACATCAGCAATCGTAGGATGGAAGCTTCCATATGGATGGTCCACGGTGACCGTAACACTTTTTCCGAGCCATTCTCTGCCCAGCAGATATTCGACGGGAGTAAAATCCAGACCGCCGGCCGAGCTTGGTTCACCGACCGGTTCAAAATGATTTGCCTGGTAGAAGCCCATTGCATTGGATGCGGCATTTGCCTCAATCCTAGCCAGATGCATTTCATCCGCTTTTGCTTTTAAGAAATCAATCAATGCACTGCCATAGCCGTGATGCCTTTTTTCCTTGATGACACCGATCATGATGATGCGCAGATCTTCCGGCCGAAAGACCAGAGCCCCGATCAGACCGTCTTCAAACAGTCCAATGCTCGTGAACGCCTCCTGATGCGTATTCAGGAAATTCAGGATGTTTTCGGCACCGGATGCGGTCCAGGCACCTCCTTCATCTTCATGGATGATCTGACTGATCAATTCCTGCGGCAGCTGTGATAATGTTTCAATTTTCATTACAGTACAAGGTCCCTGTCATAGAGCGCAACTGCATCTCCAATGACTTTCTCCTTGAATTCCGGCGTGATGAAAGCCACTTCAACATCTACACCCTTGGACAGCGGCACAGCCACTTCTCGGATGGCATTCAATACGGATTCATCCTGCCTGTCTGCTTCAACTGCCAGAAAGAAGCTCATCGTCGGCCCGACATACTTGCCTTTGAGCCAGATACGGGAGATCTCCTTTGTCTGATCCGCTCTTTCATAGACGGCATTGACCATCTTTGTCGGATAGACATTTGGTTCGCCAAAAGTAATATTCATCGGTGCTGTCTGATTCTGCACTGGCTGCGGTGCCGGTGTTCTGCCAGCCGCAATACCGACTAACGGAAGCGGGATAACAATATTGTCGGTGCCTGGATTGATGACGATGCCAGCCGCCTTGTTTCCTTCCACATTTAATAATGTGTCATAGTCCTTGATCGTCCTGACAACAAACTTCGGCTTGATGTCCGGACCCAGATTCATCTTCTGGCTCATCTCAATGTCAGTAAACGCTGGGAAAAGTGTCTTGCCGTCATTGGTATTGACCAAGTAGAACTTGATCTGCTGCGGATTGAAGTTCTGCGGCAGCTTTTCACTCGGGTTGACTTTGACGTCAAAGTCACATGGAGCTAACAGACTTGCCTTCTTCAATGCATCCAGGAGAGCCGCCTGCTTTTCAGGGGTGCCGCCTTCCTTCAGATCATTGATGACTTTCTCCAGTTCAGGATTATGAACGGGAGCGATATTGACTTTATTTTCTGTTGGTTTCATTTATATATCCTCTTATTCCTGCTCTAGTATATCTTTTTACACGAATTTTCTCAATCTTTACGGTCAGGAATGACATTCACATAACTTTCATTTTCTGTTCATCCGGTGTTCTGACTGCCTTTCTATACTTGAAATCGTAAAGGAGGCAGGAGCTATGCAGAACATCGCTTTGATCCCGGCGTACTGTCCAAGTGAAAGATTGATTGGATTAGTCCAGGAATTGAAAAGACTGAATATGGAAGTTGTGATTGTCAATGACGGCAGTGACAGTTCCTATGATCCCGTATTTGATGCCTGCAGTCAGGATGCACATATCCTGAAACAGGAAACGAATCAGGGCAAAGGTGCAGCAATGCGCAGAGGAATGTTATGGATCTACCAGAACCTGTCCTCTGACAGTGTCATTGTCACCGTAGATGCAGATGGGCAGCATGCCCCGGCAGACTGCCTGAGATGTGCAGAAGCTGCACAACATCATCCAGATGCCTTGATCCTAGGCGTCCGGAACTTCAATGGACCGGATGTTCCTGCCCGCTCTCACTGGGGCAACAAGATCACAGCTTCGGTCTTCCACCTATTCACCAGAGCATACGTCTCTGATACCCAGACAGGCCTGCGGGCATTTCATCATTCAATGATTCCAACGATGCTGAAAGTCACCGGTGACCGATATGAATATGAGATGAACCAGCTGCTGGCAATGGTCAGGGATCATATCCCATTCAGGGAAGTTGAGATTCGTACCATCTATGAAGACAACAATTCTTCTTCTCATTTCCATGTCTTTCGGGATTCTTTCTTGATTTATAAGCAGCTGATCCACTTCGCTGCTTCTTCACTCAGCAGCTTCGCTGTTGACTATCTGCTGTTCGTTGTCTTCTCATTATTCATGACAGGGACCGGTGGAACCTTGATTGCCAATGTCATCGCTCGTATGTTCTCGGCAGCCTTCAATTATGAGATCAACCGCCGCGTCGTCTTCAAGGACGGACAGAGCAGAAAGACCTCCTTCTGGAGATATGCACTGCTGGCAGCAGCGGTATTGGCATTGAATACCTTGATCCTGTCGTTATTTGTATATGGTCTGCATATGAATCCGCTCGCAGCCAAGATCATCACTGAAGTACTGCTGTTCTTCTTCTCCTGGAGCATGCAGAAATCGTTTGTGTTTACCAGCCATGTGAAAGGAGCTGCAAACAACCTATGAAAAAGAAGTTCTTCCATATTGCCGACACAGTCATTATCCTGAGTGTCGCGTCGTATATTCTCTTGGACACCTTTGTCATTCCACGCACCTATGCGGTCGTTGGAACGACGAATGCATCCAATACAACCAGCACCACTTCCTATTCTGACAGTTCATCGTCAACATCTTCATCATCGTCATCATCATCTTCCAATGCTGTTGTAACAGACAGCAGCTATACGGATGACAACATCTCCATCAACATCACTACCACAACATATGATGATACAGTTGTCTATGTCGCAGATGTGCAGGTATCCGATGTTTCTTACTTGCAGACAGCCTTTGCCAACAGTACCTACGGCAAGAATGTCACTGCCACCACATCAACAATTGCCAACAGTGTCGGTGCGATATTAGCTGTCAACGGTGACTTCTACGGTGCCAGAAATACAGGCTATGTCATCCGCAACGGCGTTCTCTACAGAGATACAGCAACGTCCTCCAGTCAGGAAGATCTTGTCATCAACAAGGACGGTTCCTTCTCCATCATCACTGAAGGTGAAACAAGTGCTGCTTCTCTATTGGACAGCGGTGCACAGCAGGTGCTCTCCTTTGGCCCAGCTCTGATTGAAAACGGTCAGATTGTCGTCTCTGAAAATGAAGAAGTTGGTCAGGCGATGTCTTCCAACCCAAGAACAGTTCTCTGTGAGATTTCCCCTCTGCATTATCTGTTAGTTGTTGCAGACGGCAGAACAAGTGCAAGTGCAGGTTTGTCTTTATACCAGATGGCTGCCTATCTGCAGACATTAGGTGTCACAACTGCTTATAACTTAGACGGCGGTGGATCCAGCACAATGGTCTTCAACGGGACCGTGATCAACAACCCTACAACAAACGGAAACAAGATTTCTGAAAGGAGCGTGAGTGACATTGTCTACATTGGTGCGTAAAAAAAGCAGTATGAAATGGAGCCTTTACTGGGCTGCAATCACTGCTTTCTGTATCATCTTTGCTTTCATCTATGAGATTTTCTCACACGGTGTCTACAGCAATGCAATGATCTTCATGTTTGCATATCCATTACTATTAGGTGCAGTTCCATGTCTCATCCTTGCAAAGATGGGACTGGAGATGCCTAACCGCTTCTACCAGGACGGGGTGCTGACAATGACATTGGCTTCCCTGTTATCAGGCATTCTTGAGATCTATGGAACTTCCTCTGACTATACCGGATGGTTCTTCTACGCAGGCATTGCCTTGACCGCCATAGGAACAGTCCTGATGTTCCTGAAGCCGAAGCAGTCTGGTAGCAATCATAGATAAAAAGCTATAAAATAGAACTGTTTCCAATTATTAACATGTTGTTCACACAGCCTTCACAGAGGTTGGATAACATGATGAATATATACGGAAGGAGCAATCATATCTATGAGTGAATTTAATCAAGAACCAAATGAGCATCAGGAGGAGACCCCGATTGATGTCTCATTTACGGAAAACAATAATCAGGCACCGCAGACCCCTTCTCCAGAACCAAAAAAGGAGAAGAAGCATCATCCAGCATTAACGATTGCCTTAGCAGCGATTGTCGGACTGGGCGGTGGACTTGGCGGCAGCTGGTTTGCCATTTCCCATTTAGGAACATCCAGCACGACAGTTACATATGCAACGGAAACAGGCGGCAGTAAGACAACATCTGTTGCAACTTCGACCAGCGGAACAGGCTTGACCGAAGCACAGGTTGCTGCCAAGGCAGCCCCAAGTGTTGTTGAGATAGTCACCGAAATGAAATCAACTTCCAGCAGTTATTTTGGCGGAAGCTATACTGCAGAAGCAGCCGGATCCGGTGTCATTATCTCTTCTAACGGATACATCATCACCAACAACCACGTCATTGAAGATGCAACCTCAATCAAAGTTACAACTTACGACGGTACCGAATATACAGCAACTTTAGTCGGTACAGATTCCAAATCGGACATCGCTGTCATCAAGATCGAAGCATCCGACCTGACAGCTGCTACCATCGGTGATTCTTCCAAGATTGCAGTTGGTGATACAGCTGTTGTCATCGGTAATCCGCTTGGCACATTAGGCGGAACCGTCACTGACGGCATCATCTCTGCAACTTCAAGAGAACTTGTCCTGAATAACGAATCAATGGAACTGATCCAGACAAATGCAACCATCAACTCCGGCAACTCCGGCGGCGGCATGTTCGATGGAAACGGCAATCTGATTGGCATCGTCAATGCCAAGGATTCCGGCACAACATCTTCTGGAGCAACGATTGAAGGCATCGGCTTCGCCATCCCGATCAACAAGGCAATGGATGTTGCCCAGCAGCTGATCACCAACGGCAAAGTCACTGACCGTGCTACCTTAGGCGTGTACCTGCAGGAAGTCTCACAGAGTACACAGCAGTATTCTGCAGGTCTTTATATCACATCTGTCATCTCCGGTTCCGGTGCTGAACAGGCTGGCTTAAAGGCATATGACAAGATTGTTTCCGCTGACGGCAAGGAGATCAGTTCCTATTCCGATCTCACTGCCATCCTCAATAAGAAGTCCATTGGCGATACATTGGAATTGACGATTGAAAGAAACAACAAGAGCATGGATGTCACAGTGACCCTGACTGGTTCCCTCGATACGACCCAGACTGGTGCTGTAACAGATACAAATCTAGGATAAATCAATACTGCAGCAGGACAGGATCCTGCTGTTTTTTTTCTTTTCTTTGCCCGCCATTCGTATGATAATGGTCTATTATTATATTGAGAAAAGAGTGGACTATGACTGAAAGAAAAGGCATTACCGGCAAATATCTGTTTGTCGTACTAGCAATGTGCGGATTCTCCTGTGGGGCATATGGCATTGTCATGAATAAAGCCGGTGTTTTCTTTACACCGATTGCACAGGAATTCAATGTTGGCAAAGGTGCTGTTTCTATGACTTTGACCATTGCATCAATTTCTATGGCTCTGAGCGGTCTGCTGGTGCCAAAGCTTCTGAAAGAGAAATCACTGAAGGTCCTGTTCATTGCGGCCACTGCTCTGATGGCTCTCTCTACTATTGCAATGGCAATGAGCCACAGTTTGTTCCTTCTGTATATTGAGAACGGCATTCGCGGTTTCGGTGCAGGCCTGATCTCCTACGTAACAATTTCCATCTTCGTCAATCACTGGTTCTATGCAAAGCACGGTCTGATCACCAGCATTACAATGGGCTTCTCCGGCATAAGCGGCGCAATCCTGTCTCCTTTATTCACTGCCTTGATCAGCTCGATTGGCTGGCGGTCAACATATCTTGTCAGTTCTGTCCTGTTCATTGTCTTCATCCTGCCTGCTGTCCTGCTTCCATTTACAATCAAGCCGGAGAATTCCGGATTGAAGGCATACGGCATTGAGCTGCGCAAGGAATCTTCTGTACTGCAGGAACAGCAGCCACAGGGAAGTGCTGCTTCTTTCATTCTTGTATGTGCGGTTGCAGTTAGTTCAAATATCGTCATTGGTATTGTTCAGCATCTGCCTTCCTTTGCCTTATCAATCGGAAGCACAGCGGAAGCTGGAGCTTTCCTGCTCTCCCTGGCCTTGATCGGCAATATTGCCAGCAAGCTCATCGCCGGCACGTTAGCAGATTCCCTGGGAACCAGAAATTCCCTGCTGATTATATCCGGTCTCTTCCTGCTTGCGGTTGTCCTGCTTCTGATCTCCAAGAACCTGATCCTGCTTGATCTAGGTGCTCTGCTGCTGGGATGCGGATATGGCATTGGCGCCGTCGGCACAACATTGATGACAAAATCGTTATTCGGTGTCGAAGGATTCACACATGTTTATCCGACTGTTGCCTTTGTCAGCTCCATCTCCTACGCATTGGCAACGACCGGCATCGGCTACCTGTTTGATATGACCGGAAGCTATGCACTTTCCATTGAGATCTGTCTGGTATTGTGCATCCTTCTCATCGTCTGCATCCTGATTGCCTACCGCGGCAGAAAAGATTAAAATCAAAAAAGTTCCTGACATGCATTCATGTCAGGGACTTTTCTTATGCTTCATTGATCTGCTTGCGACAAGATTTGCGCCGGTGCCGAGGAAATCAGCGACGATGACATCATTCACCTTGATTGGTGCCTTGACATCCAGCTGTCTGATCTCTTCCATGGCCTTCTCACAGAGATCCAATGGAATCTCTCTGTCCGTAATGACCGGCAGTACTCTCAATGCAGCCCCCTCCACCTTGACCGTAGAAGTCAGCACACGCATCGGACGGACGGTTTCCTGAGCAGCATAATTCCTGCCCTTGTCACAGGTATATCCTTTGATATCGACTACCTTGCCATTGTCCAGAGTGACGGTGATGCTGCATCCCTTTGGACAGTTGACACACACTAACTGTTTTGTCTCCATGATTACTTCTCCTTGACCTCAATGACCAGATCTTCCTGCAGTCCATCCAGCTGTTTTCCAGCCAGGATGACATTCTCCATCTCTGATGGGATCAGATGATCCTTGGCAATGGTGCGGATGACCTTTTCACCGGAACGAACAATGACATCAGAAGCCTTCAATGGCTTTCTGACGCGGAAGTAGAACTCAATGACCGGCGGCAGAGATGCGGTATGCAGAACGCCTGGTACAACATAGCCTACATTTTCACCGGCAACTGTCCTGACGGTCCCTTCCTTCATCTTTCCGTTCTTGATATATCTTGCGGCTCCTTCACCTGCCTTGCCGCCCTGATGAGCTGCATAGTCAGCTAAGTCATGAACATTCAAGCCATTGCCTGCGGCAAAGACACCTTCAATGCTGGTCATATAATTCTCATCGACAACTGGTCCTTTGGTATGCGGATCCATTTCAATGCCGCAGTCATCTCCTAAGTGGTTCTCCGGAATCAGTCCGACGCTCAATAACAGTGTATCAACATCGAAGCTCTTCTCTGTTCCTGCAATCGGCTTGCGGTCTGGGCCGACCTCTGCAATTTCAACTCTTTCCAGTCTGTCATGTCCATAGACATGTGTGACAGTATGAGAGAGATACAGAGGAATATTGAAGTCTTCCAGACACTGCTTCATGTTACGAGGCAGACCGTTGGAATACGGCATCAATTCAGCAACACCCAGGACCTTAGCACCTTCCAGCGTCATACGTCTTGCCATGATCAGACCGATATCGCCTGATCCTAAGATAAAGACTCTCTTACCGACTAGATACCCGTCGATGTTCAGATATCTCTGTGCCTGACCTGCTGTATAAATACCTGCTGGTCTTTCACCAGGGATCTCGACAGCTCCTCTGCTTCTTTCATAGCATCCAACTGCCAGGATGATGGCATCTGCAGAGATTGTTGTATATCCTTCCTTTGGATTGACATACTCGATTGTCTTATCCGGATTGAGCTTGGTGACCATGGTTCCGGTCTTGAATTCAACGCCAAGCTGCTCTGCCTGGTCTTCAAAGCGTTCTGCAAAGGCTGGACCTGACAGCTGTTCCTTAAACGTTGTCAGACCAAATCCATTATGGATGCACTGATTCAGGATTCCTCCTGCTTCCTCATCCTTCTCCAGGATCAGAACTTCCTGGATGCCATTCTGTTTCAGCGCGACGGCAGCACCTAAGCCTGCACATCCCGCACCAATTACAACTGCCTGATAGTGTTTCATATTATCTGTTCTCCTTCGTCAGGATCTTTGACTTTTCGGAATCCAGCACCACATCAAGCGGTGATTCCTTCAATTCTCTGGCAAGAATGGTCAATACTCTTGGCTCACAGAAGCCGCCCTGGCATCTTCCCATGCCTGGTCTGACTCTCTTCTTGACGCCCTTGACGCTTCTTGCACCGCAGACTGCATGGATACAGTCCACAATCTCGCCTTCACTGATCTGCTCACAGCGGCAGATGATCCTGCCATACTGCGGATTCTCCTTGATCTTCTGTGCTCTTTCTTCTGGCGTGAGCTCTGCCATTACCAGCGGTCTCTGTCTCGTCATGACCGCATCTGGATTTTCTTCAAAGGACAGCTTGTCCTTGAGCAGATCATGGATGACATATTCAGCAATGCCAGGTGCACTGGCAAGTCCCGGTGATTCAATCGAAGCAATATTGATAAAGTTCTTGGCATCTTTGGCTTCTTCGATGATGAAGTCACTGGAAGAAGAACTTGGACGCAGGCCGGCAAAATTGCGGATGGATCGGTTCAGCGGTGCATTCTTCATGATCTTGGAAATATTGTCACGGACATAATCCAGGCCCTGGAAAGTGGAACCAGTATCAGTCGTCGAAGCGACATAGTCGCTGTTAGGGCCAAGCAGTGTATTCCTATAGACTGTCGGTACAGCTAAAACCCCCTTGCCTTTGGCAGACGGTACTGGGAAGATAATGTGGTCAACATAATGCACAGCATTGTCGATGACGAAGTATTCTCCCTTTCTCGGCTTCATTGTAAAGTTCGGTGCATCGCTGACCATTTTATAGATCTGATCGGCACAGACACCAGCCGCATTAATGACGACCTTCGTCTGAAAATCTTGTTTCTCCGTATGCACAATATAGGCATCCTCATTACGGTCAATTGATGTCACCGGGCTGTCCAGATATAGTTCTGTCCCGTTCTTGACGGCGACCTGCGCACATGCGATAGCTACTTCCCATGGATAGATGACAGCTGTCGTTGGGAAGCTCAGTACTTTAGTGACCTGACCATTCAGGTTAGGCTCTGCTTTTCTGGCTTCGTCCCCTGTGAGCCATTCATACTTGATGCCTCTGCGCTGCGCCCTGTCTGCCAAGACATCCAGGTGCGCTTCTTCTTCCCCACCGCAGGCAGCAATATAAGCACCGACGACACGGTACTTGCAGCCAAGGTCCCGGCAGATCTGTTCATACATCTGCGCGCCTCTGACGTTCATCTTCGCTTTCATTGTATTGTCTTCTGGATCATATCCAGTATGAACGATTGCTGAATTGGCCATCGTGGCGCCGTCAGCGATATCATTCTCCTTATCCAGCAGAGCTACTTTCAAATTGTATTGGGACAGATCTCTTGCCAGCATCGTGCCGGTAATACCTGCGCCGATGATCACTACATCATACATGTACAACACCTCTTTCATATGTGTAAGCGCTACCACTTGTTTCTATTATATCTCAGTTTCATGGAAACCAATATGAATTTGCCAGTTTCCCACTTGACAATTTGCCCAATGTGTAGAAATTGTTTGTTTTCAGCCAAAATGCGTGCATTTGCGGCGCCTCCAGCAGCTAAAAAAGATGCCTCTGCGTATGTTCGGCAGAGACATCAATCATTGTGCAGTATTGCTCGTTGCAGCAGTGCTTTCAGCTGCACTGCTGTTGTTTGTCTGTGCAGCTTGGTTCTCCGCAGCAGCTGCCGTTTCTGATGGCGCAGGGGTCGGTATTGCCGTTGGTGTTGCTGTTGGCGTCGGAACAGCAGTTGCGGCAGACGTGCTTTGAACTGCTTCTGCAGCTTGCAGCAGAAGAAGACGTTGGCTCTGCGGTCGGATTGAGCACATCTGAACTGAATTCTTTATTATTCAATGGATTGACCGAATACAATGTGGTCAGTGGGCCAATGATTGTCGGCAGATCTTCCAGAGGCTTTGGCCGGTCATCCTGCGTCTCGTATGCATGGGTGCGGATATAGCTGAACAATGCCTGCAGACCTGTCTGGGATAGATGGAGTCCATCCCCTGCCATATATCCAGTTTTGGCATATCCAGTGGTTTCATCAATCAGTGCTTCGTAGGAATTCAGATACTTCCATCCGTTGGTTTCACACATCTGTTCAATTGCTGTGTTGTACAGTTCAATCTGCGAGATCTTTACCTTTGGATACTGATTGACAGCAGCGACCGGAGGAATGCTGTTGACGATGATATCCACTGACGGATAGCTTTCCTGGATTTCTTTCAGCTGCTTGGTATATTCCGTGATAAAGGCAGAAGGATTAGTCGTCACCCCATCGAGATTGTTGGTACCGAAAGTGATGATAATCCTCTCCGGCTGCAGGATTGGAACTGACTGCGTCATAGTATACGTACCGGTGGACATCTGCTCGCATGCCAGTGTATCTATTGCATTGATACCCATGCCGACAACGGCAATGGTATTCTGTGCTGTTGTATATGGCTGTCCATCTGTATCATTATAGGACATAAAGCGTACCGTATTGGAATCGCCCAGGAACAAGGTGCTGTCCAGATAACTCCTGCCTGCATCTGCAGTCAATGCAAGTGTTGTTGCGGCTGCATTGGCAGTGAAAGCAGTTCCTATCGAGGAACTGCTGCTTGGAGAGGCCGAAGCTGTGCTCTCCTGCTGGCCAGATGGAAAAAGGAGCTCGAAGCCATAGAGAACACTCATAGTCATGCAGATAATAAAGATGATCAGAAGAAGAATGATGAGTACGCGCTGCCACTTCTTTTCAAATGTCTGCAGCCAAGGTTTTCGATTCGTGTCCCTTTTTTTCATATAGATTATTCTACACTAATCAAACCAAAAATAAAAAAGAGCCATCAATGATGACTCTTCTGCTTTGCCTGTACTGCCGAATAGCGCTTGACCGCTTCCAGGAAGTTCCCCTGCATCAAATACTCCAGCTTTGCGACCATGATCTTTGGATCTTCTTCCATGCCGTCATCGACCCATGTCGTGATGAGGCCGGCATATCCATATTTGTAGAAATCGGCAATGAACTTCTGATCTTCTACAGTGATGCTGTATCCTTTGGATACTTCTTCGACAACGCCGATCAGCAGTTCAAATGACAGCTTCAGCAGAAGCGGAATCAAATATTCTCTGACTCTGGAATGATAGGTCTTCAATACAAATGACTTGCTCTGCAGCATGATATTGCACATATCGATCATGCCTTCCTGCCAGGTATTGTATGTCTTGTTCTGACCGATGGCAGCTTCTGCCTTCGTCAGATACATCCATTCAATCAGATCATAAATATCACGGAAGTGGTAATAGAAAGTCTGACGGTTGACACTGCAGTCATTCGTCAAGTCAGTAATTGTAATTTTATCCAGTGGTTTGGTCTCTAAAATCTTTATTAAAGATTCCGCGAGGGCTGTTTTTGTATGATCAGACATTCGTACTCCTTTAAATATTACTTATGTAATCATTTTAAGCTATATTCCAGACAATTCAAATGCTTTGTCTAAATTTTGATGAGTAATATGCTACTGCCTTCTTCACACCGTCATGGTCAACATCATCACTGACAAAGGAAGCACATTTTTTCAGTTCCTCAACTGCATTCCCCATCGCTACTGAAATATGGGCATGTTCGAGCATCGCCACATCGTTGCCGCCGTCCCCAAAAGCCATCATTTCTTCCTGGGTGAAGCCAAACTGCTTGGCAAAGACATCCATGCCGCGTACCTTCGTTCCTCCCAATGGGGATATATCACAGAAGGTTGGATACCAGCGGGCACTGATGCAGTGCTTCATCTTGCCATCAATTTTTTTTCTTCTTCATCATTGATGAAAGCCTGGACCTGATAGACGCTCTCTTCATCCATGTGTGAAATATCTCCTGCCGGCTGACCATCATTCTTTGTCATCCGGTGAAGTTCTTCCACTTGTTCGGTGCGTTGATTGTAGATTTTGCCGTCACGCAGTGTAATTCCGCAGGCAAACGGTCTTCTTTTCAGTTCCTGCAGAAGCACACTGATATCTTCCTTGGGAATTGTATTTTCATAGATCACTGTCCCGTCATTGGTATAGCAGTACTGTCCATTCAATGTGATATAGCCGTCAAAAGGAAAATCTTCCAGACAGGACAGTCCTTCTTTTCCTCTTCCGGTCGCAATGAAAAGATAGACACCCTGCGCTTTTAATGTACGCAGTGTTTCCAGCGTGCCTGCGGGGATTTGATGTGTCTGAAAACTGACTAAAGTACCGTCGATATCAAAGAAGACTGCTTTGATCATAAATTTATTCCTCTGGCTTTTCTTTTCACAGGAACCCTTATCAATCGGGATGTCCACCCAGATGATGATGGTTCGTATTGACACTGATATACTGCGCTTTGATCTTT
>Ga0268359_10252_pt1 | contig 16097 bp, 20 predicted proteins | sample BioMet11_FD_194416 | JGI IMG/M metagenome (GOLD analysis project Ga0268359, IMG submission 194416) | Sewage microbial communities from Oakland, California, United States - Biofuel 11 (PacBio Assembly) | ecosystem: Engineered > Wastewater > Sewage > Unclassified | place: USA: California | collected...
TTATCGCATCGTTCGGATTCAAATGCATCGTAGAGATCGTGAAAGACGACGGCACTATTGTTGATGTCAGCGAGAGAGTAACTGAAAAAATCAACAAGGGAGTTGAAAAGGGTTCCGAGATCGCAGGACAGGTCAAGAGCAAAGGCGCACAGGTTTATGAAGATTCAGAAGCGGCGATGCCATCGACAAGGCTGCTGATTTGGAGAGACAAAGCTGCTGATCTGGCGGCCGGAGCGAAAGATAAATTCGGCGGCAAAAGCCGAAGATATAGTGGATGAAGTCAAGAAAAAGCTGAAGATGCTGCGGAAGAAGCAAAAGATGCTGTTGACGAAGTCAAGGATAAGGCAGAGGATATCGCTGATGATATCAAGGATAAATTCGATAAATAGAAGGGCAAGGAACATAATAAGATGAGCACAGAAGTTACTATGGACGCTATTGTCGCTCTTGCGAAGAACCGGGGATTTGTTTTCCCGGCTCTGAGATTTACGGGGGAATTGGCAAACAGCTGGGATTTCGGACCTTTGGGCGTGGAATTCTACAACAATATCAAAAAGGCATGGTGGAGGGAAATTCGTACAGGAATCAAAATACAATGTAGGAATCGATGCCGCGATACTGATGAATCCTAAAACATGGGAAGCATCGGGACATGTCGGAGGGTTTTCGGATCCGCTGATAGACTGCAAAAATTGTCATTCCAGATTCAGAGCAGACAAACTCATTGAGGAATTCGTGCAGAACAGCAAGGGCGAGGAAATCATCGTAGACGGCTGGCCAAATGAAAAGCTGGAAGAATTCATCAGAGAGAACGGAATCACATGCCCGGACTGCGGAAAAACAGATTTCACGGATATCAGACAGTTCAACCTGATGTACAAGACATACCAGGGAGTTACGGATGATACCGCATCTCAGATATATCTGAGACCTGAAACAGCTCAGGGTATTTTCGTCAATTTCAAAAACGTCCAGAGAACTTCGCGAAAGAAGCTGCCGTTCGGCATCGCGCAGGTCGGAAAAGCATTCAGAAACGAAATAACACCGGGAAATTTCATCTTCCGCACAAGGGAGTTCGAGCAGATGGAAGTGGAATTCTTCTGCAAACCGGGAACAGATCTCGAGTGGCATGCATACTGGAAGGATTTCTGCAAAAAATTTCCTTCTTTCACTGGGAATGCATGAAGAAAACATCAGACTCAGAGATCATGATCCTGAAGAACTGTCACATTACAGCACAGCAACGACAGATATCGAATACCTCTATCCGTTCGGATGGGGCGAACTGTGGGGCATTGCGGACAGGACGGATTTCGACCTCACACAGCATATGAATTTCTCAGGCGAAGATATGAGTTATCTGGAAGCCGATACAAAAGAAAAGTATGTGCCATATTGTATCGAACCGTCGGTAGGCGTGGGAAGAGCCGCATTGGCATTTCTGCTCGACGCTTATGATCAGGAAACAGTGAAAGATGCAAAGGCAATGATGATACGAGGATAGTACTTCACCTTCATCCGGCACTGGCACCTTATAAAGCAGCGGTGCTCCCGCTTTCAAAGAAGCTGTCGGAGACGGCGGAGCCGATTTTCGAACAGCTGTCAAAGTACTTCAATGTACATTATGATGAAGCCGGTTCCATCGGAAAACGTTACAGAAGAGAAGATGAGGCAGGAACGCCGTTCTCTATCTGCGTGGATTTCGATACTGAGAATGACGGGTGTGTTACTATCCGTGACAGGGATACTATGGATCAGGTCAGAGTGCCTGTTGCCGAAGTCAGATCTTATATTGAGGAAAGACTGGTATTCTAGGAAGACGTGTGGATATGGACAAACTTGTTTATTCATTCAACGAAGGTTCAAAAGAAATGACATCTCTGCTGGGCAGCAAAGGAGCTAACCTGGCAGAGATGAATAAGATAGGCCTGCCGGTGCCGTACGGCATAATCGTTACGACTGAAGCCTGCAGGCGGTATTACGAGGACGGAGATATTGTAGTGTCCGATGTTGAGGACGCTGTTTTTGAAAAAATAGTGGATCTGGAAAAAATCGCCGGAAAAGAATTCGGAGACCCGTCAGATCCGCTTCTTTTATCGGTGAGGTCCGGTGCTAAAGTAACAATGCCGGGCATGATGCCGACTATTCTTGACCTGGGGCTGAACGACGAAACTGTAAACGGGCTGGCGCGGACTTTCGGCGACAGCAAGATGGCCTATGACTGTTACCGCAGATTCATAAGAACATACAGCCGCGTTGTCCTGGGGATCGACCGTTCGGAATTCGATGCCGTGCTGAATGCATTGCTGCAGAGCAGAGGGCTTTCTTATGTGGTGGATCTTGATACTGCCGGTATGAAGGATGTTGTTCAGGCATATAAAAACCTTGTTCTGAAGAAGACCGGACAGGCATTTCCTCAGAGCACCAGGACACAGCTGAAAAATGCTGTGAAAGGCCTTTTTGATTCGTGGTACAGCGATAAGGCCATGCTTTACAGGAGACTGCACAGTATTCCGTCTGACATGGGAACGGCAGTTACTATTCAGAGAATGGTTTATGGCAATCTGGGAACCACTTCCGGTACCGGAGCTGTTTTTACGAGAAGTCCGATAACAGGCGATAAAAAACTTTTCGGAGAATTCCTTACACAGGCCCAGGGCGAAGACCTTGTCTCCGGACTGAGAACTCCTGAACCAATTGAGAAGATGGCTGATGTATTTCCCGGTATTTATAAGAGTTTCATAAAAATAGTCGACCTTCTCGAAAAGCATTATACTGATATGCAGGATGTGGAATTTACGGTTGAAAACGGCAGATTATATATCATGCAGACAAAGTCTGCTAAAAGAACTGCTGTTTCGGCGGTGAAGATAGCCGTAGATATGGTTGAAGAAGGTCTGATATCAAAGGATACAGCCATAACCAGAGTCGATCCGATGCAGATTGGACAGCTCCTCGAAAAAACATTTGTTAAGATGGAGATCGCAAACATCGTTCCTTTGGCAAAAGGACTGCCTTCTTCACCTGGCGCAGCGTCCGGTGAGATATGCTTTTCTTCTTTCGATGCGCAGTCAAAAGTTGCGGAAGGAAAGAAAGTAATACTAATCAGGCAGGAGACATCGCCTGAAGATCTTGCCGGCATGGTAGTGTCGGAAGGAATATTAACTGAACGCGGCGGCATGACATCACATGCGGCAATGATAGCCAGAGGCATGGGCAAGAGCTGTATATCAGGTGCAGATATCATAGTCAATGAAAAAAAGAAGACCATGATGGTGTCCGGTGAAATATTCCGGGAAGGGGATCTTCTTTCTATTGACGGTACTACAGGTTTTGTATATAGAGGAAGACACAGAATAGAGCAGCCAAAGCTGACAGGCGATATTGAAACGATAATGGAATGGGCCGATAAAGTCAGAAATATCAAGGTCAGGGCCAATGTCGACACTGCTAAAGATGCTGTTCAGGCACTGCAGTTCGGCGCTGAAGGAGTAGGCTTGTGCAGGACCGAAAGGATGTTTCTTGAGGATGATAAAATGCCTCTGATAGCGAAGGTCCTCATTTCCGACAGCCAGACTGAAAGACGTGCGGTCCTTGACGAACTTTTCGACTGTCAGAAGGAAAAATTTATCGAGCTTTTCAGAGTGATTGAAAGAACGCCCTGTTACAATAAGACTTCTGGATCCTCCCTTTCATGAGTTTTTCCCGCAGACGGAAGAGAAATCACTGCACTAGCAGATGAACTCGGTATGAACAGAGAGGCTGTAAAAGCAAAAATCAGACTGAGACATGAATTCAATCCTATGCTTGGCCGAGCGCGGAGTCAGACTTGCTGTTGAATATCCGGAAATAGCGGAAATGCAGACGCATGCGGCAGCTGAGGCGGTTATAGAAGTACAAGCTGAATTAGGTATACAGATCGTTCCGGAAATACTGGTTCCGCTGATAAGTATGAGCGAAGAATTTAAATATACCCGCCGAGTGATCGATAACACTATGGAAGGAGTTTTCGAAAAAACCGGGAAAAGATTCAGGTATAAAGTTGGCGCCATGATAGAAGTTCCGAGAGCAGCGCTTGTTGCTGACAGGATCGCCGAAAAAGCTGATTTCTTTTCTTTCGGGACCAATGACCTTACGCAGATGACATTCGGCTTTTCCCGGGATGACACAAATCATCTGATACAGGAATACCGCAGGAAAATGATAATGGATTTTGATCCGTTTAAAATTCTGGATAATTCGGGAGTCGGACGTCTGATCAAAAGTGCTGCGAAAATGGGGAGAGATACAAGAAGCAATCTCGATCTCGGTCTCTGCGGCAATCATGCCGGAAGTCCGGATACGATAGCTTTCTGCACGAAACTGGGGTTCGATTATGTATCATGCTCCACCTATACAGTACCTGCTGCCAGACTGTCTGCCGGACAGGCAGCCGTTCGTATGAAAACGAAATGGAATAATCAGATCAGGGAGCTGACGTATTTTAGGGTAATCATCCTATGATGCGCAGCTCTCTTTTTGTTGCACGGATATGGTGAATGATTGGCGGTAAGGCGGATCCGGAGAGAAGTTTCTTCATTGCAGGTTGACAAAATGTGGAAGACACTGTATCATAAATGTAAATATATGGTAATTGGAGGTTTAAATGGAAAAGATCAAACTGGCGCTTGTCGCTGAAGATATAGATTACGGTATATGGCACTGTCTGAATCGCTGATGTCGAATCAGGAACGTTTTTCTGTGGAATTATTTGATTCGGATGATCAGATATCTTACGAGACATGCGGTGCAGATCTCATATTATTCGATCATCCGGGAACCGCAAGGCCCGATAATCATATTGAACTTGTGGAAAAAGAATCCATGGCAGACAGAGAGCGGTTTAAAGTATTTTAAATACGGCAGTTCCAGGGTGCTGGCCAATGAAATCGTATTTGTATACGGTGAGGTCAAAGGGCGCAGTATTATTTTTCCTGAAGATTCCGGTGTGAGGACGCATGCTTTTATTGCAGCCAGAGGAGGCGTCGGATGTACTTCAGTTGCTGTGGCCTATGCGCAGGAATCGGTGAGGTTCAGAGGCCTGAGTTCCATCTACATTTCACTGGAAGATATTGAATCGACAGAACAATACATGTATGCGGATGACGGAAAGGGCATTACGGAGTTCCTTTATTATCTGTTCAGCGGGAGAGAACATATATGTTCGTGCATTGAAGAATTTATCTGTTTCGGATGAATACGGAGTCGAGGCGTTCAGGCCGGGCAGGGGTCTGAATCCGCTCAGAAATCTTTCTGAAGAAGAGTTCGATAAGTTCCTGGATTATCTGATCATGTGCGGAAGATACAGAGTCATAGTCATTGATATAGGGAATTCGCTTAATCATCTCAGTCTCAGGACCGTCGACAGGAGCGACAGGGTGTGCTGCATATGTGCTGACAGATCGGGCAGGCGTGAAGATCCCGGCGAATTGTGGCTGAACGAAAGCAGTGATGATTTCATCCGGGAAGAAAACGAGGAATATGAAGAGATACAAGAAGCAGACTGCAGACAGGAATCATATGAGCGGTACCTGAAATACAGGATCGGTGAAGATGTTGCCGGGAAGTGCATCATGGTAAAAAACCTTTGGCCGTCCTGGAGAAAGCACAGAAAACAAAGGAACAGTCAGTATCGAAAATGACCCTGTGAGCTTTACAGCGCACAGGGGCAGAACGAAGATATCGATAGATAAAAGTTTCGGACTTGGCATTAAGGAACTGGCAGACGAAATGAGCCCGATATGATATAATATTTTCATGGAACATTTAGACCCTTTAATCATCGATCTCGCCATGATAATGGTGACAGCTGGAATAGTAACTCTTGTGTTCAAGAAGATCAAAATGCCGGTAGTGCTCGGCTATATTATTGCGGGTTTTTTGATAGGTCCGCATTTTCCGTGGCTTCCTTCCGTTTCCAGTATATCGAGTATAAATATATGGGCCAACATAGGTATAATATTTCTTATGTTCGCGCTTGGTCTGGAGTTTTCTTTCAAGAAAATATCGGACATGGGAGCAGGACCGATAATAACATCGCTGACCGTTGTTATCTGCATGGTTTTTGTCGGTTTCGGAGTCGGAGTAGTATTGATGGGATGGTCGAGGATGGACAGTATTTTCCTGGGAGGGATGCTGTCGATGTCATCTACCATGATCATTTTAAAAGCTTTTGAAGAATACGATCTGAAAAACAAAAAATCGTCACAGATAATCCTCGGTGCACTGGTGATCGAGGATATCTGCGGCATTTTTATGATGATAATACTGTCTACAATATCTGTGGGAAACAATGTTTCGGGATACAGCTGTTTTCTGAAATTGGAAAACTGATGCTTTTCCTTGTAATATGGCTGGCAGCCGGAATTTTATATTCCGACATTCCTGAATAAGATAAAGAAACTCATGAATGACGAGACAGCTGTTATAGTATCGCTCGGTATATGTCTTCTTATGGTAGTGATCGCTGATAAAATAGGATTCTCATCTGCTCTGGGCGCATTTCTGGCAGGATCGATCATTGCCGGTACCGTTTCTGCGGAAAGAATAGAGGGTCTTGTTGCACCGGTAAAGAATATGTTCGGCGCGATCTTCTTTGTATCGGTTGGAATGCTTGTTTTGCCGAATATGCTTCTCGAGTACTGGCTGCAGATATTGATTCTGACTGTGGTTACGATTTTCGGGCAGATGATTTTTTCGAGCCTCGGGATGCTGCTGGCCGGTCAGGACATGCATACTGCATTTACAGGCGGAGCAGCCATGGTCCAGATCGGTGAGTTTTCTTTTATTCTGGCCACTCTCGGGCAGTCGCTGGGCGTGATCAGCAGTTTTCTGTATCCGATCATCGTATGCGTATCAGTCATTACTATATTTACAACTCCGATATTTATTAAATCTTCCGAACGCATATACCGGATCGCGCTGAAAGTCATTCCGGCGAAGCTGCAGTCTGCCATTGAAAAAAATGCATCTGAAGCCCCTGAAAATCCGGAAAAAGATAATGACTGGAACAGGTATCTGAAAAAATATATGACAAGAACGCTTATATGCTGTGCTGCGCTGTATTTTATATATTTTACAGGGGCCAATTTTCTGGGCATTATGAGCAGAGTCATCGGCAATGAAATAACTCCGGCGGTCGAGACTGTTGTTGTGCTGGTTTTTATGATCGTGCCGATATCAGTAATGCTTTCCGGGAGAGGGCATCTTTATACAAAGTTGTGGCTTAAAAATCCGGCAAACAGAATACCGCTGATGACTCTCAGAATACTGAGGAGCATGATCGCGCTGTTCTTTGTCGGGATTACCATAAAACATTTTCTGGGAACATCATTCGTGATCATGGCTTTGCCGATCCTGATACTTTTTATTGTGATTGTCAGAACAGATTATATGCGCGGCAGATCGATCAAGCTCGAAGCGCGGTTTGTTGCAAATATAAATGAAAGAGTTCTGCATATGCGCAAAGCCGATCATACGACAACGGGGAGGCATGTCTGGCTGGGAGATAAACTGTTTGTGACAGAGTTTACTATGTCGCACTGCTGCCGGGGTTATTCCATCATAGATGTTTTTGACAATCGTTTTTTCGATGTAATGATCATGAAAATTATTCGCGGAGACAAACACATAAATATGCCCGGACCTGATCAAATGATCGTTGACGGTGACAGGCTTCAGGCGGTGAGCAGCCGTGATCAGCTGGAAGCGTTCATTCTGATGCTGGAAAAACAGGAGCATCTGACGACGCAGGGGGACCTGATACCGCTCCGCGAATATATGACGCTGGAAACGCTGGAACATGTGGAACCGGAAAATCAGATCATGTGCGTTGCCGTACCGGTCAAAAAAGAATACTTTTTTGCAGATAAGACTATCAAAACATCGGAATTCAGGAACAGATACAAGGGGTTTATCGTAGGACTGGAAAAAAATAATCTTCCGATAATAGATCCAAGCATAAATACAATCATCGAAAAAGGTGATATAATGTGGGTATTGGGAACAGCCGAAATGGCGGAGATGATGCTGGAGGACGGATTACTGGACGAAACTGTATAACTTAATATGTCAGATCAATATTTCTTTTAATATTTTTACGATAAGAGGTGGAAACATGAAAAAAGGAGATCTTAAATACGATGCTTTCGTAAGTATTCTTCACGAAGAGCTCGTACCGGCAATGGGATGTACGGAGCCGATTTCGCTGGCATTCGTTGCAGCTAAGGCAAGAGAGGTTCTCGGATGCCTTCCTGACAGCGTGGAAGTAGGCGGAAGCGGCAGTATAATCAAAAACGTCAAGAGCGTTATTGTGCCCCATACAGGAGGCATGAAAGGCATGGAAGCAGCTGCGGCGATAGGCATTGTGGCCGGAAAATCTGACCGTGAGCTGGAAGTTATTGCAGATGTTTCGGAAACACAGATAAAGGAAATGCACGACTTCCTTGATAATGTTCCGATCAAAGTTTATCACCAGAACAGCGGTCTGGTGTTTGACATCGTTGTAAAAGTATCTAAAGGAGATTCTTATGCCGTTGTAAGAGCGGCCAATAACCACACGAATATTGTTCATATTGAAAAAGACGGGGAAATCATTCTCGATCTCGATCCTGCAGCGGAGGGAAGCGAACAGCAGACCGACAGGTTTCTCCTCAACATGAAGGACATCTGGGAATTCATCAATGATGTCGATCTTGATGATATAAGAGACATTTTGGAAATACAAATCAAATATAATACAGCAATTGCTCAGGAAGGCATGGAAGGAAACTGGGGTGCGAATATAGGAAAGACCCTGATCAAGACATACGGAAATGATGTCAGGACCAGAGCCAAAGCTTATGCTGCAGCGGGATCTGATGCAAGAATGAGCGGATGCGAACTTCCTGTAGTGATCAATTCGGGAAGCGGCAACCAGGGAATCACCGTTACTATGCCTGTAGTGGTATATGCGGAAGAACTTCATAAAACAGAGGAAGAAAAACTGAGAGCGCTTGCGCTGGCCAATCTGGTCTCAGTTCATATAAAAACACCAATAGGTGTTTTATCTGCCTACTGCGGCGCAGTAAGTGCGGGAGCAGGTGCCGGCGCAGGAGTAGCATATCTCCTCGATAAGGACTATGATGAAGTATGTTCAGCGGTCACAAATGCTATATCTGCGATATCAGGTATAGTGTGCGACGGGGCGAAGGCATCATGCGCGATGAAAATAGTCAATGGAATCGAAGCAGGTATTTTCGGAGCAGACATGCATAAGAACGGGCAGGATTTCGTTTCGGGAGACGGAATAGTCGGTACTGACATCGAACAGACAATAGCGAATGTCGGCAAACTCGGAAAAGAGGGCATGGAAGGCACAAACGAAGAAATAATTGAAATCATGGTAGGCGGAAAATAATTGTCATAAATTTACAAAAAGCGCTTGCGTTATTACGCAGGCGCTTTTATAATGGACTAAATGAGATGGAAATATATGGTAATAACGATAAATCAAGGAAATAAAAGCAATGGATATGGATGTTAAAAAAATCATAAGTGAAGTCAGGCGCGACGTGACGGCAGAAGAAAGAGAGGTTGCTGATCTGGAAGTCATGGAGCTGATAGAGAAGAAGGTTTTCTCATCTGATGCCGCCCGGATGTTTTCGCACAGGGAAATCGACAGGATAGTCCGCAGAGCTTTTTACGCTATCCGGAAAGATCTCGATATAATCGAGCCTTACGCGGAAGACCCCGAAGTCACTGAGATAATGATAAACGGCAAAGACAATATTTTTATCGAGAAGAACGGCCGTATAGAAAAAACGGATATGTATTTCGAGGAGACGGCAGATCTGGAAGAAGTGATCCGCAGAGTTGCGTCTAAGGTGCATCGTGAGATCAACGAGCTGAATCCTATAGTGGATGCCAGACTCGATGACGGTTCGCGTGTAAATGCCGTATATAAGAACGTGGCGTTCGGAGGGCCGACATTTACGATACGGAAGTTCCCGGAAAAAGCCTACACGATGGACGATATGCTGCGTTTCGGGACCATTACTGCGGAATGCGCCGAATACTTGCATACACTTGTTCTAACGGGACACAATATTTTCATAAGCGGAGGGACTTCATCCGGAAAGACTACGCTGCTGAACGTACTTTCAAACTATATACCGAAGCACGAGAGGGTGATCGTGATAGAGGATTCGTTAGAGCTGCAGATAGAGAATATAGATAATATAGTCAGGCTGGAATGCAAGAATGCGAATGTGTCGGGGGCCGCGGCGGGGTCACGATGCGTGATCTCATAAAAACGAGTCTGCGGATGCGCCCGGACAGGATCATTGTAGGTGAAGTACGGGGCAGGGAAATCATCGATATGCTGGCAGCCATGAATACGGGACATGACGGGAGTCTCAGCACCGGGCACGGAAATTCAATAGAAGGGATGCTGAGGCGGCTGGAATCCATGTATCTGCAGGCGGCAAATTCCCTATTGAAGCTATAAGGTCGCAGATAGTTGAAGGAATAGATGTAATTGTGCATCTCGGAAGGCTCGACGGGATCGGCAGGAGGGGTGCTTGATGTATCTGAAATAGAAGGGATGGAGAGCGGGCTGGATAAAGGTAAATAAACTGTTTGGATACCGTCCGGGGACGGGGCTGACCAGGACAGGGAACAGACTGATCAACAGAGAGAAGCTGGAGTTGAGAGGAGGTGCGGTCGATGGAGACAGATTACGGGAAATATGAGCTTTCCGGCAGTGAAAAGAAGCGTTTTTACGCGGCGGCTTATGCGGCGGTATTTGCGGTCTGCATGCTGTTCTATCACAGTGTTGTTCTGTCGGCTGTCTGCGGACTGTCGGTATATTTTTTTAAAGATATATATGCGGATCATCTGGCTGAAAAGAGAAAGACTGAACTGGCGCTTCAGTTCAGAGATCTGCTGTACTCTCTGTCTGCTTCTGTGGCCGCGGGAAGGCAGATGGGAGAAGCCCTGATCGAAGCAAATGAAAATCTGGGAGCGGTTTACGACAGCGATACTCCGATGATGAAGGAGCTCAGATATTTTGCCCGTAGCATCCGAGAAAACCATGAAAGCGAGGAAGATCTGCTGGTCGATTTTGCTGTACGGAGCAAAGTGGAAGACATAAAGAATTTTGTCGATGTGTATCTGGCCTGTCGGACAACAGGGGCTGATCTGGAAACTGTTATAGGAAATTCGACGGAGATTCTGATGGATAAAATAGATATCGAAAAGGAGATACGGGCGCTGACTGCGCAGAAACAGTTTGAAGGAAAAATAATCACTGTCATGCCGGTCGCCGTAGTAGTGCTGCTCAATATACTCTCACCTGATTATTTGTCGGTCATGTATTCCACGCTGACCGGAAGACTGCTGATGACGCTCTCTCTGGCCGGCATTGCTGTTTCATATATCATGACGCAGAAACTTATGAGAATAGAGGTGTAGGTATGAAAGCGGAAAGGTTGTACGGTTCCCGCGAAACGCTGAACAGCAGATACTACAAGCTGTACGGCGAAAAGGATTTCAGCGGCAGAATAGATGCGGACCGGAATAAGCTGAAGAAATTATATATCACGGTAACGGTGATTTTTGCAGCGGCGGCGGTGATCAGTATCATCGGGTATTTTACCGGCAGCAGCGGTGTTCATCTGGACCGGCGCGGGAATATCACATCTGTCGACAGACCTGCCGCAGACAGCGGCCGCATATACATAGATGCGGATGTTACCGCTGTGCGCGGAAGGCATAAGGCGGAGAAAAAAGAAAGACTGAAGATAGTACCCGAAGGGGTGGAAGGAGAAAGCGCGGGCGGCGCTGGAGACATCCTGTCTTCGGAGACGGCGGAGGAAAAACTGCAGCGGCAGATATCATCGGAGGTGCGCGCTGTAAACAGCGGAACAGAAGGATCCGCAATATTACTGCCTTCAGAGCTTGAGGACGGTACAAAGCTTTACTGGAAAGAACGTAAGGAAAATGATCTGCCCTATTTGCTGCTCGCCTTTTTCATGTCGGTGCTGATGATATATAAAACGGCGGACAGCAGATTGAAAAAGGAGGAGGAAGCCGCCCGGGATTCAATAATATGCGAGTTGCCGGGATTTATCAATAAAATCGTGCTGCTTCTTGAAGCAGGCATGGTGCTCAGCAAAGCGTTCGTGCAGATAATGGACGACTATGACAGGCTCAGGGAGGACGGACAGAAATACTATTACGAGCAGTTAAGGACCGTGAGGATAAGAATGAGAGATACCAACAGCCCCATGCACATTGAATTTGCAGCCTTTGCGAAAAGAAGCGGCGTGCGGGAGCTCATGAGACTCTCGAATATAATAAACGACAACATCAATAAAGGATTCGACCTCGTATCTAAACTCCGGAGGGAGAGCGAGGTCATGTGGTTCGAGAGGAAGAAAAGATCTGAAGAAAAAGGCAGGATCGCGGAGACGAAGCTGACTGTGCCGCTGATGATACTGCTTCTGGTACTGATAACGATAACAATCGCGCCGGCCATGATGGAGATGTAGCGCTGCTATTTGAAAGGAGATAAAATGCTGAAGACTGTAAAGAATAAAAAGGAATGGAGATGGTACAGGTCGCTATTCTGGTTGCGATCGCCATAATACTCGGACTGATTTTCAAATCAGAGATAGTGGAATTCGTCAATAAAGTATTTGATAATCTCAACGCCGGATTCTGATGATCAGGAACAGGAGAGGTTCTACGGTGGTAGAAGCAGCTGTGGCGCTGCCGCTGGTGATCCTGGCGGTAATAACGATGATTTATGTGCTTCTGAATATGTTCTGCGCCGTCAGGTCGGATGTGCGTCTTCATATCGCGGTCGGGGAGAGCGCAGGAATTTCCTCCGGAACGTGGTGTTCGTACAGGAATCATCCGCGGGATATTTCAATGTCCGGAAGCCGCTGCATGCTGAGAAAATGCATATACGGAACGGAAACTCTTCACTTCAGGCGTGCAGGACTGATGGACCATTCGATTGACAGGCAGATGGAAACACGGGGGTATATTACTGATGAAAAAAAATATATCAGATACAGCGATTTTTTTGACAGGGGATCGTAAGGGGAGTTCATCAGTTTTTCTGATGATGATAATGGCCTCAATGGCAGGCTGGTGATTTCTCTGATTGCAGTAACAAATACTGTCGCCTCGGCCGGGGCAGCAGACAGCGTGTTTACATTAGCCGGCAGATCGGTGCTTGCCGAATATGACAGGGATCTCAAAGATGATTTCGGCATTTTCGCCTTCCGAGGAAGTCCTCCGGAGATCGAGGAGAAAATTTCGTTTTACGCCGGACATACTCTGGCCAGACATCCTTCATTCAGGATAAAGGATGTCAGAGCGGATACCTGCGAATACACTCTTATGAATACGGAGGCGTTTCGGCGGGAAATCACAGGATTTGCAAAATATGCGGCGGCGCGCGGTCTGGCAGACGGCACGGCGGGAGGAGAAAAAGGCGCGGGGCAGGAGGTGTCGTCGGGAACCGGACATCAAGGCAGCGGCGGGGTGCCGCGTGATTATGTCTTAAGGAACAGCATGATAATAAACGGGCTGCCTTCGAAGGAACTGGGAAAAGGAGGAAGCCTGTGGAAAAAAATCAATAAAATGATGCCGGAGTCGGGAAACGTATTCAGAAAAGGAACAGATAAATACTGGATGAACAAATACATTATGGGCACATTCAAAAACGCCCAGGATAACAGCGGCAGCAGAGATACATTTTTCAATTACGAAGCCGAATATATACTGGAAGGGCATTACAGCGATGAAAAAAACAGAAAGGCTTTCAAAAGAGAACTCATGCTGCTGCGAAACGCTGTGGATCTTCCGTACATACTGACTGATGCAAAAATGATGGCGGAGGTCACATCACTGGCGGCAAAACTGACTCCGGGACCGGAGGCCGCGGCAACGGAAGCTGTGCTTATCGAGGCCTGGGCTCTGGCCGAAGCTGAGAACGATATCGAAATACTGATGCGCGGAGGGAAAGTGCCTTTCCGGAAAACAGAAGAAACCTGGGCCGTGTCGCTGAAAAACGCCGTCAAAGGTACAGCCGGATACATTGATACCGGGTCAAAGCACGGTCTTACCTATCAGGGATATCTGCAGACGTTCCTGTTCTTCCAGGATGATGAAACAAAACTGCGCGGATCATGGATCTCATTCAGATAAATATGAAGGGAACGAGCGACAGGAATTTTCTAATACGCGAATGCAATCTCGGGTTTGCATTCGGAGCAAAAGTCAATGGGAGGTCGTTCAGTTATGCGCATAAATACTAAGAGAGGTCATTATATGGTGGAAACTGCCGTATTTCTTCCGGTATTTATAATAGCTGTAATGACGATCGGCTGTTACATCAATGTGGTCGGAGCGGATGAAAATGTGATCCATGCCGCGGCGGACGAGGCCAGATATGCTGCACAGGAGGCATATACCGACAAAGAGGGCGGTGCCCTTGCTTCACTGACTGAGGGCAGGATATTATCAGAGGATCCCGATATAAGGGATGTGAATGTCAGAAACATGGTCTATCTGTACAGCGCGGATAATATAACGGATCTCATTTCGTTTGATATTGATTATGATGTGAGGATCCGGCTTCCGCTCCGGATCAGAGACGGCAATGAGCACAGTACTTCGATAATATGCAGAGGATTCACCGGTGCAGGACCGCAGAACAGGCCGATGAGTTTTGCCGCAATGGAGCATGAATACGATTCGAGAACCGTATATGTATTTCCTCATGAAGGGAAATGTTATCACAAAAAATCATGCACTTATGTTTCATCTAAGCCTGTTCAGATGACACTGAATGATCATGTCAGATCGAAATACCGGCCCTGTTCGCTGTGCTGTCCGGGCTCGCTGAACAACGGCTGCGCTGTTTACTGTTTCACAAAATACGGAGATATGTATCACAGAGGAAACTGCTCATGCATCGATAAATATTATATTCAGATGGAAAGATCCGAGGCCGAAGATAAAGGGTATGTTCCATGTTCAAAATGCGGAGGTGTTTAAATGAATTTAAAGGAAACGAATTATAAAGTGGAATATGAACGTGATATGATCCTGCCGTTCGAGGAACAAATGCTCACATCAGGAAAATGCGATTTTTCGATCCCGATGCATTTTACTTCATATGGAGACAGGAAGATCGTAAAATATAACTGCGACGGATATACTGCTCTGAGCGAAATAGTGCCGGCGGGGATCCGCAGCATATTTGAAATTATCGAGATGACGATGATCGTACTGAAGAAATCACAGGAATATCTTCTCGATCCACAGAAAATGACTCTGAGCAGAGATACTGTTTTTATTGATGTGAACGATTTCGATATCAGGATCGCATATGTCGCCGGAGATATATCGCTTTTAAATGATAAGATTGCATGCTTCATAAAATCATTTTCAGAAGACTGTGACCGCCAGGCATGCGGATATCTGGAAAAGACAGCAGAAACAGCGGCAGAACAAAATTTATCTCTTGACGGTATAATAAACTGCATTGGGGAAATCAAGAGAGAAATGCATATATGCGGAGTTAAGTAAATATGCAATGAAAAACGGGATGCCGAGGCATCCCGTTCATGCTGTCTTTGGAAATGTACCTGAGACTATCTGTCTCTCTGAGATCTTCTCTCGTTCTTTTTCCTGTCTCTGCATGCCTTGCATCTCTTTGGCTCGTTGTCAAATCCCTTTTCCTTGTAGAATTCCTGCTCTCCTACTGTGAATACGAATTCCTGTCCGCAGTCGACGCATACTAATGTCTTATCTTCCATGTTTCTGTTCCTCCATCATGAAAAAAATAACGTTTTACTAAAAAATTTTTCTTTGCTCTTTTCCTGATGGACCGTTTGGGTTCCGAATGGATCTATAGGCATATCAAAATTTCTCAAGTACTGTTCCATTATATTCCAATTATTCCCTTTTGTCTACTTGATGTTTTAAACAGAGAAATAGAATTCAAAAACCGGGGTTAGAAATAGTTCCGGTGCGTTTTATTCCAAATATAATGCCGGCAA
>Ga0268359_11031_pt1 | contig 16059 bp, 16 predicted proteins | sample BioMet11_FD_194416 | JGI IMG/M metagenome (GOLD analysis project Ga0268359, IMG submission 194416) | Sewage microbial communities from Oakland, California, United States - Biofuel 11 (PacBio Assembly) | ecosystem: Engineered > Wastewater > Sewage > Unclassified | place: USA: California | collected...
CGCTCATCACCACGAACCAGGATGTCAAGTTCGATGCCAACGTCGACAAGAGGACGCATGAGCTCATCGATAGCCCGCGCACCGAGCAGGCACGCTCGTTTGTGACCAAGGTCTGGAACGCGAGCCGCTTCGTGCAGATGAACCTCGGGGGATACGTTCCAGGCCCCGCCAAGGCCGAGATGGCCGAGGACGCCTGGATGCTCAGCCGTCTCGCTCGCATCGTGGCCGAGTCCACCGAGGAGCTCGAAGCCTACGACTTTGGCGAGTACGCCCGCAACATGCAGTCCTTCTTCTGGAACGAGGTCTGCGACTGGTACATCGAGCTCTGCAAGAGCCGCCTTCTTGACGGTGCTCCCGAGGAGAAGCTGCAGGTGCAGCGCAACCTCGTCTACGTGCTCGACGTCTCCATGCGTCTGCTGCATCCCGTGATGCCCTTCGTGACCGAGAGCGTGTGGGACGCGCTTCCCGCGTCTGGGCTTGATGACCATTCCGCAGAGTTCCTCATGGTCGCGGCCTGGCCCGAGCCCGGGAGCTTGCCGGTTTCGTGAACGAGCGCGCGGAGCATGACTTCGATCTGGCCCGTCGCGTCATCTCCGTCGTTCGCTCCACGCGCGCCCGCTACCGTCTCTCACCCAAGACCGAACTTGACGTGGCCGTGCGTGCGTCGCAGGAGGATGTCACCGTTCTCGAGGGTCAGCGGGGCTTCATCTGCTCCGTGGGTCGCGTCGACCAGCTTGCGCTCGGCGCCCAACAGGAGAAGCCTCTCAACGCGGTCTCCATAGCCGATGGTGCGCTCGAGGTCTTCGTCGTCCTCGGCGGGCTCGTGGATCTGGCAGCCGAGTCGGTGCGTCTCGAGGGTGAGCTCTCCAAGGCCGAGGGTGAGCTCTCTGGGGTCCGGCGCACCCTTGGAAACGAGGGCTTCGTTGCCAAGGCGGCTCCCGAGGTCATCCAGAAGAAGCGTGATCGTGCCTCCGAGCTCGAGGCTGCCGTCGAGCAGCTCAAGGCTCAGATTGCCGACTTCGCGTAAGCTGCCCGCCAGGTCGTTCGGACGCCCATGGCCCCCGGTCATGGGCGTCTCCCTGTTTGGGATGAGGATCCCTGACGTGTGCCGGGATACGTTCTTGATATAATGCGCGCAGCACGTCGCTTCTGCTTCCGAGGCTTCTTTCAGCTGTCGAACAAGCTTGTCGCAGTGCTGTGTCGATTGCTTTGTCTTCACGGCACCGCAGCGCGAAATGAGTAGGTTGGTTCCCTGAAAACCCGAAGACATCGACTCCGTGAGGCTGGTGATAATGACTTCCGAGAACGCCTTGCTGTCCGCAATCGAAAAGGTCGCGGTCGAGAGTCCCGATGCCGTCGCCTATGCGTCGGCTGGCGCTGACGAGGTGACCTACGGTGAGCTCTGGCGCACCTCGGGGCTCATCGCCGGCGTACTCGTCGACTGCGTGGAGGGACGCCCCATCATCGTGACAGGAGAGAAGGATGCCCTCATCGTTGCCACCTTCCTTGCCTGTCTGAGGAGCGGGCACGCCTTCGTCCCCATCGATGCCGAACTTCCCGTGGCGCGCGTCCACAACATCGCGAGCCAGATCGGCGGAGCGGTGATCCTCTCCACCTGCGACCTGCGTCCTGAGCTCAAGGACGAGCTCGACCATATCGCGACGATATTCGACGCGCGTGAGCTGCTTGCGTCCGCCTATGGGTTCGTGGCGCCGTCCCCTGACGTCTGGGTGACGGGCGAGGAGACGCAGTACATCATCTTCACGTCAGGCTCGACGGGTCGCCCCAAGGGCATCGAGGTCACGGCAAATGACGTCACGCACTTCATGGACTGGATGGACGGCTTTCCCGTGGTGCGCGACGGCGGCAGGGTCTTTCTCGACCAGGCACACTACTCCTTCGACCTCTCGGAGTACGAGCTCGTGGGTGCCCTCTCGACGGGTGGAACGTTGCACGCCGTATCGGACGTGGAGTCCAAGGACTACCCGGCGCTCTTTGCCGATCTTGCGTCTTCGGGAGTCGAGGTCTGGGTCTCCACGCCGTCTTTTGCCGACCTGTGCCTCGTGGATCACAGCTTCGACGTGAATCTGCTGCCCGACCCTCAGATATTCCTCTTCTGCGCGAGCCCCTTCACCACACGACCGTGGGCAAGCTTCGGAAGCGCTTCCCAGGCGCCATCGTCGCGAACACCTATGGGCCCACCGAATCGACGGTTGCGGTCACGTACTGCGAGATTGACGCATGCCGCGCTCGTCGATGACGCCACGCTTCCCGTAGGCAGGGCACGCCCTGGCACTGAGCTGCGAATCATTGACCATGAGACGGGCAAGGTCCTGCCGTTTGGCCAAACGGGCGAGATCGTGATCTGTGGAGACACCGTGGCCAAGGGCTACTACAAGAATCCCGAGAAGACCGCCGAGGCATTCTTCCCGTCATCCCTGTCCGATGGCACGCCCATGCGCGCCTATCGTACGGGTGACCTCGGCCCACCTCGACGAGACGGGCATGCTCTACTGCAAGGGACGTCTCGACTCGCTCGTCAAGGTCAATGGCCTACGCATCGAGCTCTCCGAGGTCGAGGGTGCCCTTGAGGAGATCCACTGCGTCACGCAGGCAGCCGTCGTACCCGTGGAGTACCACGGCAAGGTACAGAGCCTCTGTGCGTTCGTCGTGGTTGACGAGGGCCGTGCGCGGGTCCTTTTGGGCGGGGAGGCCTCGTCGTCGGAGTTCGACCTTGGTCGCGCCTCAAGGCCGAGCTCGGTCGTACGCTGCCCGTGTACATGGTGCCGCGCCGCGTGCGCGTGCTTGAGGATATGCCGCTCAACGAGAACGGCAAGTGTGACCGCAAGGCCCTCGTGGCAAGTCTGGCCAGCAGAAGGTAGGACATGACGCTCTTCTCCGATGCAAGCTTCTTCATCCTGCTGGCGGTGGCCATCGTGCCCGCCGCGGTCATCGGCCTTACCGAGCACTCGCTCAGGCACTACGGCGTCGTGCTGTCCGCCGTTGCTCGTGGCGGCGGCGTTCTGGGGACAGCCTGTTCAGGCGCTGGGGCTCGTGGCCTACCCTTGTCCTCTCGCGGTGTGCGCTCTGCTGGCTTGCGCGCGACCCAAAGAGCGAGCGACGCTTCGTGGCGGCATCCCTCGTCACGCTCTGCCCGCTCCTGGTATACAAGGTTTCTGTCGTGTTCAGTCTTTCGCTCTGGGGTTTCATCGGCATCTCCTACATCACGTTCAAGGGTATCCAGATGGTCATGGAGACCCATGACGGCCTCATCACCCGCAAGGACCTCGGTTTTGAGGACTGGCTCTACTTCCTGCTCTTCTTTCCGCAGTTCAGCTCTGGTCCCATCGATCGCAGCAGGCGGTTTGCCGCCGATGCGCACGGCATTCCCTCGCGTGACGAGTACGCGGGGCTTCTCGCGCGCGGCATCCTTCTGCTCCTGCTGGGTGCGGTCTACAAGATGGTCATCGCGACGTTGATCCATCGCTACTATTCGCCGACCGTATGGGGCACAGGCGACTTTGGCACCGAGCTCTGGGCGCAGGTGAAGACGGCCTATCTCTACGGTGGCTATCTCATTCTTCGACTTCGCCGGCTATAGCTTCATGGCCATGGGAGCAAGCTATTGCCTGGGCCATTCGCTGTCCTCGCAACCTTCAGGGCCCCGTTCATTGCGACCGACATTCTTCGACTTCTGGAATCGCTGGCACCATCACGCTCTCGACCCTGGTTCCGCGACTTCGTGTTCATGCGCCATCACGCGCTGGCTTCGTACGTCGCCAAGATCGTCAAGGGCCGCGTCCGTGTGGCCCAATGCGGTTTTCTGGCCAACATGCTCATCATGGGCTTCTGGCATGGCATTACAACTTGACTACGTTGGGTATGGTCTCTTTCACGGCGTGCTCTCTGCGCGGCAACGGAAGGCATCCAGAAGCGCTCTCGGTTCTACAAGGCTCACCGCCATGACCTCTGGTTCAGGATTCTCTCATGGTTCGTGACGCTGCAGCTCGTGATCTTGGGGTTCTCGATCTTCTCAGGACAGATAAGCATGCTCGTGGAAGGAGCGATCAATGGCTGAGATGACGCATGAGGAGCTGACGCCGAAGGTCATGGACCTCCTCGAGGATGTCTGTGGCGATGACGAGGTGCGCAGGCACATGGATGATGACCTCTTTGGGCTTGACCTGCTCGACTCGATCGCGGCTGTCGAGCTCCTCGTGGGCATCGAGGACGAGTTCGGGATCAGCATCGCCCCGACCGAGGTTCCGCGCAACGAGATGAACACGCCCGACAAGATCATCGACAGGTGGAGAAGCGCCTATGACGGTCGAGCCCCACGAGGCGAACGAGACGCCCGAAGTGCCGGGAAAGCCGCATCGTGGCAGGCACCTGCTCTTGGCGGTCGTGCTCTCGCTCGTCGTGGGCGTGGTTGGCGTCGTGTGCTTTGACAAGTTCGTGCTGCCGGGCGATGGCGTCGCCAATACGAGCAAGCTCTACGACTACGTCTACACGTCGGGGAAGTCGGAGAACCTCGCGTTCGTGCTCAACAACATGTCGGATGACGGGTATCTCTGCTTCGGCTCCTCGGAGTGGTACGTCTCCAAGAGTCTCGTGAGCACGTGCCCGCAGGCGGTCTTCGGGGAGAACGTCACGGGCGTCGACATGACCTACATCGGCGAGGCATACGACCAGTCGCTCTGGGAGACCATCGCTGCGGGGGCCTATGGCAGCTCGGTCAAGAACAAGAAGGTCATGATTGTCATCTCGCCGCAATGGTTCTTCAAGAACAACGGTGCCGAGAACAAGTTCTATACCAAGTTCTCATACACGCTCTATCGAGCCTTCGCCCAGAACCCGAACATCTCCGACGAGACGAAGGAGTACGTGCGGCAGCGCTGCTCAGCGTTGGGCATCGACGATTCGACGCTCTCCGCGGCATCTCAGGACACGGTGCTCGACTCGCTGAATGACCTCGTGCTCTCGGTTTCCGACTCGTGGCATCTTCGCTCTGACATCGACCACATCGTGGGCATCGCACCGACCAAGAGTTCGGTTCGACAGCAGGGAACATCCACGGGCGAGCCCGACTGGAACGCACTCCTTGATACGGCCGAGCAGGAGGGCGAGGCCACCTGCACCAACAATGACTTCGGTGTCTATGACGCATACTGGGAGAAGAACCACACCTATGACCCTGAGCTCTTCCAGAACTTCAGCGAAGCGGATGACGAGTATGACGACCTCCGCTGCTTTCTCGAGGTGTGCCACGAGGTGGGGCTTGACCCACTCGTGTGCATCCTGCCCGTTCATGGCAAGTGGTACGACGTCTCGGATGTCTCGACCGACGAGCGGCAGGCCTACTATCAGAGGATTCGAGGCATCTGTGATGACGCCGGGGTGGCGTATGCGGACTTCTCGAGCTGCGAGTACGAGAAGTACTTCCTCTGCGATACCGTGCACCCCGGTTGGAAGGGCCTGGTGCGCATCGAGGAGTCGTTCTACGACTTCATCAACGGCCAGGACGATGCGTTTCTCGGTGGAGCCGGCTTTGGTTCCGCGGAGGGGCTGACGAGCGTGGACGGGGGATGAGTGACGATGGTGGAGAGCGTGGGTGTGAGGGATGAGCATCGTGGCTTGCGCGCGCTCGTCGCGTGGCTTGCGGGCCATCCCATCACAGACGTCAAGGAGCGCGTGATGGCGTTATCGGTGCGGCACGAGGTTCTGACCTGCCTTGCGACCGGTGCCGCAGCCGTCGCCATGGTATGGCTTCTCACATGGTTCCTGATATTCTCTGGCCTCGAACGAGCCGGTGCAGTTCATCTATGGCAGCTTCTAGGGTGAAGGGCCGTCCGCACGCTCGCGTCGTGCCTCGCCGTGCTTTCGCCACGACCTTCCTTGTCACGCGCCGACGAAGGCGTTGGCGGATGAGGCCCTGATGCCGACCCGCGCAGGACGGCATGGGTATTGACTACGAGGATACCGAGACGGGCGCGCAGAAATCTCCAGGGCGATGAGGCAGACCCCACGATCAGCGCCAACCCCGTGGGCGAGGAGGAGTCGCGCGTCGAGCTCACCAGGGAGCTCGACGCATACCTCTCGGAGAACTTCGATACGTCTGGTCTGCCAGGGCTTGCGGTGGCGGTGGTCACCTCGGATGGCGTGCGCTACCTCTCCACCCAAGGAGGACTGCACGAGCGCCGACCAGACGTTCATCATAGGGTCGCTCTCGAAGTCGTTCACGGCGGTGTGCGTGATGCAGCTTGTGGAGCAGGGCGCGATCGACCTCGACGCACCCGCGGCGCTCTACGCGCCAGGCTACGGCGTGCCGAGTGTGGTGACCGTGCGAGACCTCCTCAACCAGACGAGCGGCTTCGGGTACTTCCAGCCTCTGGCCGATGCGACCGTGGGCGAGACGCTCGGATCGTTCTCGTACTCCAACGCCAACTACGACCTGCTCGGTCGCATCGTCGAGAACGTGAGCGGCGAGACGTACGCGACTATCTGCGCACAAACGTCTTCGACCCGCTGGGGATGGAGGACGCGTCCATCGATGGGGTGGAGGAGGGACGCGCACCAAAGGCCGTGGGCCACCGCAACTGGTTTGGTCTCAGCGTGGAGGATGGGTTCGTACACGAGCTTGGCGATGATGCGTGGGGGTGGACCATCCTCGGGGGTATGTGCGCGCAAGCATCTCGGACATGGCAACATACCTGGAGATGTACCTCAACAGCGGTGAGGGCGTCCTTGATCCGCAGGGCGTGCATCAGATGATCTTCGACCGCGTGCCCGACATAGACGGAGACGCGTCCTATGGCATGGGCTGGTCCTCGTTCACCTGGGATGACGGCGAGCTCGTGCTCGCGCACTCGGGACAGGTCGAAAACTATGTCGCGGACATGGTCATCATCCCGGACCGTGACATCGGCATCGTGCTGCTCGCGGACGCCGACGATGAGCTCGGCGGCAACGAGGCGTTCTATCAGATGGCCGACGATGTCGTAGCGCTTTTCGATCGGCGGTGACGCCACCGGTGTGGACGCGTCGGATTCCGTGGGGAGCCACGTCGGATACGACCTCGCCTACCTTCTCGCCATCGTGGCCGCCGGCATGCCGATTCTGCTCAGGAGGCGCTGTCCGCCAAAATGGCTCGGAACCGAACGGCCGGCCGCGGTGATGTGGGCGATGTTTGCGTTCGAGCACCTCTTCACGCCGCTCCTGGTATGGTCGCTCGTGAGCGAGACGGGCATGCGCTGGCAGGACTACTGCGACTTCCAGCCCGATCAGGCGTTTGTCGTTGCGGCCGTGATGGCGCTGCTCCTGGCGGGCGGCATCGTGAAGCTCGCCGCATGGGTCAGATGGCGGCGTGGCGCCCAGGCCTAGCCGAGAAGCGCCTCGGCGTTGGCCTGTACCTCGGCTGCGACATCGCGAGAGAGCGTCTGCTCGAGTCTGCCGAGGGTGGCGACGAGCGAGCCCATCACGCGGTTGGTGTCCCATGGGATGTCACTGCCGGCGGGTTGGTCCGTCTCAAGAAGCAGACGGTCGTGTGGGATGAGCTTCGCGTACTCTCGGCCGCGTCCCGTGGAGAGCATCATCTCGTTGACGGAGAACCAGCAATCCGCACGTATCGCACGCCAGATCTCTTCCGAGGACCCGCTGAACCAATGAAAGACGCAGCGACACGACCCTATCGCTCCCGTGCGCGTCAGGACGTCGAGCACGGTCCCCGCCGCACGGACGGAGTGAACCGAGAGGACCTTGTTCCCCCCTACGTCCGCACAGGCCCGGCAGACGCGCTCGAACGCGGCGATCTGCCGGGCCTCGGACCCTGGCGGTACGTGCCTTGGGGAGAGGTCCAGGCCCACCTCGCCCACGTAGCGAGTGTCGCAGACGAACTTCTCGAGCACGGCGAGATCCGCCTCGGTGGCGCGGCCGTCCGCCACCCACCACGGATGCAGCCCCACCGCAGGATGGACGTTGGTAAAGCTGCTTGCAGGTCTCGCGAATGCGACGGTATCCTGCCGGCGTGACGCTCACGGCGAGCAGCGCAAGGCCGCGGACGTCGGCCGCTGAGGCAAACGAGGCTGGGTCGTCAACAAAGTCCAGGTGGAAGTGTGTATCGGTGATGGATGGCATCATGCGTACCCCAAAAGGTCACGAATCACCCGACTGGCGATCATCTGGCCCATGATGGGTGGGAAGTAGCTCATCGTGCCGAGGAGACTACCGTTTTTCTCCCACTCCTCGTCGGTGATGGGCGCATGGGCACGGGCTTCTCGTCAGAGAAGAGGACCTGCAGGTCATGAATGCCACGACGACGGCACTCCTTGCGTACGATGCGCGCAAGCGGATCGTTGACGGTGTCCTCGATGCGCGCGAAGCGCAGGCGTGTCGGGTCAAGCCTGTTGCCGCCACCCATGGAGCTTATCAGACGATAGCCATGCCCTCTCGCCCACTCCGCAACCCCCAGCTTCTGCGCCACTGGTGTCGATGGCGTCTACCACGTAGTCGGGGCGGGGAAGGGCGTCGAGGACATCCGAGAGACCCTCCTTGGGGAGAAATCCGTGCACTGCCGTGACGCGAGCCTCGGGATTGATGTCTCGTACGATCCTGCTCATGACGTCCGTCTTCGGGAGGCCGATGGTGGAGTGGAAGGCCACGGCCTGTCGATTGATGTTGGAGGGTGCCACTACGTCGCGGTCGAGAAGCACGAGTCCTCCCACGCCACCGCGCGCAAGCGCCTCGGCGCAGTTGGAACCCACGCCGCCAAGGCCGATGACCAGGACCGTCGACCCATCGAGCCGAGCCAGACCCTCGTCGCCGAGGATGAGGCGAAGCCTGTCGTTGGGGCTTTCGGTCGCACTCGCCATCCCTGATCCTCCCCTGTGACAGAGTCGCCGCATGCCATGGCTTCCTCGGATGCAGGGCGACTCGCATATCGGAATCGTACCTCACCAAGGGCCTATGGTCCGTGGTGGACTTCCGGGCCTATACTCGACAGGAACGGCGCACAGGCGGGTGACGCGTCCGCGGACCCTCTCGTCGGTTGGTCGGTTCGTGTGATGTGCTTGCATGTAGGCCTGCGGGTTTGTCGACCATACCGACGTTGGGAAAGCGATGGCGTCTGCATGTGGTATAGGCTGACAGGGTGTCTTTTTCGACCATGGGGACAAGGAGCGGGCAATGGGATTCAAGTCTGATATCGAAATCGCGCAGGAAGCCAGGATGCTTCCCATTGGGCAGATCGCCGAGCAGGTGGGTCTTTCCGATGACATGCTCGAGCCGTATGGCCTACACCAAGGCGAAGGTGGACATCCGCTCGCTCGGGAACCGTCCTCAGAAGGGCAGGCTCATCCTTGTGACCGCCATCAATCCCACACCTGCGGGCGAAGGCAAGACCACCACGTCGGTCGGTCTCGCCGATGCCCTTCACCGCCTGGGTAAAAACGTCGTCCTCGCCCTTCGCGAGCCCAGCCTCGGTCCCGTCTTTCGGTGTCAAGGGCGGTGCGGCCGGAGGTGGCTATGCCCAGGTCGTTCCCATGGAGGACATCAACCTTCATTTTACCGGTGACTTTCACGCCATCGGGGCTGCCAACAACCTTCTGGCCGCGATGCTCGACAACCACATCAAGCAGGGCAACTCGCTCGGCATCGACCCTCGGCGCATCACGTGGAAGCGCGTCGTCGACATGAACGACCGCCAGCTCAGAAACGTCGTCGACGGTCTTGGCGGCGTCGCCGACGGCATGCCGCGCCAGGATGGCTTTGACATCACCGTGGCCTCCGAGGTCATGGCGGTCTTCTGTCCTCGCCTCCGACCTCGCCGACCTCAAGGCCCGTCTCGGCCGCATGGTCGTCGGCTACACGTTCGACCGTCAGCCCGTCACGGCGCATGACCTGCATGCCGAGGGTGCCATGACGGCGCTGCTCAAGGATGCGATCATGCCGAACCTCGTGCAGACGCTCGAGCACACCCCGTCCTTCATCCATGGTGGGCCGTTTGCGAACATCGCACACGGCTGCAACTCCGTCATCGCGACGACGACCGCACTCAAGCTCGGCGACTACTGTGGTCACCGAGGCTGGCTTCGGCGCGGACCTTGGTGCCGAGAAGTTCTGCGACATCACCTGCCGTATGGCAGGGCTCACGCCCTCTGCCTGCGTCATCGTCGCTACGGTGCGCGCGCTCAAGCACCACGGCGGCGTCGCCAAGTCCGACCTTTGCACCGAGAACCTCGCGGCCCTCGAGGCAGGTCTGCCGAACCTGCTCCAGCACGTCGAGAACATGCAGAAGGTCTTTGGGCTGAACGTGGTCGTGGCGATAAACGCGTTTCCCACCGACACCAAGGCCGAGCTCGATCTCGTCGAGACCGCGTGCAGGGAGCTTGGCGTCAACGTGGCGCTCTCCGAGGTGTGGGCGAAGGGCGGCGAAGGCGGCGAGGCGTTGGCGCACGAGGTCCTGCGCCTCTGCGATGACCCCAACGACTTCCGCTTCAGCTACGATCTTGATGGCAGCATCGCCGACAAGATCGAGGCCATCGCCACGAAGGTCTACCATGCCGATGGCGTGGACTTCACGCCGGGTGCCATCAAGCAGCTGCAGCAGCTCACCGATCTTGGCTATGACCACCTGCCCATCTGCATGGCCAAGACCCAGTACTCCTTCACGGATGACCAGACCAAGCTCGGCGCTCCGAAAAACTTCCGCATCACGGTGCGCAACGTCAAGGTCTCCGCTGGTGCCGGGTTCCTCGTCGCGCTTACGGGTGACATCATGACCATGCCGGGCCTTCCGAAGGTACCGGCGGCGGAGAAGATCGACGTCACGCCCGACGGCAGGATCATCGGTCTGTTCTAGTCGGGTCCTGCCTTTCGTGCCAAAGCCAAAGGAGTCAGCCATGGCATCAGAGCTCACCAAGATGAGCTGCGAGGATTTCGCGTCCGTTCTTGCAGCCAGACAGCCCGTTCCCGGAGGGGGCGGTGCCGCCGCGTACGTCGGTGCGCTCGGTGTCGCACTCGGCTCGATGGTGGGCACCTACACCTCCGGGAAGAAGAGCGCTGCGGCCTACGAGGGTGACATCCGTCGCATGCTCCTCGCTGCCGAGGACATTCGCGTCCATCTCGTCGCCCTGGTGGACGCCGATGCCGATGCCTTCTATCCGCTCTCTCAGGCCTATGCCATCCCCAAGGATGACCCGACTCGCGCAGACGTGCTCGAGTCGGCCACCAGGAATGCGATCGTCGGCCCCATGGAGATGATGCACCAGATCGCGTCTGCCATCGAGCTCCTCGAGGAGATGGGCGAGAAGGGCTCGCGCATGCTTATCTCGGACGTGGGCTGTGGCGCGCTCATCTGCCGCGCTGCCTTGGAGGCCGCAAGCCTCAACGTCTTCGTGAACACGAGGGCGCTGCGCGACCGCACGTATGCGGAGTCCGTCGAGGCGGAGTGTGACGGGCTTCTCGCCGAGTGGCGCCCGCGCGCCGAGGCCACGGCCGCCAAGGTCATGAGCTACATCAGGGGAAGGGAATAGGCCATGGCGAGGCTGCTCAGAGGCGCACCCGTCTCCGCGGCGCTTACGGAGGAGCTGGTCGGTAGGGTTGCGACGCTTGGGGAGAGGGGGATCGTGCCCACGCTCGCCATCGTGAGGGTGGGGGAGCGTGAGGATGACCTCTCCTACGAGCGCAGCGCGGAGAAGCGCTGTGGCAGGGTGGGTATCGGCGTGCGCACGTTCGTGCTGCTCCCTGACTGCTCGCAGGACGAGCTCATAAATGTGATCGTCGAGGTCAACACCGACGACTCCATCCATGGCTGTCTCATGCTCCGCCCGCTCCCGAAGACGCTTGACGAGGAGGCCGCCTGCGAGGCGCTCGAGCCCACCAAGGATATCGACTGCATTACCGCCGGGTCTCTCTATGGCGTCTTCTCAAACCGTCCAACGGGCTTTCCGCCCTGCACGGCCGAGGCGTGCATCGAACTGCTCGACTACTATGGCGTCGAACTCGAGGGCGCGCGCGTGGTTGTGGTCGGGCGTTCCCTTGTGGTCGGAAAGCCCGTCTCATGTATGCTGCAGGCGAGAAACGCCACGGTGACCATGTGCCACACCCGCACGAAGAACCTAGTCGATGAGCTGTCGCGCGCGGAGGTCATCGTTGTCGCCGCCGGTCACGTCGGAACCGTGGGCCCTGACTGCGTTCATGAGGGTCAGACGGTGGTCGACGTCGGGATAAACTGGGACGATAAGGCGGGGAGGCTCGTCGGAGACGTGGACTTCGACGCTGTGGAGCCGATCGTCTCCGCGATCACGCCCGTTCCGGGTGGCGTGGGTTCCGTGACTACCGCCGTCCTCTGCAGGCACGTGATAGAGGCAGCCGAAAGGAAAAGGTACTAGCCGTGTGTGATGACATGAACTACAACACCATCGATACGCCCCGTATCGAAGCTGCGGTGCGGGAGTTTCTTCTGGGTATCGGGGAAGACCCCGATCGCGAGGGTCTTGAGGGTACGCCCGACCGCGTGGCGCGTGCCTGCGAGGAGATCTTCGGAGGCATGCAGGAAGACCCCGGTGCCCATCTGTGCAAACAGTTCCATGAGCCTGGCAACGAGGAGATGGTGATCGTCAAGGACATCCCGTTCTCCTCGATGTGCGAGCACCACCTCCTACCCTTCGTGGGCAAGGCTCATGTGTGCTACATCCCCAGGGACGGTCGCATCACCGGACTCTCCAAGATCGCTCGCTGCGTGAGTGGTTACGCCCGTCGGCCCCAGCTGCAGGAGCGTCTCACCTCGCAGATCGCTGACGCGATGGTCCGCGAGCTCGGGCCGCTCGGCGTCCTCGTGGTCCTCGAGGCGGAGCATACCTGCATGAACATGCGTGGCATCAAGGCCGCGGGAGCGCTGACGGTGACGTCCGCCGTGCGCGGTACGTTCAGAAACGACCTCAAGACGAGGGAAGAGGCCCTGAGACTTCTTGGCCTCGATCAGTAGGGGCATGGGCATCGCACGATAAGCCTCTGTTACGTTGCCGTCGTGCGTCAGCCTGGGAGATGCCCTTTTCGACATGGTGGGGGCGATGAGTATACTTTGGTCTTGCACCGATAGGTCTTGGGCGGAGGTCCAATGATATACGACGACATTCTCGAGGCGGTGGGCGATACGCCCCTCGTCCGTCTCAACAGGGTGGTACCCGCAGGGTCTGCTCGCGTTCTTGCCAAGTTCGAGGGCATGAACGTCGGCGGGTCAATCAAGACGCGAACGGCACTGCGCATGATTCGCCAGGCAGAGGCCCGCGGGGAGCTTCACGAGGGAAGCATCATCGTGGAGCCCACGAGTGGCAACCAGGGCATCGGTCTCGCGCTCGTGGCTGCCGTTCTTGGATATCGTGCTCGCATCATCATGCCCGACTCGGTCTCGATGGAGCGCCGAAGGCTCGTGAGCCACTATGGGGCGCTCGTTCTCACGGTTCACGACGCCGGAGACATAGGTGCCTGCATCCAGGAGTGCATCGCGAGGGCACTGCATATGGCAGCAGAGGACGAGAACGTCTACGTGCCCCAACAGTTCGAGAACGCGGACAACGTCACCGCGCACTACGAGGGCACGGGTGCTGAGATCCTTCGTGACGTAGACGGGCCGATCGACGGGTTCTGCTCGGGAATCGGCACAGGCGGGACCATCACCGGCGTAGGGCATGCCCTGCGCGATGCGAACCCTGACGTGCAGATCTGGGCGGTCGAACCCGAGAACGCCGCCATCCTCTCCGGAGGTACCGTGGGGACTCACCTGCAGATGGGAATCGGTGACGGAATCATACCTGCGATCCTCGACCGCGAGGTCATGGACCGCGTGGTAACGGTCAGCGACCCCGAGGCCATCTCGATGTCACGACGTCTTGCGCGCGAGGAGGGGATCATGTGCGGCATCTCCTCGGGTACGAACGTGGTTGCCGCCCTGAGGATGGCTGCCGAGTTCGGGGAGGGCAGGACCATCGTCACCATACTGCCGGACACCGCAGAACGCTACATTTCGACGAAGCTCTTCTGTGGCGAGTAGGCCATCTGCGGGGCTATGATCTTCACGTCGTTGCTCCTTGCTCCTGTACCTTGCGTTGAGAGGAAGCCATGCACAGAGAATTCCTGATGGGCAACGAGGCCATGGCGCTCGGTGCCCTTGCCGCTGGGGTCAACGTGGTGGCTGGCTATCCCGGTACCCCATCGACCGAGGTCCTCGAGACCATCGCCAAACGAAACCCCGGCGACGTCTACGTCGAATGGTCGGTCAACGAGAAGGCGGGCATGGAGGGTCGCGGCAGGAGCCGCCTATTGTGGCGCGAGAACCCTTGTGACCTGCAAGCAGGTTGGGCTCAACGTGGCCTCAGATCCTCTCATGAGCCTTGAGTACATCGGCGTCAGCGGCGGGATGGTCATCCTTGTCGCCGATGACCCCGGTCCCATCTCGTCCCAGACCGAGCAGGACACCCGCACCTTTGGCATGTTCTCCAAGGTGCCCGTCTTCGATCCCTCCTCGGTGCGTGACGCGTACCAGATGATCCAGGATGCCTTCGAGCTCTCGGAGCGCATCGGAAGTCCCGTGATCATGCGCCCGACGACTCGCGTGGACCATGGCTACGAGGCGATCGAGGTCAAGGACCAGGACGAGTGGAGGTCGGACAAGCCCGAAGGGTTCGTCAAGGACTCGTCGCGCTGGGTCATCTTTCCCCGTCTCTCGGTGCGAAACCATGCGCTCATCGAAGAGCGCAACACCCGTCTCACGGACGAGCTCTCGTCATATCCGGGCAACTTCATCGTTCCGTCGGGTGCGAAGGCCGGACGCATGGGAATCGCCACGCACGGCGTGAGCTACGAGTACGTGGAGGAGGACCTGTCCGATGACCCGCGCCGCCCGCGCGTGCTTCGCATTGCCACGCCGTTCCCGTTTCCCGAGAGGCTTGCGGTCGAGTTCCTCCAGGGACTCGACGAGGTCCTCTGCGTAGAGGAGCTCGATCCGGTGATCGAGCGCGCCCTCGTCTACGTATGCGGAAGGCATGGCATCTCGTGCAGGATCCGAGGCAAGCTCACGGGAGACGTCCGCTCCTCCGGCGAGAACTCCGTGGAGTCCGTCACCGCCGCCATAGACGCGTTTCTGGGCCGCCCCAGGCCTGCTGCGCCTGCGCCCGATGACGTGCCACAGCTTCCCGTGCGCCCTCCGGTGCTCTGTGCTGGTTGTCCGCATCGCGCGAGCTTCCTTGCCGTCAAGCGTGCCATGGCTGGGCGCAAGACGATCTTCTGCGGTGACATCGGCTGCTATACGCTGGGTAACGCCCAACCTCTCGACATGTGCGACACCTGCCTGTGCATGGGGGCGGGCATCGACATCGCGCAGGGCGTCTTCCATGTGGAGCCGGACACCTTGGCCTTCGCCTTCGTCGGTGACTCAACGTTCTTCGCCTCGGGCATCACGGGCACCATCAACGCCTTCTACAACCAGGCGGAGATGACTCTCGTCGTTCTCGACAATTCGACCACCGCGATGACCGGACACCAACCCCATCCAGTACCGGGGCGCACCGTCATGGGTGATGTCGTACGGGCAGTGAGTATGGAGAACGTCCTGCGCGGCAATGGTCTCACCACGGTGGAGGGTCGTGAACCCGCTCGACCACGAGCTGCGGTCGAGACGGTCCGTCGGGTCGCTGCCGAGCCCGGGGTCAAGGCGATCATCTTTCGCTCTCCCTGCGTCGTCCATCGCCAAGCCAAAGGCCAAAAGCCGGGTTGATGCGAGTGCCTGCGTGGGTTGCCAGCGCTGTGTGAGCAGCTGGGTTGTCCTGCCCTCATACCCCAGGCCGACGGACGCGTGGACAATCGACCAGTCCCAGTGCACGGGCTGCACGCTCTGCGAGCAGGTCTGTCCCGTTCATGCCATCTCGGGAGGTGAGAGGCTGTGAGCACCAACATCGTCCTGTGCGGCGTGGGAGGACAGGGGACCATCCTCGCGTCCAAGCTCATCGCCACGGCCGCGATGGAACGTGGCATCCCCGTGAAGACCGCCGAGACGATCGGCATGGC
>Ga0268359_12143_pt1 | contig 16056 bp, 14 predicted proteins | sample BioMet11_FD_194416 | JGI IMG/M metagenome (GOLD analysis project Ga0268359, IMG submission 194416) | Sewage microbial communities from Oakland, California, United States - Biofuel 11 (PacBio Assembly) | ecosystem: Engineered > Wastewater > Sewage > Unclassified | place: USA: California | collected...
TCACGGTGGTCTCGAGACGGGTGTAACCCTCGGTGACATCGATGTCCTCGAACTTGCCACGACCCACCATGACGCGGAAGATTGCCTGGTCGTCGTTATAGGTATTGGCGTCGGCCGCAGAGATGCGGACGATGACCTTGGCCTGGAGGTCGAGATCGCAGTCGGCGTCCACGGCATGAAGCGCATCGTCGAAGTTGGCAAAGATCCGTCCCTCGCCGTTGACCCCGTCCTTCTCGGTGGTGAGATAGTAGGAGCCGAAGATCATGTCCTGCGACGGCACGGTGAGGACCTTGCCCGACGCGGGAGAGCGAAGGTTGTTGCTCGAGAGCATGAGGACGCGGGCCTCGGTCTGCGCCTGCGTGGAGAGGGGCACGTGGACCGACATCTGGTCGCCGTCGCAGTCGGCGTTGAACGGTGCACACACCCAGGGGATGCGGTGGTATGGCCTTGCCCTCGACGAGCACCGCTCGAAGGCCTGGATGGACAGGCGGTGAAGGGTGGGCGCGCGGTTGAGCAGAACGAGGCGGTCCTGAATGACCTCCTCGAGCACGTCCCAACGGCAGGCATGCCACGGTCGATCGCACGCTTGGCACCCTTGATGTTCTCGACCTTGCCGAGCTCGACGAGACGACGGACGACGAAGGGCTTGAAAAGCTCGAGGGCCATCGTCGAAGGCAGGCCGCACTGATGCAGCTTGAGCTGTGGGTCGACGACGATGACCGAGCGGCCCGAGTAGTCGACGCGCTTGCCGAGCAGGTTCTGACGGAAGCGACCCTGCTTACCCTTGAGCGCCTCGGCAAGCGACTTGAGCGGACGCCCGCCACGGCCGGTGACGGGACGACCACGACGCCCGTTGTCGAAGAGCGCGTCCACGGACTCCTGGAGCATGCGCTTCTCGTTGTTGACGATAATCGCTGGGGCGTCGAGGTCGAGCAGGCGCTTGAGTCGGTTGTTGCGGTTGATGACGCGACGGTACAGGTCGTTGAGGTCGGACGCGGCAAAGCGGCCACCATCGAGCTGGACCATGGGTCGCAGGTCAGGGGGAATAACGGGGACGACGTCAAGAATCATGTTGGCGGGGTCGTTGTTGCCCTTGAGGAAGGCATCGACGATCTCGAGGCGCTTGATGGCCTTCTCGCGCTTTTGCTTCTGGGACTCATCGGAGGCGATGATGTCGCGCAGGCTCTTGGCCTCCGCCTCGAGGTCGATGCCGCGAAGAAGCTCGCGAATGGCCTCGGCACCCATGCCACCCTTGAAGTAGATGCCGTAATAGCGCTTCAGCTCGGAGAAGAGCCCTTCGTCGGAGATGAGCTCGTGTGCCTCGAGCTGCATGAACTTCTCGTAGGCCTCCGTACGGAGCTGCTTCTCCTCGTCGTACTCCTCCTCAAGGTCGGCAACGCCGGCACGAACCTCGTCATCGGAGAGTGGCTCGACCTCGCCGAACTCATCCCCGGTGGTCTGGCCCTGCTCTTTGAGGCGTGCGATCTGGTCGTCGCGCTCGGCATCGAGCTCCTCGATGTCGGCGGCGAGCTCCTCCTTGAGATCGTCGGCGTCGGCCTCGCGGGCCTCGGTGTCGATGGAGGTGATCACATAGCTCGCGAAGTAGAGCACCTTCTCGAGATCCTTTGACTTCATGTCGAGGAGACGGGCCAGAGGGAAGCTGGATGGGCTCTTGAAGTACCAGATATGGCTGACGGGCGCAGCGAGTTCGATGTGCCCCATACGCTCGCGACGCACCTTGGCGGTCGTGACCTCGACGCCACAGCGCTCGCAGACGATGCCCTTAAAGCGGATGCCCTTGTACTTGCCGCAGGCGCACTCCCAGTCCTTGACGGGACCGAAGATCTTCTCGCAGAAGAGACCGTCCTTCTCCGGCTTGAGGGTGCGATAGTTGATGGTCTCAGGCTTCTTCACCTCGCCGCAGGACCAGCTGCGGATCTCGTCCGCACTTGCGAGCGAAATCTTGATCGCGTCAAAATCAGTGGTATCGAAATCTGCCACAGTCGCTACTCCTTATCGCTAGAAGCACTGCCGATGAGCACGTCGTCGGCCGAGGGGACGCCGATGAGGTCGTTCTCCCCACCGAAGCCAGCAAAGACGTCAACCGGGTTTTCGGCCGCGACATCCTTCTCGCGCTGGGGCTGCTGGGCATGCTTGTGGTACGAAATCGGCTCGATGTCGAGCGCGAGGGAACGAATCTCCTTTACCAGCACCTTGAAAGACTCGGGGATGCCGGCGACAGGCACGTTCTCGCCCTTGACGATGGCCTCGTAGGTCTTGACACGGCCATTGGTATCGTCGGACTTGACCGTGAGAATCTCCTGGAGGACGTTGGAGGCACCGTAGGCATAGAGTGCCCAGACTTCCATCTCACCAAAGCGCTGTCCGCCGAACTGAGCCTTGCCACCGAGAGGCTGCTGGGTAACGAGGCTGTAGGGACCAGTCGAGCGGGCGTGGATCTTGTCATCGACCATATGGCCGAGCTTCAGGATGTAGCTCGTGCCTACCGTGATCTGGCTCTTGAACTCCTCACCGGTGCGGCCATCATAGAGCGTGGTCTTACCGCGCTCGTTGAGCTGAGGCACGAACTCCGCGTTCATGTGGTCACCGTAGTCAATCATGGCCTTGTTCATCAAGTTGATGTTGGTGCGGCGAATGACCTCGGCGACCTCGTCATCGGTCGCGCCGTCGAAGACTGGCGTGGCGACCTGAACGGGACCGGGAACGTATGCCTTTGAGTCGGCGGACTCGTCATCCCAGCCGTGGGCAGCACCCCAACCGAGGTGGCACTCGAGCAACTGGCCGACGTTCATACGAGACGGAACGCCCAGGGGGTCGAGAAGCACGTCTACCGGCGTGCCGTCGGCCATGTAGGGCATGTCCTCGATTGGCAGAACGTTGCAGACGACACCCTTGTTGCCGTGACGACCTGCGATCTTGTCACCCTGCTGAATCTTGCGACGCTGCGCGACGAAGACGCGGACGAGCTCGTTGACTCCAGGCGGGAGGTCGTCGCCAGCCTCGCGCGAGAAGCGCACGACGTCAACGACGCGACCATAGGCGCCATGGGGCATCTTAAGGGACGTATCACGCACGTCATGGGCCTTGGCACCGAAGATGGCACGGAGCAGGCGCTCCTCGGCCGTAAGGGCCGTCTCGCCCTTGGGCGTGACCTTGCCGACGAGGATATCCCCGGGGCCGACCTCGGCACCGATACGAATGACGCCGTCGTCATCGAGGTTGGTGAGCATGTCGGGCGAGAGGTTCGGAATCTCACGCGTGATCTCCTCGGGACCGAGCTTGGTGTCGCGCGCATCGATCTCGTGACGGGAGATGTTGATGGAGGTGAGCAGGTCATCCTGGACCACGCGATCGGAGACGATGATGCCGTCCTCGTAGTTGTAGCCCTCCCACGGCATGTAGGCCACGGTGAGGTTGGCACCGAGGGCAAGCTCCGAGTGATCGATGGAGGTGCCATCGGCAAGGGGCTGACCCTCGACGATCTTGTCACCCGCATGGACGATTGGGCGATGGTTGATGCACGTCGACTGGTTGGAGCGCTCGTACTTGGGAAGATCGTAGCGCTCGGCACCGTAGGCCTCGGAATAGACGGTCACGTGGCTGGCATCGACCTCCTCGACGACGCCGGCATGTGCGGCGCGGATGATCTCGCCGGAGTCGAGTGCCGCGCGACTCTCCATGCCAGTCCCGACGTAAGGAGCATGCGTCTGAATCAGAGGCACGGCCTGACGCTGCATGTTGGCACCCATGAGGGTACGCTTGGCATCGTCGTGCTCGAGGAACGGGATGAGGTTGGCGGCCACGGAGAGCATCTGGCGCGGCGAGACGTCCATGTAGTCGACATCCTCGACCAGCACCTGGGCAGGAGCGCCGAAGGTGCCGTCGAAGTCGCGCGTGCGGGCGATGACGCGATCCGGGTTGAAGATGTTGCCCTTGGAGTCGACCTCCACGAACTTGCCCGTCTCGGCATCGATCGGGGTGTTGGCGGGAGCGATGATGTGGTCCTCTTCCTCGTCCGCCGTCATCCAGTCGATATGGTCGGTCACAACGCCCTTGACGACCCTGCGATACGGTGCCTCGATGAAGCCGTAGTCGTTGACATGGGCATAGAGCGCAAGCGAGCCGATGAGGCCGATGTTCGGGCCTTCGGGGGTCTCGATCGGGCACATGCGGGAGTAGTGCGAGTTATGGACGTCGCGGACGGCCGTGGGCACGTTGGTACGACGGCTCGAGCCGGACTTATGGCCGGCGAGGCCGCCAGGGCCGAGGGCGGAGAGACGACGCTTGTGCGTGAGACCGGCAAGCGGGTTTGACTGGTCCATGAACTGCGAGAGCTGCGACGATCCAAAGAACTCCTTGATGGAGGCGACGATCGGTCGGATGTTGATCAGCGACTGCGGCGTGATGTCGTCGGCGTCCTGGGATGCCATGCGCTCGCGGACCACGCGCTCCATGCGGCTCATGCCGATGCGGAACTGGTTCTGGACGAGCTCGCCCACGGTACGGATGCGACGGTTGCCAAAGTGGTCGATGTCATCGAGGTGCTTGGTGTCGTCTCCCTCGTGGAGCGCCAGCAGGTAGCGCAGCGCGGTGACGATGTCCTCCTCGGTGATGACCTTCTTGCTGGCGTCGACGTCGATGTCGAGCTTCTTGTTGACCTTGTAGCGACCGACGCGGGCGAGGTCGTAGCGCTGCGCGTTGAAGTAGAGGCCATCGAGCAGCGAGCGGGCGGAATCCACGGTAGGGGGCTCACCGGGACGCTGACGACGATAGACCTCGAGCAGGGCGTCGTCACGCGTGGTCGCGACGTCGCGCTCGAGCGTGGAGCGGACCACATCGTAATCGCCGAGGAGGTTCAGGATCTCGTCGTCCGTCTCGGCGATGCCGAGGGCACGGAGAAACACCGTGGCGCTCTGGCGACGCTTGCGGTCGATGGAAACGACGAGGTGACCGCGCTTGTCCACCTCGAACTCGAGCCAGGCGCCGCGAGCAGGGATGAACTGCACGCGGTGAACGAGAATCCCGTTGTCCATCTCGGCCGAGAAGTACACGCCGGGCGAACGAACAAGCTGCGAGACGACGATGCGCTCGGTACCGTTGACGATGAAGGTGCCGCGATCGGTCATGAGCGGGAAGTCGCCCATGAAGACAAGCTGCTCCTTGATTTCGCCAGTCTCGTTGTTGATGAAGCGGACATCGACGAAGAGCGGCGCCTGGAACGAAATGTCCTTTGCGCGGCACTCGGCGATGCTGTGGGATGGGTCACCGAACTGATGGTCGCCAAAGACCACCTGCATCGTATGCGCATTGTTCTCGATGGGAGAGAACTCGGCAAACGATTCGGCAAGTCCTTCGGCCATGAAGCGCTCGAACGACTCCCGCTGCACGGAGATGAGGTTGGGCAGCTCCATACTCGCGGGAATCTTGCTGAAGCTCTTACGTCCGGTACCTTCTTGTGGCGTGGTGAGAGAGATCTTTGCGGTAGACACCAGGCTGTTCCTCCTTCAAAAGGGTGGAAGGCGGCAATTGTCGCAAATTAAGAATGTAGTCAAGCAGAAACCATTCGTCAAGAAAGTATCTTGACTTAGCGGGCATTTTCTATTAAATTGCTGTATCTTTTAGCCCTTACCTGCGCAAACACCCTTTTGCGGCCACCTCATAATGTGAAGCTTCTGTGACCATGGTCTCGCATGGCCTTTGTGCATATTTTACGCGACTATCCCACCCTATGCCTGAGCTGCAGCGCATTGAACAAATATCAAGCACATTGGCTGTCAATGCCATTAGGCGAAAAGAGGGGTCAGGCACTGGGCCTGACCCCTCGAGCTAGCGCTGGCTCTAACGACGTTCACCGAGAGAGCCGTTCGCTCCCAAGTAGAAGCTACTTGAGGGTGACGGTTGCGCCGGCCTCCTCGAGCTGCTTCTTGGCGGCCTCGGCGTCCTCCTTCTTGGCGCCCTCGAGAATGGCGTTCGGAGCCTTCTCGACGGCGTCCTTGGCCTCCTTCAGGCCAAGAGAGGTGAGTGCACGGACAACCTTGATGACAGCGATCTTGTTGTCGCCGAAGGACTCGAGGACGACGTCGAAGCTCGTCTTCTCCTCCTCCTCGGGGGCGGCGGCACCGGCTGCGGGGGCAGCGGCAACAGCGACGGGGGCGGCAGCGGAAACACCAAAGACATCCTCGAGCTCGTGAACAAGCTCGGAAAGCTCGAGCGCGGGCATCTCCTTGAGGGCCTCGACGATCTCTTCCTTGGTAACGGCCATGTCATTTCTCCTTCTGGTTGGGGCCGCGTAGCTGCGACCTCACGAATGTGTGATGGTACGGGTTCGCTTACGCGGCGTCCTTTTGGTCGGCGACCGCCTTGAGCGCGGTGACAAGCCCCCTGGCGGGGCCGGCACACACCTGGGCGATGCCGGAGAGCGGGCTGCCGAGAACGTACACGAGCTTGGCCATGAGCTCCTCGCGAGACGGAAGGTCCGCGTAGGCCATGGCATCCTCGGCGGAAAGGGTCTGACCATCGGCGATACCACCGATGAAGGCCATCTTCTTGAGCTTGACGGACTGATCCTTGATCACCTTGGCGGCACTGACGGGATCGTTCTCGTAGAAGACGTAGGCACACGTTCCTGCGAGCTTCTCGTCGATGCTGGGCATCCCGGCGTTCTCGAGTGCGATCTTGACGATGGTGTTCTTGTACACCTTCATCACGGCACCCGCCTCGCGAAGGGAGCGACGGACCTCCTGGGCCTCCTTCACGGAGAGGCCGCGGTAATCGACCACGAAGACTCCCTTGGAGGTCTCAAGCGACTTGCTGACCTTCTCGAGCATGTCGATCTTTGACTGAGCTGGCATTGAATACACCTCCTCGATAATGCGACTAGGCACGAGCCGCCGACGCGGGCGGGCCTTCGCATAAAGAAGACCCCGCTTGGCACAGCCAAAACGGGGTCTTCGAGGATGCGTATCTCCTGAGACCACCTCGGCAGGCGGGTATTCCCCATTGAGCCTTGCGGCGCCGGCTGTCTTTGGCAGCGGAACGTGCGATGTACACGTACATATGCGATTGTTGCACGGTCCAAGACACACGTCAAGCGACACATCGGACCGTCACGGACGCGAGACTACGCCTGAGCGGTGAAGTTGCGAGTGACGCTCGGGTCGATCTTGATGCCAGGACCCATCGTGCTGGAGACGACGATGGACTTGACGTACTTGCCCTTCGCCGTGGACGGCTTGACACGGAGAAGCTCGGTCAGAAGGGCACCGTAGTTCTCGACGAGCTTCTCGGGCGCGAAGGATGCCTTGCCCATGGGAACGTGGCAGATACCATAGCGATCGGCGCGGTACTCGACGCGACCGGCCTTGAGCTCGCTTACCATCTTCTCGACGTCCATGGTCACCGTACCGAGCTTGGGGTTCGGCATGAGACCGCGAGGGCCGAGGATGCGGCCGAGACGCCCGACCTTGCCCATCATGTTGGGCGTGGCGATGGCGGCATCGAAGTTGAGCTCGCCCTTCTGGATCAGCGCGACGAGATCGTCCGAGCCGACGATGTCGGCACCGGCGGCCTCGGCCTCACGGGCCTTCTCACCCTCGGCGAAGACGGCGACGCGCACGGTCTTGCCGGTACCGTTGGGCAGCGAAATGGAGCCACGGACGTTCTGATCGGCCTTGCGAGTGTCGACGCCGAGACGAATGGCGACCTCGATGGTCTCGTCAAACTTGGCAGAAGCGGTCTCCTTGGCGAGAGCCATGGCCTCCGCCGGGGCGTAGAGCTTGGTCTTGTCGATCTTTGCGGCTGCAGCGTTAAAACCTTTTCCGTGCTTAGGCATTTCTTACCTCCTGTGGTCCACGGGCGTTGCGCCCTCCCACATACGTGACGGCTTTCCGTCGGTTATCGAGAGGCGCCCCGAAAGGCGCGTAGTGCCAGTGATGCTAGTCGGCGACGGTGACACCCATGGAGCGTGCCGTGCCGGCGACGATGGCCTTGGCGGCATCGATGTCGTTGGCATTGAGGTCCGGCATCTTGATCTCGGCAATCTTGGTGAGCTGCTCCTGGGTGAGCTGGCCGACCTTGTCGCGCTGGGGTACGCCGGAGCCGCTCTTGATGCCAAGCTCCTTCTTGATGAGCTGGGCCGCGGGGGGCGTCTTGCAGATGAAGGTGAAGGAGCGATCCTCGTAGACCGTGATCTCGACCGGGATGATGTCACCCGACTTGTCAGCGGTCTCCTTGTTGAAGGCCTGGCAGAACTGCATGATGTTGACCTGGGCGGCACCAAGGGCGGGGCCGACGGGAGGAGCCGGGTTGGCGGCGCCAGCCGGAATCTGGAGCTTGATAAAGTGAGTGACCTTCTTCTTGGCCATGACATTGCCTCCTGAGTAAAGTTCGTGTAGTGCTATCGTCGCGCCAGTTCCCGAGAAGCCATCCTCACCGATACCGGGACCGTGCGGGATTTCCTGTTAGCTGATGGCCGACACCTGGTCGAGCGTGAGTTCGACGGGCGTCTCGCGACCGAAGATGGTAAGCATGACCTTGACCTTGCCAGAATCTGCGTTGACCTCGGCGACCTGGCCGTCGAAGTCCGCGAGGGGACCGGAGAGCACCTTGACGGACTGTCCGACCTCGAGACCCGTGGCCATGCGCTTTGCGGCAGGAGCACCCGTGGGCTTGCCTCCACCGCGTCGCATGATCTTGTCGAACTCATCGTGGCGCAGAGGCGTGGGCTTGCCGTCGATGCCGACGAAACCAGTGACGCCAGGCGTGTTGCGGACGACCGCCCACGTGTTGTCGTCGACCTCCATGCGCACGAGCACGTACCCCGGGAAGACCTTGGCTTCCTTGGTCTCGCTCTTGCCGCCCTCCTTGACCTCGATGACTTCCTCGGTCGGGATCTTGATGTCCACGACCTGATTCTCGAGACCATAGGTCTCGATGCGGTGCTCGAGGTCGGTCTTGACCTTGTTCTCGTAGCCAGAATAGGTATGGATGACATACCAACGCTTAGACATGGTCTACCCCCTCAGGCCCGTGTAGCCGATGAGGGCAGCCACGATACCGTTGTCGACGAGCCAGATAACCGCACCGAAGATGACGAGGGTCACGATGACCGCAACGGAGTAGTTCTTGAGCTCTTCCTTTGACGGCCAGATGACGCGACGAATCTCAGAACGGACATCCGAGAGATAGGCTGCGACGCGACCCTTGCTCTTTGTCTTGACTGGCTTGCTCGCCGGTGCCTTGGCGGCACTGGCTGGCTTGTCCGTCTTATGCTTGTCCTCGGAGTCAGGTTCTGGCGTCGAGGTTGCCTGAGCGGCAGCGACACGAGAGCGCTCCTCTGCTCGAGACTGACGGGCACTCCTCTTCTGACGGTCCTTGTTCGCCATCCCTCTACTCCTCAGATAGTCCCTTACATAGAAACCGGCTAACCTCGCGGAGAGGAAAGCCGGTGGTGAAATCTGGCAGGCCAGGAAGGACTCGAACCCTCAACAAACGGTTTTGGAGACCGCCGCTCTACCATTGGAGCTACTGGCCTGTGATGGCCCACCTTATCTAGCGGGTCTCACGATGAAGCGTGTGTGTATGGCACCACGGGCAGTACTTCTTCAACTCCATGCGATCGGGGTTGTTTGACTTGTTCTTGGTCGTGGTGTAATTTCGGCGCTTGCACTCGGTGCATGCAAGTGTAACAAGTGTACGCATGAATCCTCCTGAGAAACACCCTGTCAGTTCGAGGCCTTCCCGAACATGACGCGATGGAATACGCTACCATCAACCGCCCAGACTTGTCAACTTGGTGAATGCCTCGGAGACGTTCACACATAAATCTCAAACAGCCTGAGACACAAAGGACCCGATGCTCTTTGGAGCATCGGGTCCTCCCAAATAGCTAACGGAAGCTATTCGATGATCGTTGAGACACGACCGTCGCCGACGGTGTGCCCACCCTCGCGGATTGCGAACTTGAGACCCTGCTCCATGGCGATGGGGTGAATGAGCTCGCAGTTGACGGTGATGTGGTCGCCAGGCATAGCCATTTCCACCTTGTTGCCATCGCTGTCGGTGAGCTCGGTGATGTCACCGGTGATGTCAGTGGTACGGAAATAGAACTGGGGACGATAGCCAGAGAAGAACGGGGTGTGACGGCCGCCTTCCTCCTTGGTCAGGACGTAGATCTCACCCGTGAAGTGCTTGTGCGGGGTGACGGAGCCCGGCTTGCAGATGACCTGGCCACGCTCGATGTCCTCGCGCCTGATGCCACGGAGGAGGATGCCGACGTTGTCGCCAGCCTCGCAGAAGTCCATGGTCTTACGGAACATCTCGATGCCGGTGGCGGTGGACTTCAAGGTGTCCTTGATGCCGACGATCTCGACGGGAGCGTTGAGCTTGAGCTCGCCGCGCTCGACACGACCGGTGGCAACGGTGCCACGGCCAGAGATGGTCATGACGTCCTCGATGGCCATCAGGAACGGCTTCTCGTTGTCACGCGGCGGCGTCGGGATGTACGAATCGACGGTGTGCATGAGCTCGATGATGGCATCCACCCACTTCTGCTCGCCGTTGAGGGCGCCAAGCGCAGAGCCGCGGATGATGGGAAGGTCGTCGCCGGGGAAGTCGTACTCGGAGAGAAGCTCACGGGTCTCCATCTCGACGAGGTCAATGAGCTCCTCGTCGTCGACCATGTCGCACTTGTTCAGGAAGACGACGATGTAGGGTACGCCGACCTGACGAGCGAGAAGGATGTGCTCACGAGTCTGAGCCATGGGGCCATCGGTAGCCGCGATGACGAGAATGGCACCGTCCATCTGGGCTGCGCCCGAGATCATGTTCTTGATGTAGTCGGCATGGCCAGGGCAGTCGACGTGGGCGTAGTGGCGCTCCCAGGTCTCGTACTCGATGTGGGCGACGTTGATGGTGATGCCGCGCTGACGCTCCTCGGGAGCCTTGTCGATGTTCTCGAAGGCGGTGTAGTTGGCCTTGCAGCCCTCCTGGCTGGAGAGAACCTTGGTGATGGCCGCGGTCAGGGTGGTCTTGCCGTGGTCGACGTGACCGATGGTACCAATGTTTACGTGCGGCTTAGAACGATCGAACTTCTCCTTGGCCATTGCCATCCTCCTTCTGGAACCAGCTTCTTGGGGCCATTCCATGATACAAGACTACGCTTAATATGTTCAGCGGCGCCGAAGCGCCGCTTGGAACTCTGGTACCGGTGACTGGATTCGAACCAGTGACATCGCGGGTATGAGCCGCGTGCTCTAACCAGCTGAGCTACACCGGCAAGGTGCCGTGCGCCTGAAAAAGATGGAGCCCGCGACCGGATTCGAACCGGTGACCTCTTCGTTACCAACGAAGTGCTCTACCGACTGAGCTACACGGGCGTGGTGGGGATGCTTGGACTCGAACCAAGGAACCCAGAGGGAGCGGATTTACAGTCCGCCGCAGTTGCCGCTGTGCCACATCCCCATCTTCCGTTTTCAAGCACTTGGTGAGAGAGCGCCTCGTCAAGCGTTGGAAATATTACGACGGGAACAGGGTCTTGTCAACGTAATACTCCCGCCCGGGCGTAGCTGCCCCACGATTTCCGCACATTACCAGCACGAACACGCTAGGAATGGCCGCCTCCCACCGATTGCCCCCACGCTGTCTCGACGATTGAATTCCCGACTCGCCCGAAGGCCCGGGCAAGCGCTGCGCTGGGCTGCCAAAAAGGACCACGCGGGCCACGGACTGACCATGTCCGTGACCCGCGCAAACGTTACTGGAGCCGGTAGAGGGAGTCGAACCCACAACCCACGGTTTACAAAACCGTTGCTCTGCCATTGAGCCATACCGGCGACTTGCGACATTCTACCTGCTTGCGCGCATTTGTGCGAGAGTCTACTTTCTGATGAGCCCCCAAAGCCTCGCGCGGCTCTCGGGAGAGAGGCGGTCCTCGAGGGTGAGATGCGCGTGGTTTCGCTCGGCATTGGCCGTCTCGGCGTCGGCAGCGAGTGACCTGACGTCTTCGATGAGGACCGAGCTCGAAAGCCTGGTCACGGGAATGCCGCCCACGGTTGCGCGAATCGTGTTGTCCGAGGTGATGACGGTGACGTCACGCATCTCGCGGCGCGCCTCGGTGACAAGACGCTCGATCACGGTGTCAGCCGTCTCGCCCGTTGCCGAGAAGAGCAGGCGCACGCCCGCACGAGAGGTGACGGGCCGGTCGAGAGAGACGTTTCCTGCCGCATCGAACACGATCACTGGCTCGTAGCTCCCCTGGGAATAGGCCGCCACGTCAGCCACGAGCTGCTCGCGAGCGCGTCCGAAGGGGTCGTTGTCATCAAAGCCCACGCCTGTCTCCTCCATGAGACCGGTGTAGCGCGAGGTCTTGTAGATCACGTTATAGCCATCGACCACAAGAAGCGGGAGGCGTCTACTAGGCATCTTCGCTCCCCTGGCACTCGCGGCGGAGCCACTCGTAGCAGAGCACGGTCGCCGCCTGGGCAACGTTGAGCGATTCCACCCGACCGCGCTGGGGAAGTCTGCATGAGAAGTCACATCGCTCGAGTACGAGACGAGAGATACCCGAACCTTCGGATCCCATCACGAGAGCAAGCCTTCCTCCCATGGGCGCATGCCAGACGTCCTCCTCGGCGTGCTCCGTGGCAGCGCAGACCCAGAAGCCCGCAGCTTTGAGGTCGTCGATGGCACGAGAGAGATTGGGGACCTGGGCGATGGGAATGTGAAGCACGGCACCAGCAGAGGTTTTGTAGGCACCCACGCCTACGGTTGCCGCGCGCGCGTTGGCGATGACCACGCCTGCCGCACCCACGACCTCGGCCGTGCGGACGATGGCACCGAAGTTCCCCTCGTCGGTCACGTGGTCAAGGACCACCACGAGCGCATCGCCCGTGCCCGCAGCCGCAACGACGTCGGGGAGACCCGCATATGCGAAGGGTCGCACACGAACGACGACACCCTGGTGGGCACCATGGCTCGACATCGCATCGAGCCGTGCCTTGGGTACCCGTTCGCATTCCACGCCACGACCCTCGAGACGCTTCACGAGCTTGTCGAGGATGGGATCCTCATCGCCAGAGGCCTTTGCCACGAATGCCCGTCTCAGCGGAATGCCCGCATCGAGAGCCTCGACCACAGCGCGCCGACCCTCGATGAGGTCTCCTGCCGGCCTGACCTCACGACCCTGCCCGCGTGCATCCTGACCGCGCTGGGCGTGCGGCCGGTCGGAGCCTCCACGCCGGTTGCAGGCACGCTCCGATGACTGGTCCCTCGCCATACGCGGCACCTACACCCTACGAAGTCGTGCGCCGTTGGCGGTGTCCTCGAGCGTGAGACCGAGACCTGCGATGGCATCGCGGATGCCATCCGCCATGCTCCAGTCCTTTGCCTTTCGGGCTGCCTGTCGCGCATCGAGAAGCGCTGCGGAGGCATCCTGGATGGAGCGTCCGTCATAGCCTGCATATGTGGCCGCAAGGCCCACGAGCTCGTACGGAAGGTCATCCGGATCGGCATCCGGGACACTGATCCCAAGCACGCCCACGAGTTCGACAAGCGTGTCGGCCGCACGCAGGCAGGGAGCCGTCGATGGCTGGGTGGCGTCAGCGAGGTAGGTGTTTGCGGCGGTCACGAGACCAAAGATCGCGGCGAGACCACCCGCGGTATTGAAGTCGTCGTCCATCTGGCGCACGAACTCCTCGCGCGTCTCGTCGACGGCGGCACCGAGCTGGCGATCGAGATCGGTGAGGGCGCCGTTCTGCTCGGCGTTCTGGGCCATCCAGCGAAGGTTCTTCACGCAGGTGAGCAGACGCTCGAGAGTGCCCACGGTGCCATCGAGACGGTTGAACGAGAAGTCGAGCGGCGCACGATAGTGGGTCTGGAGCATGAGCAGACGCACGGCATCAGCCGGATACCTGTCGAGAACCTCTTTGAGGGTGTAGAAGTTGCCGAGGCTCTTGGACATCTTCTCCCCGTCGACGCGTAGCATGCCCGTATGCATCCAGGTGTTGGCAAGGGGTCTGTCCCAGGCGCACATGGCCTGGGCGGTCTCGTTCTCGTGGTGCGGGAAGATGAGGTCGGCACCGCCGCCGTGGATGTCGATCGGCGTGCCGAGGTAGCGGTGGATCATCGCGCAGCACTCGGTGTGCCAGCCAGGCCTGCCGGGTCCCCACGGGGAGTCCCAGCTGGGCTCGCCGGGCTTAGCGGCCTTCCAGAGCGCGAAGTCAAAGGGATCGTGCTTCTCGTCGTTGACCTCCACGCGTTCGCCAGCGCGCAGCTGGTCGAGGTCGCGGCCAGAGAGGACGCCGTAGGCATGGTCGGAGCGCACCGAGAAGTACACGTCGCCAGAGGGCACGACGTAGGCGTTGCCCTTCTCGATGAGAATACCGATCATCTCCTGCATCGCAGCGATCTCCTGCGTGGCACGAGGACGGATGTCGGGGTCGAGTATCCCGAAGCGGTGCATCTGCTCGATGAAGGCAGCCGAGAACTCGTCGGCCACGTCTGCCGCCGTACGACCCTGCTCGATTGCGCGGTTGATGATCTTGTCATCCACGTCGGTGAGGTTCTGGGCAAAGATGACCTGGTATCCCTTGTACATGAGATAACGCCGAATCACGTCGAAGGAGAGGAACGTGCGTCCGTTGCCGATGTGGATCTGATCGTATACCGTGGGGCCACAGACGTACATGCGGACCTTGTCGGGCTCGATGGTCCTAAACTCTTCCTTGCGATGGGTTTGGGTGTTGTAGACCTGCATTGGCTCGTCACTCCTCCGGCTGCTTGCGTGAGTACAGGCATTGTAGCAGCTACGTTCCCACGTGGCGCAATGACACGCATAGGGTGGCGAAACCGTGGACGGACGCCCCCTAGAGTGTGACGGCACTTGTGAGCATCGCAGACGAGGTCTTGTCAACCGAGCAGTTCTCTGCAGCGGCTGAACAGGCCTCCCGAATGAGACCCGAGCTAGGCTCCACCTGGAAGGAAGAGGTTACGGTACCGGCGTAGCGGCCCATGCCCGTCACGGTTACGGTAGCCATACCGACATTTACGCTGCTCTCGTAGGACACGGTGAAGTCGGTACCCTCCACGAGCGAGGCGGACCCAAGCGTCACGCTGACCGCAGCTCCCGCAGCATCTTTGGGACCAGTCCCGGAGGAGGACACGGAGACCGTCGCACCAGCGATGGAAACGGGATCGGGGCTCAAGACGCCGGACGAGACGTACCAGTACGAGCTGGCGTTGGACACGCGCACGGTAACGCACTCGTCGAGCGCGCTGGTGGCACCCGTAAGCGAGTCGTGCGCGTAGAACGTACCGTCCTTGCATCCCAGCAACAGGACCGCATGCGGGCTTGAGCAGTCGCCCGCATAGAGCACGATTCCTGCAGGGCTCTCCTCGAGAATCCCCATGAGCTGCGCGGTCTTCTCCTCGTCGGTGCCACTGATGCTTCCGTGCCCCACGACATAGGAGGCGGATGGCGTGGCGATGGAGAAGCTCCAGGGCAGGCCGCCGCGGAACAGGGAATGCTTGATGGTGGTGATGGACGTCCAATCGGCATCGCCGTTCAGAAGCGCGGCACGGCGGAGCATGTTGGTGGCGGCGTAATGGTGCACCTGCCCGTACTGCCAGGCTCGTTCTGGAAGACGTCGTCGGCAAGCGTCTCCTGCATTGTGGCAGCCCTTGCCGTAGTTGCAGGCATAAACGCCATATGCGATGGCACAGAGGATGAGAAGTGCCGAGTGCGAGCTCGGAGGAACTTTTTCGCACGTCTTCCCCAAGGCATGCATGCGCATGCACGAACACGCGGGTGTTCACGTTGCTGGTCCTTCCCCGGCCGCGCACAGGGGCACCGCCGGTCGGCGGTGCCCCGCTTGGCTCGGATAAGGAGTGCGATGGTGCTTCGTGAGTGGTGCGAGTAAAGCGTTGGATCGTGTGCTATGCGCGGCCTTTCGGAGACACGGACCAGTGGTCGCGTGCATTGCCGAAGATGGTACGCCAGCTTTTCATTCTTCGAAAAACACCCGCAAAGTCTTCGTGAGT
>Ga0268359_10920_pt1 | contig 16042 bp, 35 predicted proteins | sample BioMet11_FD_194416 | JGI IMG/M metagenome (GOLD analysis project Ga0268359, IMG submission 194416) | Sewage microbial communities from Oakland, California, United States - Biofuel 11 (PacBio Assembly) | ecosystem: Engineered > Wastewater > Sewage > Unclassified | place: USA: California | collected...
CATCCTCGCTGTTCCTGCCAGGCAGGCCTTTGTAATCTAGGTCAATGTTATTGGTTTCCTTAAAAATTCTTGATGTTATCCAAGGTACCGCTTAAAGCTTTCCTGGTATTTTCCCAGGCCTTATCCATGCCCATGCTGTCGGCAGAATTCTTTAAGGCTGCTGCCATTCATGTCATCAGTAGCAAGCTTAATATTCTCACTGACAGCCTGCGTCCAAGTCTTGACCGTATCTTCCATACCAAAAAAGTTAAGAATGGGTGCCAGATACTTTAGGGCTGTGCTGGCAAAATTCCACAGCTGCACTAAAATGGCATTGCCTATAGTAGCCGTCTTTGACTTTATGCTTTCCCAGGTATAAAACCAGAGCTCACCCCAGTTCCTTGGTCGCTACCATTACTACGGCAACGCAGCACCTATAACTGCAGCCACAGCAAGAACCGGTAAGGAAACACCGGCTATAGCTACAATAGCAGCCAGGGCATGGGCAGCCAATGCAATAAGCGCCGGCACGGCAATGCCCATAATCACACCGCCAAAAGCACCAATAGCTACTATTAGTTCAGGAGGAATCATGGTCTTTATGTTTCGCTAATGCCATAGTTTTTAATGGAAACTGCAAAAACACGTACAGCTTCATTAACGCTCTGCCATCCTAGTATCTAAGCCTGTAGAAATAGTCAGTTCCTTGCCTATGGCTTTCATAGCATAGGTAACATTATATTTTCATGGTGCCCAGCATACCACTCATGGATTTTTCAATATTATCCATGCCCACCGGCAAAGTCCGTCTGCATGCATTGCATAAGAGCACTTACAGCAGCCTTGCCACTTTACGGTACCTGCTTTTACCTGCTCCATAGCACTAGCCACATCCGTACCCAAATAATCAGCCAGATACCTATAGGCATCTACCTGTTGATTAATGAGCTGTTTCATATCACGGGAAGTTACTTTCCCAGTCATGCTCATGCGTCCCTATGCTTCTGTCATGGCATCAATACCAGCCTGACCGCTACCAGTCATGGCAGCAGCATTGCCCAGGTTATTTAAGACAGCTACCACATCTTCGGCTGCTACCCCATAGGCAAGCAGCTTCTTACTGGCGTTTTCCATGTCCTCAAAATCAAAAGGAACATTAGTCGCCCAATCAGCTAGATCGGCAAGTGTCTTTTTAGCTTTATCGGCATTACCTATAAGACTAGTGAAGGTACGTTCCACTTCCTGCTCATGATCAGCCATAGCAATGCACGCTGCTCCAAAGCACCTAAGGCAGAGGCCGCAGCGGCCAGGCCCTTGGCAAAAGTCTTAGACATTTTCATGGTTTTTATCCCGAAAACGCTATTCATATTCTTTTCCACGTTGGCTATATTCTTGGAGAAATTCTCAATATCTGCCTTAACGAATATGGTCATGGTCTTGCTATCGCTCATTTACCTTCACCTCCCATCTTATTTTTAAGGTAATGTAATTCATCTTCCTGTTCTTCCTTACTCTTTACTACTTCCGGTTTCTTGTATGGATCGAAGCCCAAAATATCCTGTACGACTATACTTTTCTTAAGATTACAGCCACAGGCGTTAATAATAATTGTAGCAAGCTCGGCATCGCGAATAAACTCTGCCTTGCCAATGCTACGTTTGTACTCCAATGCTTCTTTAAATTCCCGGACAGTAAGCTTGCCAAGCTCCCACGGTTTCAGGTTAAGTTCTGCTATTGCTAGTTTAAGAATTGAACCTACAAATTCTGTGCAGGAACTTGTTCCTTTTCCCCCGTATCTTCATCAGGCTCCTCTTCTACTTGCCTTAAGATACCGGCTTCTACCAAAGCCTCATTATTTTGCTAGAAACGTCTCCCAAAGTACCACCCTTTTTGCAGAAACTCCTGTAAAAGTATGCCGGTTCTATCTAAAGTAAGGCCTTTTTCCTTATGCTTTAACCCGCCCCAAAGTAAGGCCCTAATTAAAGAAAGCCAAAATAGGCTGGATTGGCCAGCATGGCAATCAGGCTCTTACCACCAAACACTTCCTCTACTGCTGTTACGGCATTAATGTCATAACGCAGAGAACGTTCTTTCCCATCCAAATTGATGTATATCATCTATTAGCCTCCTACCGTTGTTGCTTCAGTTCTTACCGGTTTACCAATACCAGATAAGGTCAGTGTATAAGTTGCCCACATCATTATGCGGGCTGGATTCACTTAAATCTGTAATAGTAGCCTTACCTGTCCAGAAAGAACCATCCTGTCTGGCATACTTTACGTCCACAGGCTTTCTGTTCATATAGCATTCGTCTAGTTTTGCATAAGCTGCATCACCGGACAGAACCAAAGCATCTGCATCAATACCCCAACTTCTAAGGCCCGGAATAGTATCCTTCCAGCCTTCACTGGTCTTAGAACTGGCATCAATCTCATCGGCCTGCCTTTTAAAAGTAGCACTGCGTTGGCCACCTAAAACTTCATATTTAGGTGCTTCGTCAGTACCGGTATTTACCGAAATCAAAAAATCTACGCCATCTACTGGTGTACTCATATTTTCTCCTCCTTATATATCTTGAGTTTTAAATTAACCGTTCCCTGCCTATATTCCTCTACACGTTCTACTTTTACTAGGTCTAAAGACTGAGTGATGACTTTCAGGCTAGGTCCTAAGTCGTAGTCAGTATCGGTGAAAGGCAGCACGGATTCTCTCCGTAATGTTGTTTATTTCCTTATCACCCTTATAGTCAGAATAAATAAGCACTCCCGCTGATACTTCAAAACCTTTGGTGGTCTTGGAGTCCCAGGGAGTGCTTTCTACTTCAGCCAACTACTACATAGGGTTTTTTCTTGTTCTCCGGTACGCTGTCAAAAACCTGGCAGCCGGAGCAAGCTACAAGTTTATCAAAAATAGCCTTATTAACTTCCAGCAGCATTACTTATCCACCACCTCCCCTATTTTCTTCATGATATCTTCTTGTACTTCCGGCAGCACTTCTTCCCGGCTTCTCTTCATGAAGTGCTTAGGCCTTTATGCCCTTCTTAGTACCATACTCATGAAAATGGGCAATGTAGGAATAGGGTTTAACGAAGTAACCTACACCAGCCTTTTTTCATCTTCTTAACCTTGATACTTTTTCTTAATCTGCCGGTATCCTTAGGTGCCTTTTTCTTAGCCGCCTTCTGAATCTTTCTGGCACCTTCCTTAGTACTTTTGTCTAGGACATCACTCATGGCCAAGCGTACCGTCTTTATTCTTCCTAAAGTTTTAGTAAGGCCTTCTACGGTAAGCGTAGTATTAGGCATCCTGTGGCACCTCCCTTGCAATAAGCTTCAAGTAGCTATTTTTCTCCATGATATTAACCGCAGGCGCTATCTGCTCAAACTCCCTAGTACCGATATATAATCTATCGGTAAAAAGCACGTCCCTCCGGTACCTCATGGTTATTTCATAATCAGAAATGGTCATAACTTCTTCAGCATCCAGTTCCTTGCTTACCGTCTTATTTACCAGCTTGGCCCACACCTTGGCATACTCCACATAGTTTTCAGCATAACCTCCTGCTTCATCCTCTGTTTTAGCTAGGTGCTTAAGGGTTACCCTGCTGTTTAACTGTCCGGGATTCATCCTACCACTCTGCCTTTCTGTAAGGTCTTAGCAAGGTGTAGACCACCTTCTGGCACATCCTCACCACTACGTTCTTCATAGAAGTGAGTGACAAGGATCAGAATAGCCTGCTTAATGGGAGGTTCCATTAATTCTTCGGTAAGTTCATACCGGAGGATATCTTCACAGCAGTCCTGGGCCAGGATAATAAGAGAGGAGATGAGGTTATCTTCCTCATCCCCGTCTATTCTTAAATATGCCTTGGCCTCTTCTACCGTTACCAGCTTGTCACTCATCTAGTCCCTCCTAGGCTTGCAGTTTAAGAATCTGCACTGCTTCCGGCAGAATAAGCTTGCCATCCACACGTTCCTTAACTACATAACCAATCATGCCGTTACCTGCAAATAGCTCACGCAGTTCCTGTATAGATCTAACACCGCGATCACCAATAGTGTAGTAGCTATAGTCACCAAAAGAAATCGGCAGTCTTAGGTGCATAGGTAGAAGTATAAACTTCATACCCTAAAAGCTTATCCGGCTCACCTGCCTGGTAGGAAGGCTGCCACATATATGCACCATTGTTATCCTTTAACTTACGCAAAGACAACAAAGTCTGGTCGTTTAAATAAACTTGCAGTTCTACGGTATGGTCTCCTTAAGGCATAAATTAGATCTAAAACATCATCGGACTTAATGCCGCAGTCAAAGTATTAGCTACGGTACCACCACCTGTTTCAGCAAAGACACCTAGTGGTTTTCCTTTACCATCACCATTTAAGAAAGCATCCTCTTCTGCGTTTGCAATAGCTTTACCGGACTCAGTAATGATATAGTTCTCTAAGTCAAAACATTATCATATAATAGTTCCTCGGTAATCTTAATAGCTACATGGAGCTTGTGAGCATCCAGTAAGGTCTGTCCAAAGGTAGCATCACTAAACACTAAAGCGCCACCTTCTTCAATCCAAGCTGCAGCCGGCTTAGTAGCTGCGATATTAATCTTATGCTCACCGAAGTAGTAATAGTTAGTAGCCAAAGCCACGCATAATGTTATCTTCGCTCAGCACATCAATGATGCGCTTGTCATATTCCTCAGGTACCAGATACCCGCCATCGGCATCAACGCCTTCTTGCAACAGATTAGATACCTGTTTGAAGTTGGAACGCATAGCCTTCAGTAAGTCCTGGGCATAACCTTTTCTGGCACGAGCAGGTTTCAGCTTCTCGTCTTCATCCATAATGCCGGCAGCACCGGGACGATTGGTAAGCGGAGCACCAATAACCTTAGACAGTTCTTTATCAAAGGCTTCCTGCTTTTCCAATCTAGTAATTTCCTTACCCAAGTCATCAATATCCTTCATCATACGATTGTAGGTAACCTCATCTTCTGCAGAAATGGTACCCTTTTCAGTACGATGGCTTTCCAGGAAGGCTTTGGTATCTTCCCAAACCTTCGCTCTCTTTTCTCTTAATTCGTTAATAGTCATTCTGACATTCCTCCTATAATTTTATTTTTAATTTATTTAACTCAGCCAAACATTCATCAATTGAACGTTCAGGTACTACTGATTTCTCAATATGGCATCTGGCAGCAAGCTTATCTCTTAAAGAGTTTGTTACCGCCATTTTGGAACACATCATAGATACTTGCGGTTCTTCCAATCTTCATCTTCTGTCTTTCTTTGCAAGATGCCGTCTGCAAAGCCAAGTTCTACAGCCTTATTGGCATTCATCCAGGTTTCAGCGTCCATAAGGTGGCTAATCTTCGCCCTAGACTGAGAAGCTTTTATTTCATAGGCATTGAATAATGGATTCCTTTACCTTCAGGAAAGCATATCTATCGCCTTTTGAAACTCGCCTTTATCTCCAAAAGCTACCGTAGCCGGATTGTGAATCATCATCATAGACACCGGGCTCATGAGCACCTTTTCGCCTGCCATAGCAATAACAGAAGCCTGCACTGGCAGCCATACCGTCAATCTTCACGGTAACCCTGCCCTTGTAGTCCATCAGCATGGTATAAATCTGAGGCTGCTGCCACACAATCACCGCCAGGACTGTTAATCCAAACCACGATGTCCCCGGAACCTGCCATCAGCTCCTCCTTAAAAATCTTAGGTGTAACATCATCGTCAAACCAGCTTTCTTCGGCAATCATGCCATTAAGGAACAGTGTTCTTTCTTCGGTCGGTTCCTTTGTTTCCTGATTTACTACCGTCTTGTTTTTCCACTTCCAAAACTTCTTCACTGCTTGTTTTCTCCTTTCCCGCATTCGCTGCAAATATTCCCGCATCGGCAAGTTTAGTCATGTTGCCGTTAATAAGGTATAAATCTCCGCCTTCTTCCGGGGAGATACGGTCCAAGTTCTCCAACTCACGAATATCGTTGGCACTCATCCAACCGTTTTGTCTTGCCGTGGCATAGCCTGTCATCCTGCTCTGGTAATCTCCACGCAAGAGGCCATCCACATTAAACTTCACAAAATACTTGGTCTTATCTTCTTTAGTAAGAAGCGCCCTTACCAAGGACTGCTCCCAACGGATCAGCCAAGGTTCCAAGGTGTATTTCACGAAATTCCAGGATTGTTGCTCTATATTAGAAAAGCTCGACTTTTCCAGGTCACCAACCATATGAGGTGGGACACGAAAAATTCGAGCTATTTCATCTATCTGAAATTTTCTGGTTTCCAGAAACTGTGCCTGCTCCGGAGAAATAGAAATTGGCGTGTACTTCATGCCTTCTTCCAAAACAGCCACCTTATTGGCATTGGCACTTCCTGCGAAAGCACTGTTCCAGCTTTCCCTTACCTTGGCCGGATCTTTCACCACACCGGGATGCTCCAAAATACCACCCGGAGTAGCGCCGTTGGCAAAGAAGGTAGCTCCGTACTCTTCACACGCTATGGCCATGCCGATAGCATTCTTGGCCATGGCAATTGGACTATAACCTACCAGTCCATCAAAACCAAGCCCTGGAATATGCAGGACATCAGATGGCCTTAAAATAACCGATGTACCTTTTAGGGTAGGTGCTTCATCTGAACTTCGATAGTATTCATAGTACAGATTACCGTTCTTATCCCTGTCTACAGTCATCTTATTGGGCATTAATGGATACAAGGCTGTAACCTCTCCCTTGCCATTACGAATAATCTGGGCATAGGCATTACCCCACAGCAGCAAGTGTGTCATGAGCGTTTCCCTAAAAACAAATGATGTCATTTCCACATTAGGCTCGTCATGGAGCAAAAAATATAGCGGATGAAGGATTGCTTTTTCCTTGCCACCGCTATCGTTGTACTTATATAAATGTAAGGGCAGCCCTGCTACCGCTTCTGCCAAGATTCTCACGCATGAGTAAACAGCAGTCATCTGCATGGAACTTCGTTCCGTAACCCTCTTACCGGAAGTACTGCTGCCTAAGAAAAAACTAAATGCACTTCCTACCGTAGAATTAGTCACCGGCTTATCCCTGGACCTCAAAATCTTACTAAAAACTTCTAAAATCTGGATCACCTCCTAATTTTGGGCATAAGAAAAGCACCTATGCATTACGCATAAGTGCTTAGTTTTATTAAACTTTAACATTTCTAAAAATATCCACACTTCTTGCCTCAGGAACAACATTCAACACCTTTTCTTGCCCGTTGCGTACAATGACAAACGTAATATTTATACCAGGTTTACATTTATCAAAAGCTCCTATGAAATCAGTTTTGTTTTCCACTTTTACACTATTGATAGCTACAATCTTATCACCAACAATAAACCCTGCTTTAGTCATAGGAAACTCTGGTGTAAGAGATTTAATAATCAAATCATAACTAAAATCAACACCTAAATAAGGTTTATTAGGATTTATTGAAAATTTTGTTAGCAAAAACTGCTTGAAATCTCCATTGTAGGCATCATTATACTGATTAAACTTTTTCATATCAGCATATTTATTTATTTTATCGCCAAGGTATGTGCAATAATCTCTTATATATCCCCTAACATCATTTTTAGTATTCTTCCTTTGGTCAGTACTAGAATATAGATCACCACCAAGAGCCATAGCATTGGGATGATATTCCGCTTCCCCATAGTTCACAGCATAAATAATTTTATCTTGTCTATCAACAACAGCTTCAGCTCTATCAATTTTGATAGTTGGAACTTCAATAGATTTTTTGGCACCAAACACATTTTGAAACGTTTGGATCGTACTACCTGTCCCGTTCAATTTTAATTTTAGTATAAAAGGTGTTTCATTCTGCTTAACCATAGCTAAATATTCCTCTGCAGATAAAGCAGGCATTTCTGGTAAATATTTAACCCCATCTACCACAAATCTTTTACTATAATGATTATTTAATTCATTCTCAAATTCAATTTTCCCCTTTTCAATATTTTCGTCTGAATTCTGACACATCAATATAGCATCTGATACTTTATAAAAGAGTACTATATGCTTTGTTGGTTGATGTGCTGCAAAAACAAAACCACTGCAAGCAAACAAAAGCAAGAAAATTAATCCTACAACCTTTTTAAACATTGTCCCCATCTCCCCGTAAAATTATTCCTTTCAATATTATATCACTTTCATTGGGCATATTTGGAACATCTATATAAACAAAATACCCCTCTCATCATAAACGGATGCGCCATTGTCGTTTCCACAGCGAATTGCACGGTCAAGAGCCATAATAGTGGCCACTGCACCATCAATCTTCTCTGTGGATTTTTCTTTGTCCGCCTTGATGTTACCAGCAGGATCGGTACGAATGAAATGTTATCCATCATCCATCTGAGTACCGGATGCCCACCATGAGCTAATCCTCTGCTCCAAGGTTAACTTCATCAGTTCCTTGGTAGGTGGAGACATATCCTTAAAGCCCTGGCCAAAAGGCACCTACCGTAAAACCCATACCTTCCAAGTTTGTACCATCTGTACAGCACCCCATCGGTCAAAGGCTATCTCCCGGATGTTAAATTAGTACCAAGCTGCTCTATAAACTTTTCGATGTACCCATAATGAACCACGTTTCCTTCCGTTGTTTCTAAGAAACCTTGCTTCTGCCAAACATCATAAGGAACATGGTCCCGCATTACCCTTAGGTCCATACTCTCTTCCGGTATCCAGAAATAAGGCAAAACACAATACTTGTCATCCTCATCTAAAGGTGGAAATACCAAGACAAAAGCTGTTATATCTGTAGTACTAGATAAGTCCAACCACCATAACATACTCTGCCTTCTAGCTGCTCTTCACGCACCTTAAATCCGCAGGCATCCCATTTATCCATAGGCATCCACCTAATGGATTGCTTCACCCACTGGTTAAGTCTAAGCTGCCTGAAAGAGTTCTCTTCTGCCGGATTCTGCCTAGCAGACTCACAGGCTGTTTTGACCTTGTCTATGCCAACCGTAATACCTAAGGACGGATTCACCCTTTCCAAACTTTGGGATCAGTCCAGTCATCAGTTTTCTTCAGCTCCGTAAATTACCGGATAAAAAGTGCTATCGTGCTTTCTGCCTTCCAGGATATCCTTGGCCTTCTGATGTGTTTCAAAGCAGATGGAGTTGGTATCCGTTCCGGCAGTGGTAATAAGAAAATACAAAGGCTGCATTCTGGCATCACCGGAGCCTTTGGTCATTACATCAAAGAGTTTCCTGTTAGGCTGGGTATGCAGCTCGTCAAACACCACGCCATGTATATTAAAGCCATGTTTGGAATACGCTTCTGCCGATAGTACCTGGTAAAAGCTATTAGTAGGCTGAAAAATCATTCTCTTTTGAGAAGCCAGTATCTTTATTCTTTTATTTAGTGCAGGACACATACGCACCATATCGGCAGCCACCTCAAAAACTATGGATGCCTGCTGGCGGTCAGCTGCACAACCATACACTTCTGCTCTTTCTTCATTGTCACCACAGCATAAAAGCAAAGCTACTGCAGCGGCAAGTTCAGATTTGCCTTGTTTCTTTGGTATCTCTATATAGGCAGTATTGAATTGCCTATACCCGTTGGGCTTTAGGGTGCCAAAGATATCACGAATAATCTGTTCCTGCCAATCTATAAGTTCAAAAGGCTTACCTGCCCAGGTGCCTTTAGTGTGACACAAACATTCTATGAAGTTAACGGCATAATCTGCTGCTGCCTTGCTGTATTTAGAGTCCTTGGCCTTAAACTTTGTGGCCTTATATCTTTTTAACTTACGCAGCACCGTTACCTCCTATTCTCGGCAATAAAAATAGTCGCCTTTCAGCGACTGTACGACGAACAGAGCCTTGCGGCTACTGTTCATTTTTTGTTTAGTTGTACTCTTTTATCAAAATTCCTAAGGCTAGTGCAGCACCTTCGTCAATCGGCTCAAGGTCCCAGCCGCGCTCATAATTTAGAACCGCAACTCCATCTCTGGAAACATAAGCTTTGGAAATCTTACCGCCTTCGATGCCGTACTCGCTGCCTACCTCATAAACCTTAACCTGATACTTGTAAACCTTGCCTTTGATTAACATTGCTCCGGTTTTCCACATAATGCGCGCCTCCTATAAACTCATCTTAATGGCTGGAACTACTTTATGCTTGTCAGAACCATAGCCTTCAGTGAATCTCAGCGGCACCTGAGTAAGTCCGCTCATCTTGCAATCAAGCTTGTCAAAAGCATCTAGGGTGTTGATTAAACCGGAAAAGTTGCTAGAAATCGTAAACTCTTTTAGGCCTTGTTCTCTGCAGAACTTTACAATGTCTTCAACATCCTCATCCCAAATAACTTCGTTAAAGTTTAGTAACTCGCTGCCAGCTTCTTGGCTGTATTGGTAAGCCCAATAAATGTTACCGTTTAAACCCTGTTCTTTAAAACTCTTCGTTCTGTCTGCCTTTTCAAATGCGTTAATCTTTTTCATAATGCTTGCCTCCTTGTTTTTTGTTATACACATATTCGCTCTAAGTGTGCATAATAGCAAGCGATATTCGGCAAGTATACAGTATCTTTTTATTCTTCTCCAGTCATGATAAAGCGAACATATTCACGCTTATGATCTTCTATAAACATCACTAATTCATAGTATCCATTCTTATGAGCAAGGTACTGCACCATGTTAGTGTCAAACATATTGGTAAGTCCCGAATCCCTAATCTTTAAGATTTGTTCTCTTACTTTAGCATCCATTATGCCTTATCTACCTTTCTGCAGATATCTTCACCAAAAATAACATTTAAACCGGAACCATTGTCCCAATCTACTAAATTGAACCAGTGTCATCTACACCTGAAACTGTACCCAATGTACCAATGGGTGGCGCCTGAACATCATCCATTTTAACTAGTCTTACTCTGGTTCCCTTTGGAAATTCTTCTTTTAAACATTCAATTGTTTCCTTGGTCGGAAATCTCATTCTTGTGTCCTCCTTTAAAAGCTGAAGAACCTGTTAAGTTTTTCAGCAATACCTTTCTGACTGTTTTATACTCACTGCCGATAAAAGCCCAGTCTAAGAAGAAAGCATCTGAAGGCGAACTTCTCATTATCCACAGGATGCGCTTTGGCAGTAACTCTCTTTGCTCTTTGGACATCTTTACCAAAGCTGCTACAAATCTACTGTAGGCTTCTACTACCTCAGGTTCATTAGGCGCTATCTTAAACCAAGGAAGGTTACCTTATCGTCTTCTTCTATTACTTCTGGCAAAGTCTCCAACGCCAGTGCCTTTTGAATCAAGCTGCCTTTAGCAGAAAGCAGGTTATTTAAGTTCTCCCAACTTTCCGGTGTGAAAAGACTGCGTGGCATTGCCACCGTAAAGCCTACTACTTCAGGTTCGTTATTTTCTTGCACCATCTCAAAGCCTCTTTCCACTAACCTATTTACCAAGTTCTGAACTGCAGTTGCGTTTACCTCTTCGTTCCAGGTTAACTTGCTGTCCTTGCTTAGTGTTAAACCACCAATTTTGATAAGCACAGCTTGGTACACCTAGGTACTTAGCCTTTTCTAAAGTAAGCTCCTCGATTACCTTTACTAACTCTTTCTGTTTTCAGTCTTAAATTGTACGTTCATGCTAATTCCTCCTTTATTTTTGGTATGTTAATTATTCGCTCTAAAGGTGTGAATTAGCAAGTCAATTTAAGCAAGTATCTAGTATACTTCACAACTACTTTTCCACCGGTTTAAGTTCACTATATTATAGGTTAAACCATCCCTCTGCACCGTTACGTTATCGGCACTGCCGACCAGCTCAATATAGCGCTTAACTATAACATCGCAGTATTTCTCGTCCAATTCCACCATGTAACAGATACGCTTACTTTGTTCACAGGCAATTAAGGTTGTACCACTACCACCAAACGGATCTAGCACCAAGCAGTTACTCATACTAGAATTCATAATTGGATAGGCAATCAAGGTACCGGTTTCATGGTTGGATGTATTCGTTCTTCTTGGGCTTGTCATATTCCCCAGATAGTAGATTCCTTCCGACCGGTGTACCACTGATGTCTACCTTTCTTCTTCCAGCCAAATAAGATAGGTTCATGCTGCCATTGATACGGACTTCTACCTAACACTATGCTCTGCTTCTTCCAGATACAGGTACCAGACAAATAAAAACCGGCATCAGAAAAGGCCTTCCTAAAATTCAGACCTTCTGTGTCGGAATGAAATACATAGATGCTAGCATCATCTGCCATAACCTTTTCCATATTGAAAAAGGAATCAAATAGAAACTGGTAGAAAGCATCGTTACCCATATTATCGTTTTAATCTTACCGGCGTTGCCTTCGTAATTTACATTGTAGGTGGATCAGTAACTACCAGGTTGGCCAGTTTACCTGCCATGAGTAGGTCATAAGTTTCCTTTTTAGTAGAATCTCCACAGTACAATCTGTGGTTTCCTAGCTGCCACAGGTCACCTAGTTTACTTATGGCCGGCTTTTTAAGCTCAGCTTCTACATCAAAGTCATCATCTTTGATACCATCTTGCAAGGATTCTTTAAACAAATCATCAATCTCGGCGGCATCAAAGCCCGTTAAAGAAACATCAAAATCAGCGCCCTGCAAATCAGTAATCAAAAGTGCTAATTTTTCATTATCCCAGCACCGCTAATTTTGTTCAAAGCAATATTAAGAGCCTTTTCTTTCTCTTCGCTTAGTTCCACAACAACACATTCAACTTCCTGAATGCCCATGTCCATAAGGACCTTTAATCTTTGGTGGCCACCTACTACCCTGCCGGTGGTCTTATTCCAAATAACAGGTTCTACATATCCGAACTGTTCCAAGGAAACGTTTAACTTTTCATATTCAGGATCACCCGGCTTTAAATCCTTACGAGGATTATATTCAGCTGGGATAAGTTCATCTGTCTTTTTCTTTTCAATAAGCATTATGCACTTTTCCTTTCTAGTATCTTTTAAGGCCTTTATATGCTCCGGTAACGTTACCAGACTTCGCCAGGCCTTTTAAAGTTAATAATTGCTGTCTAGTGAGTACATATTTGTACTGGCCAAGCGTTTTTCTAAAAAGTTGTAATTCAAATTGTTTTCGTATCCATTAGTAGTTACCTTTCCTAGAACGTAATAAGCGCTCCAGACATCATCTTGCGGGTAGGTCCATGCCACTCGCAGCACAGTTTTCTTAACCACCTGGAAAATTGATACCAGGTTTGATTAACCTGCTTCATATACTGCTGTGACATGCCACAAAAGGACTAGAAATAGCATACCGTAGTAGGATGCTTAGCCAAAAGCCATATTCGAAATGGCTTCTTCACATTGAATCCAGCGCGAAACGCTCATAGCTATTGCTCTATAAGCTGAGAGTTAACCAGCTTTTCACAGCACGCTCTTTAAGCCAAGCCATGTTTCTGTATATATCTCATCAGCACAAAGCTTCTTTCCGTCCTTCTGCTGCATTGTCATATATTCTTTTATGGGTGGTACATCCGCCCCATCCAAATCTAGGTTTCCGGTAAATCCAAAACCTTCTATCTTTCGTTACCAGGATTTCCCGCATTATTTTCTGTAATGGCCTTGACTTCGTCCAACCATTCTTACCACCTCTGGCCGTTCCATCTTTGGCCATATGAACACCTCTTTACCTTTTCTTTAATACCCCGTTTGATTTCGCGTTTTTGTGCGTTACCAAGCGCCCGACCGCATGAATACTGCGTTCTAAGATGTTGACCGCCCCTACCCTTAGACTACATCACGTTTCCACGTGTTGCCGCATATAATATCACTTATATGTCTCTGCGTTACATGAACATCCTACCCAGCAATTTTGTGTTGCACCTTGTCTGTACAGTTTCTTAATATTTAGCACTTCATACAATTTTAATTTTGCGGCTACTGCATTTTCTCCATGCCTTAAACAAACGGCTGTCCCGTGTTTTATGGAGTCTTGTGCATTTTCTTTTGCAGTTCCCCAGCGCAGATTAATCAATCTATTATCAAGTGAATTACCGTTCAAATGCCTGCACACTAAATCACTATGTCTTTCTCCAACAAATGCATTCAATACCAACTTATGCACAGGTTCTTTATGTGTTTTAGTCGGAAAACCGCTGTCTCTAACAGAAACATGATAGTAATTTTTATGCACACGCTGTGCCAGCTTTCTCATAAAACCAGCTTTTGCAGAATAAATATTTCCTTCTTCGTCTGCATAGTAACCATAATACTTAGGAATAGGTCTAATTTTCGTAGTCATTTTCTTCTCCATCTGTCACCCATCTTCGCATGAATCCGGGAATGGCAGCTTCTGCACAGGGCCATGAGATTGGAAACATCATTTGTACCGCCTTGAGACAATGGCAGCTTGTGATGTATCTGCTCTGTTGCCACATACCTTCCTTCTGCAAGACACTGCTCACACAACGGATGCGCCTTTGCATAGGTGGCACGGATGAACCTCCAGGCTCTGCCGTATCGTTTCTTATGAACTGGATTGCGTTCGTACTTGTTGTAGTTCTTATCTGTCAGCTTCTGATGTTCTTCACATCGTCCTCAGTCAGTCTTGGGCAGCCCGGATAAGAACACGGACGCTTCGGTCTTCTTGGCAAATCATTACCTCCATTTGGGCATAAAAATAGCCCTGAAGGATTGCTCCTCCAAGGCTGTTGCTTCTTTATCCAATTCTCCTAGCTTAACTATATCATAGTCAATCCCTGCCCACAAGTGCTCAAAGGTGCTCATTTGTGCTCAAAAGTGCTCAAAGCTGTCCAACTTTTATAAAATCATCGGTAACTCCGGCATTTTTATATTATGAAGAGCCCTATTATGCCATCTGCGTACAGTACTCCTACCCGTATGCATCTTCATCGCAACTTCTTCCCAAGGCAGAGATTCCAGGTAATGATACCGCAGCACCATCCTCTCATCCATACTAGAAAGAGAGTTGATGGTCTGCCTTATCTGAGTCTTTAGTTCTAGAAGATGGTTAACCTGTTCACGAATCTCCTGCTCCAGGACCATTGCTTTTTCCACCTTACCATCAAAGGGTGCCTTTATATTACGGCTTGCATTGTAATGTGGTTCAAGACTGGGTGACGATATATTGTTGCACTCGCTGCGTATTCTCTCTAGCTCTGCTAGGTTTGAAGTTATACATATCTAGCCGATGAGCCTGGCTCAGATACTGCTGTGGTGTCATCTTCTCACCTCGCTCCTTAGGCTTTCATATATTACCGTTCCATCCGCCTGTGACAATACTCCGAACCATCTGGAGTGAAAGAACCTCTTAATGTCACGAAGGTCCCTGTAATTTTTTTCTTATCCTCAAACCAATCCTTGTACTTATCCGATTTAACATCTTGAGGTCTCTTTCCAAGATGACGTCTAAGAATCTTTATCCCATTCCTGAAATCCTCAGCAGCCGTTATGATAATCGCATTGGCCAGTACTTCATATGGTCCGAACCTTACTTGTTTCATTTTACCACCCCCTGAGTAGCAATAAGCTTTTCCAGGTACCACTTAGCCTTTTGCAAATCTTCTGCACCGTTCTTTAGTTTCCAGCGCCAGAGGTACTTTATAACATTAGCTGTACAAACAGCTTCTAAACCTACCAAACCAATAACAGCAGCTTCTATAGCATCAATACATTCAACCTTACCGGCTGTGTAGTGGCTTGGATGATTAACTTTATCCTGCATAAATTTCACCTCCCAGATTAGCCTTCACAGCCTTAATCAATGCTTCCTGCGTTCTATCCTTAACCGTTAAAGCTTTCATAACATTCTCATCAATGGTGTTCTTGGCAATGATGTGGTGAATTACTACGCTCTGCTTTTGTCCCTGCCGCCAGAGTCTGGCATTGGTCTGTTGATAAAGCTCCAACGACCAAGTAAGACCAAACCAAATCAAGGTAGATCCGCCGGCCTGTAAGTTAAGACCATGACCAGCAGAGGCAGGTGAATGACTGCCACCGGTATTTTCCCTGCATTCCACTCTTCAATGTCATTGTTACTTTAATCTCCCGAACTTCA
>Ga0268359_10466_pt1 | contig 15956 bp, 18 predicted proteins | sample BioMet11_FD_194416 | JGI IMG/M metagenome (GOLD analysis project Ga0268359, IMG submission 194416) | Sewage microbial communities from Oakland, California, United States - Biofuel 11 (PacBio Assembly) | ecosystem: Engineered > Wastewater > Sewage > Unclassified | place: USA: California | collected...
GAATCCTTAGAGGAAATGTCCGGCAAAATGACCAGCTCGAACCTTGTAAGCCTTAATAAATCAAGTCTTGCCGAATTTAACCAGCATTCTAAGACCAATTTTTCTAATTCTGATATGCAGGATTTTAAATCATTGAAGCCTGAGGAACAATTAGTTGAAAATGATGAGTTCAAGATAAACCCAGATAGAATAAGCGAGCAATTTTCCAGGCACATAGAAGGTATCTCTGTATCAAAAAGATCCCTTGAGGAAAAATTAAGAGGTAACAGTTGCCAGAATTCTTTCTTTTTCTGCTGGCAATACCAGTTATAACTTAAGTGATCTCAAATCAAAATCTAATCAGCTATCAGAAAGAATCAGAGATCCGTTTGATAGAAATCAGTTTGATAGAAATCAGTTTGATAGAAATCAGTTGACAGAAATCAGTTTGACAGAAATCAGTTTGAGTAGAAATCAGTTATGATAGAAATCAGTTTGATAGAAATCAATTTGATAGAAATCAATTTGATAGAAATCAGTTTGATAAAATTTCTGATTCAGACCTGAAAATTTCGGAAAATAATAAGCAGTCCGATCTTTTATCCCTGACCAGTGTTAACCTTCTCATAGAGAAGGCATATTCAAACAGTACAAAAAAGTCTGATATAAAAGAGGAAAATAGAGAACTTCTACTGAATCTAATTGAAAATCTAAGTCAGGTAATGAATCAAACCAATAGGGATATTACCCCTACAAGACAGAATGTGTTTAACATACAGGTAAGTGGAGAAGGTCGTACAGGTGAAAGTGATCTTAAAAATCTTTCTGATAGGCTTGTTCTGATCTTGAAGGACCAGGCACGAAGACACGGCATCGATCTGAGCTGATAACTATGATAGCTAAACCTATTCTTGATAAGTTCGAAATCAAAGGCATACAGAATATCAGCACTTTTGAAAATCGAGCTCTTATCGAACACCGTGTTCCTGGAATGGCTGGAAGTTTATTTCAAGACCTTGGTACTGAACCTACGTTTTATAACCATTAGAGGAAGTCTGAACTATAATGAGAACAGGCAGGATGTCCTGAACCTAGAAGAACTCAGAAAAAAATTTCAAGTTGGTCAACCTGTACCTTTTGTCGCCGATATCACTACCACTACTTCGGTAAAGGAAGTTTTTATTAAAGATATAGAGATCAGAGAATCGGAAAACTGGCCTGATTATTTTGATTATTTTATTGAGTTAAAAGAGCATATTCCAGACCCACAGCCGAGCAATGTACAGGCAAGCGTAGATAATAAGGCAGTGAGTGGTTTCAACAATATGGTAGATACAGCGATAGCAGAATCGAGTCTGAAAGGTTTGATCTTGAATCCTGGCAGATATCTACCTTAATGGAAAATATCAATCCCGGTGCTTTAAACTGCCTCCTGAGTGGGTTAGATAAAATAGGCATAACAGAATTAGGTGACTTATTTGAGATGCTCCCTAAAGAAATGCTTGAATCTCTGGCTAAGACGTTAGGTATCGAACTGCCTTTAGGAGGGTATAAATCAGTTCAGGAAGTTTTGTTTGATCTCCTTGATGGTACCGAGAAAATTGTAGGAGAAAAAACCGAAAATATGCTAGCCAGCGTAGCAAGTATTTTCGGGGTAATAATTACAAAACTTCTTATTACAATTGTAACTGGAAGTAAGGATATCGATTGGCGCGAACTTGCGGATAAGTTCAAATCAGGCATGAAAGAATTGCCATAATAAAGAGATGAAGAGCTTTTTCCTTATTTTCAGGTCCTACAAATCACATTTATGGATTCCATGAAAAACAAACATTTAAAATATGCTATGGTAGATATAACCTGAAGAATTTTTCAAGGAATTTAGTAGCATATGCAGAAGTACTGACTGGTTTTGTAATAGGGATCCTTTATAATTTATATGGTTACATAGACAAAAACAGGCAGGACTTCCAAATAAAAAACCTTTTTTCAAAAAATCATGTTTGACTAACATTTTACATAGCTGTAAAATGGGTCAAAATGTAAGAAAATACAACTTGAGTCTCTGATTGAAAAGGAACTTTCTAACAATAGTAGGACGAAATAAGGTTAACTCAACTTGTTTTGTCGCTACAAAAAATTTCTCTTGAATATTGAGATTACGGAAACTCAACCAGATTCAGGAGTTAGTTATCTTTCTGTACTTTGGCTAATTATTGCAAAGATTTGAAAAAAGTTGGTGAAAATAAACTAATAAGGAAAAATTTTAGGAAAATTTAGTAAAATAAATTAAAATATCCTATATTAGGACAATTTTCGCTGATCTGGTAACGATTTTTAACATTTGAAAATCTTCAGTGAAGCCTTTATTCACTTTTCAGGTTCTGATTGATGACAATCAAATGCTAACAAAATCAATGCTAGATTTTAAAATCTAAAAATATTAAAAGATTTCAAAAGCTAAAATAAGAGGAGATGAAAAATATGTCATTAGTAACCATTTTGAATGAAGTAGAAAATGCAATCACAGACGAGAACAACGGTATACTAAAGAAGATAAATGATCTAATGGACGCTGGAGAGGACGCCACAAAAAAGAAACCCGCAATTGTTGGTCTTATCGGTAGTATTATTCTCTTAGTTATCAAGTGTATTAAGGCTGCTGTTGCTGAGGATTGAACGTAATAGAAAAAAGTATCTGAGCTTATCCCATAACTCATAATTTGTTTCTCCAAATCACTACTTAGTAAAATAATTGGGTTTCAGGATAAGCTCTATATTTAGCCTGTTTTCGAAAATGAATATCAAAATTTATCATATTTTAGTTATTAATTCTCAATCACATTCTAAAGCCTTTCATTCCTTAGCACTAATAACTAAACATTAAGTGGAAAAAATAGAAGAATTTTAAGTGAAAAAATAGAAAAATTTTAAGTGGAAAAAATAGAAGAATTTTAAGTGAAAAAATTGACTTAGATGAGATAATTTTACTCTAAAGCCCCGATTATGAATTCATTTCAAAAATGAACCTTTTAAACCTTTAGTTTATGTCCTGATTTTTAAGAACCTAATTATCCCTACTTTTAGAGACAAGAGGTAGTTGAAAAAATGCAAAAACCATCCTATAAAATCTCAATAGGTTCAACAACAATCGACTCTGAAAAACCTTTCAACGGAAGGCTTGTCTCTATATTTACTGAAAAAAGCCTGGTAACTCCAGCCGATGTTTTTGAAATAGTACTATCGATACCTTCCGAATTGCAAATAAAAAAAAACGGATAAAGTATCGATCGAACTCGGATATTCTGATAAACTGATGAAGGTTTTTTCAGGCAGTGTTGACAGAATCATACCTGATATTACCCATGTAGTGGTCAGCGGACTTAGCCCTTTTACTGCTCTTCTTAGCCTGCGCAAGGATGTTACGAGGCTGAATCAGAAGTCAGGTGAGATTGTGAGCTATCTTGCAAACGAAGCAGGGGTCGAGATACTCAGGATAGATGATGGATTCGAGCTTCCTTATTATGTAATAGACAGCAGGAAAAATGCCTACGAACACTGTATTGGGCTTGCGAAGAGGAACGGTTTTGACCTTTATTGTGATGAAGAAGGAAAACTTGTGTTCAGGAAATATAGCAAAACCAGAGCTGACCATACATTCACTTATGCTAAAGATATACTTACAGTCCAGGTCGATTCATCGAGCCCGCTTTATAAAGGAGTAGAAGTCTATGGGGAGAGTACAATTGGTTCAAAAGGTAAAGATTCCTGGTGCTGGTACTCAAAAGATTTTACTTCGAATAAAGGGCTCGAAGGAGAGGAAAAAAATCTCTGCTCATACAGGACTCAATCATACGAACGAAAGATGCTGCCCTTGCATGTGCACAGGCAAAGTTGAATTTTATGGAAAAATCGTCTGTTTTTGGCTCCGCAACTGTTCAGGGAAATCCTGAAGTTAAATTGGGAGATGCTGTTGAATTTAAAGAATGTCCTCAGGACGAGCTCAATCAATTGTTCCAGGTGCGACAGGTGAGACATATACTGAATAAAAATAGCGGCTTTATAACAGAGATAGGATTCTGCGGTACCTGAGGGGAAATGAGATGGAAGATATCGTAAGCGTAATAAGAAGTATAGTTCGGGAAGAACTTAAGAGCCATAGAACTTTGGAGCTTGGAGTTGTTACCAAACTATACTCTCATGAGTCAGATAATGATAAAAACAACTATGCTTGCAACGTGAAATTGAAAGATAGCAACCTGGAGTTACAAAACGTTGGAATATCCACGCAAAGAATAGGAGCAGTAACCATCCCAAATAAAAATGACCTGGTACTGGTTCAGTTTATTAATGGAGACGTAAACAACGCTGTTGTTGTCGGAAGGATCTACAATGATATGGACAGACCTCCGGTGGCAAAGCCGCACGAATTCGTCTATATTTCTCCCGATTCGAAGGAGTCCGGAATCAGAAGAATATACCTTGAATTCCCAGCTGACAATAAATTTCTTTTAAATGATGATGAAATAACTCTCGAAGCTGGAAAAACAAAAATAAAAATCAATCATAGTGGAGATCTAGAGATAGACTCTAACTCGAAGCTAAACATAAAAACCAAAAGCGATATTACGATCAACTCATCGGGCAATATATCCCTTGATTCCAAAGGCAACATAGACATTAAAGCTGTTGGGGATATAGCTCTGGATGCCGCTAATATATCCATTAAAGGAAAGGCAAGCTCTTCTCTTGAAGCAGGTTCGATGGCAAAAATCAAAGGCACAGTTATCACAGTTGGTGGTAATATCAACTTCTCACCATAAGAGGGAATCTAATGCCAGGTCAGCCAGTTACGATCGGTTGTGCTGTTATCCTTACTCCAGGAGCTGCAGGTCCTCCTGATTCAGGTATTATTGTGTCAGTCCCCCAGGTTATTGCATCCGCAGCAGGTATGCCTCTTGCAGTAAGCGGCTCTATGTGCCAGATGACAAATTCTGTTACTGGAGTACCTTATCCTCTGGTTATTCTGCCAGGTGGATGCAGTACCGGGATCAAGATTAACGGAATGAACCTGGTCAGGATAGGAGATCGCATTCCCACCGGGCCGGGTACACTCTTAATTTTAGGACCTCCTGCAGCTTCATTCTTTAACGACTTATGGTCACCATAGTGAAGAGCAGATAACGAGATAGACTTCCGCAAATTAGTTATTTTAAGGTATAAATTTTAGTTCAAGAACTTTTTATTCCTTATTTTAACATCAGATTTTGTACAACAAAAAAATGGAATCAAATACGCATAATAACTAACTAATTCTTAAAAGCAAAATTTATTTCTAATCCATCTTTTCAGATTTAAGCCTTCTTTTTTACTAAATATCTGATTTTGGGGTTTACTATTATTAAGAAAATTTTCTTACAATCCTACAAACTGGAAAACTGCCTGAGCCCTTAGTTTACATACAGCTTTGGGAGGACACTATATGGATAACAAAAAAATTATGGGCATTGATTTTGGCTTGATATATAGATCCCCTAACGGAATGTGCGAGGATACTGATTTGAAAAAATATCTCAAAGAAAATCCTTATAAATTACCTGGTCTGGAATTTTTGGATTTATGCAAAGTAGAGGATATTGCTACAATAACCGGAACAGATAATGTTCAACAGAGTCTCATCAACAGAATCATGACAAGAAAGGGAGAACTTACTGATCTTGGACATCCTGAATATGGTTCAAACCACCACGACCTGATTGGAGAACTCAATACAGAGAGCAACCGAAACCTGTTAAAATTTCATATACTGGAATGTCTTTCCCATGAACCAAGGATTGAGAAGATAGTGAGGACACAAATAAAAGCTGATACAGATAACTATGCCCTTGTCAGGATTTATCTTGAGATAAAAATAGTTACTGTCACTTCACCTATTAACCTGATCATCCCATTCAGTTTTGAGGTGTAAGAATGGTATACGTTGCGTCTCCTTATTATGATATTGTTGAGGATCTGCTAACCGCACTTACAGGAGGAGTTGTAAGAGAAGAGGCTACCTTTTCCCCTGATGAATTGGAATACTACTTTGGAAATTCTCCTGTAATATCTGAAAGCGTAAGAGTTGTTGGCATAAGGGAAAAGGAGATTCATCACTTTATTGCAGGCCAGGACTTCAGTGCAGATTCGGAAAAAATTACATGGGAAACTGAAGGAGACTGGCCGGAGAATGGATCGAAGTTCTATATTAATTATTATAAAGTTGACACAGAGCCAGTTCTTTCTGACAGGAATGTTGGAAGCGTAATGCGTACTCTGGCAGAAGCATTTGCTAAAGAACTGGCTGTTATGTCCCAGCAACTTCTGCTCGTATATGACTCTGGATTTTTGAGCACTGCCAAAGGTGATGCTCTTGATCAAGTCGTTGCTATACTGGGTGAAAAATACGCAAGAAAGAGTGGGGACTTTGCAACAGGAGATGTGCTTTTCTTCAGGAACTCCCCCGCTCCCGCTGATATATTCATAAATGATGGTGCACTCGTTTCAACCTCAGTTTCTAAGACAAAAGAGCAAATAATTTACGAGACTGTGCAGGAAAAAACCCTCCGGAGAGGACAGGTCTCAGTTCTTGTTCCGGTGCGTGCAATTGAAAGAGGCCAGGCTGGAGTTACAGAAGCCCGAACAATCACAATTATGGTTCAGCCTATTATGGGGATTGACGGCGTAACAAATCCCAGGGAAATCCTGCCCACCGGAAGAGACGAGACCGATGAGGAGTTGAGAGAAAGAGTAAAGCACGCTCTTGAGGCGGCCGGAGGAACGACTACAAACGCCATTAAGTATGCACTGATGAGCATACCTGAGCTGAACGGAGTGGACATTAAAGTGGAGGAAGATTTCAGTCAGGGGAACGGCTTAGTCAGAGTTTATATTGACACAGAGGGCACTGATGACATCGTGACGAAAATTGACCAAAAAATCTTTGAGACTAAAGCCGCAGGCATAAAGGTCGTGCATAACCTCAGCAAGAGCGAAGAAGGCATCTCTGGTAAATTGAAGATGGATCTTAAGGAAAAGACAGTTGCTCTAAATGTAGTGGTATCGCTTGAAGACGACTCTATTTCTTCAAGCGAAAAAGAGAACATAAGAAGAAATGTTTCGTCAGAAGTAGAAACCTGCTTTAAAGGGCTTAAGATCGGAGAGTCTGTGCTCAAAAATAAGCTTATAGCTTTATTATTTAGTGTTGAGGGAGTTAAAAATATCCAGATAGATTTTAAAGATGATCAGGGTAAAAACTGGCTGACGAGGATCAAAGCTGAGTCAAATGAAAAAAATAAGTTTACTTGATGGTAAGCTTCAGGTATTGATTTCAGGTTACTCTGTTTTTATAGATGTGAATGTCCAGGTATTGATAGTCGACAAAAACCTTAATAAGAGCATTCTTGAGAAGTCTTTAACCGACAAAATAAATTCATTCATAAACGGCGTGGGGAAAAAGTTATCAGTTACGGATTTCAGCAAATCTTTAGAAGGAAATGGCTACGAAATTAAAAAAATAGCTTTTGATTCTGAACATTTGGAGACCGGACTGATAAAACACGAGATTACTCAGGGTGAGGAAGACATAGGCGATAACGAGAAATTTGTTCTACGAAAAGTTAACGCTGAATTTTTATGAGGGATCAAGATGCCAAAACCCTCGAGATATTAAAGTATTTTCCCAGTTTCCATCAGGCAATGGAAAGAGAAAAGCTGCTGTATCATGTTGCAGACTCAATAGCCTCACGGATCCAGGAAATGGAGAACGACATGACAGAGGTCATGAAGTCCACTGGATTAAGACTGCTGAGAATATCGATGACCTTGAAAAAATAGCAGCACTTTATGGAATTGAGCGAGAAGAATTTGAGGATATAAAGCTATTCAGAAAAAAAGTAGAAGATGTGATTCGTTTATATCTCGCAGGGCCTGGTACTGTGCCAGCAGTTATTGAATTCATTACAATTTCGCTCAGGAAGTACGGTGTTCAGGCAGAGATAGATGAAAATGGAAGCCTGGTGATCATACATCCTGTGGAAAGTGACGAGTCCAGGGCAAAGTGCAGAATATATTTTGACGGGGTAGAGAGTCATATTGAGATATATGAAAATCCTATAATCGAAAAGAGCTACAAGGATAGTACTGTTACGAATCGCCAAAAGTGGTTTCTTGAGAATAGAGGGTTCTTTTTTTCCGTTCCTGAAGTTACGTTTCAAGGATATGATACACGTACGATCAATCCTGTGTTGTTTAACAGACGCACAGGCCATGCATTAGGATTCAGGGGAGTGTTGCCTGAAGGATGCATGTTAAAAATTAAAGTTAATGACCAGGGATTCCTTGATACCGCGCAACTTGATGGAAAAAATATCAAAGAAGATGAAAAGGATGTTAAAAGCAGGATATTCTCACTACAAGGCTCTCAGTTTGATAGATGTAAGTTTGATGAAAATAATTCCAACTTTGCTTTATATATGCCTTCCTGGGCTTTCAATGAAATCAGATTTGCAGAGAGCGTGAGAGGCGAAAGTAATCCTCCGATTTTTGACATTTCAATCCCAATAATCCCTACAGGTGAATCCGAATGGGAATTCAGAATAGAAAAAATCTAATTACAACAACTCAAGGTTTGACGAAACTGCATTTACTTTTCCTGATAAACCTTCTGGAATTTTTGACGGAGCTCATTTTGATAAATCATTGTTTATGATCGATCGTTCCACAGAGCTTGAAATGAAATGGATGGAACACCAGAGGGCTACGTTTGAGGTTATCCTTCCCAACAGCCTGAGTGAAAAACAGATCAATTCTACTGACGTCGAAGAGCAAAAGAGGCAGTACATGGAACCACTACAGAGCGTCAGCAAAATGATAGAACGGGTAAAACCCGCCGGTGTAAATGTGATTGTAAAGTACAGTTCTGAAGATAGGAGTATCAATTAAAAGTACACTTTTATAACAAATTAAGAATAGAGGCTAAAAATGACAAAGATATTTACAAACGTGGCACCAGGAGATTTGATAACTTCTGATTTATTCAATCAAATGATAGCTAAGATAGAAGAGCTAGACGACAGGGTTGCAGCTATTGAAAGAACAGCAACTGGAACTATTGCCGGATCTGTTAAGGAGATTGCAAAAAGTATGCCAATCATTGGCGCCAGGATATATGCGGTATCAGGGAACGCAACATACTCCTCGACACCAACAGATAATCTGGGAAACTATTCTATAACGAATTTGCTTCCGGGTATATATCGGGTGTGGGCTGAATCTGAGGACTTTTCCAGGAGTAATATTGAAACCATATCCGTCTCCTCAGCAGCTACAAGCACTGTGAATTTTGTTCTTACCTCATCTGTCAATATGGTAGAGGTACCTGATGTTCAGGGTGTTGCTTTATCTCAGGCTCTTGAAACGATCCGTAGTAATGGATTAACAGCAGGATTTCTGATGGATGTGGATTCCAATATAATCGACAGTACAGATCCGTCTTCGGCTTCTCTTATAGTCATTAATCAGAGTCTGTCTCCCGGTGAACCGGCACCTGTAGGTACGGTAATAAATCTGTTCATGGCTGTGAACGCGACTGAGTCATTACCTCCTATCATACTCGATATAAAGCCGAATGTGGGTGAACCAACGGCTGAAATCGAAATAATAGGCATTGGATTCGGTTCGGAAAAGAACAAGGTGACCTTCTCAAAAGTTGAAGCAACTGAGATTACCGCATGGACCGGGGACAGTATCATGGTCAAGGTTCCAGAAGGTGCAGTTACAGGAACAGTTGACGTTCAGATAATTACTATCGATGGTGTAAAGAGTAATACATTCAACTTTACTGTAAAGTGTGAAGAATGCAAAAGTGGGTGTACTACAAGTTGTACCGCTTCCTGTACTATCGGATGTACCTCAGGTTGCACTTCGAGTTGTACTGTTTCCTGTACTGCTGCTTGTACTTCAACCCGCATTTCGAGTTGTACGACCACACGTATTTTGTGTGCTGATAAATGTGAACTTTCTGCTATTACTGCATGCTTAAGGGATATTAGTGTGTGCTCAAAGGAGATAAGCTTAAAGAATATTTCCATTCCCACTTCCTCATCACGCATAGTGAATTTACAGCAAAATTCGGGGAATTCCTACGAGTATGCTGGGGAGACTCTTGTAAATAATACAGACATCGCAATTAAAAAAAGCGATACAGTAATGATTGGCGATAAGAATAATCGAGTTGAGGGGACTATCAAGAAAGCAGATGTCAGGATCGAAGGCAATGAAGGAGAAATCAGTAAAGCTATAATCACCTCTGGAACAAGGAACGTCGAAATAAAAACGCAAAGTGGGGATGAGATTAAAGGTAATGCTATCTCCTCTGCTGCAATAGGGGTTGCTCCTAAAGCAACGGTAATTTCCATAAAAGATGCCAAAGGAAAAGCGTGGGGAGGAACAATAGTAACAACTGAAGGGCAGTACGAAGCCGGTATAGGTATAACAATAGAACCTGGTAAGGAGGCAACAATTCAGGTTGGAGATAAGCTTATCACAGGAAAAGTGACAGAAAAAGTCGTGATCAGTACAAAAGACATTGATCTTGGTAATGTTGGGATTAATAGATTGAGTCCGTGAGTGAGGATCCATGGAAGTTTATCCGAAGCTCCATACCTTTAAGATAAAGGATAAGCAGTTTCTCCTTGATACGAACAGCGGTATATTCTATGAGATAAACGAGATTGTTTACAGTATTGTAGACATGATTAATGAAGTTTCTAATGACGAAATTATAGATAAACTCTCTTCTCGCTATTCAAAGCAGGAAGTAACCAGAAACCTGGCTTTAATAAACAAGTTGATAGAGGCAGATGAGCTCTTCTCAAAAGACAGGTACAGAGATTTTAAAATGGATACTCTTTCGCCTGTCTCTACTTTATGCCTGAACATTTCTCACGACTGTAATCTAAGATGTACTTATTGTTTTGGGGAAAAGTACGATCAGGAAAAAAAACTCATGTCTCCTGAGGTTGCAGAGAGATCAGTGGATTTTCTGATAAAGAATTCAAAAGACCAGACTAACCTAAGCCTGAGCTTTTTCGGAGGGGAACCACTTTTGAATTTTAAGGAAATAGAGCATACCGTGCTCTATGCACAGGCTGAAGGAAATAAGTATGGGAAAGAGTTCAGGTTTCATGTCACAACCAATGGAACGCTATTAAATTCCAGGATAATAGAGTTTCTTGTAAAAAATAAGTTTAGTTTGATCATAAGTTTGGACGGCCCAAAAGAAGTAAATGATATTATGAGACCGTTTGCAAACGGAAAAGGCTCATACAATATAGTATGCAGAAATATTAAGGCAGTACAGGCAATGGGCGACGCTCTGCCTTTTACAGTCCGCTCCACTTTTACCAGGAAGCATCTGGAAGTAGATAATCTTGTAATGCATTTGGCAGGGTTAGGAATCAAGGATATTTCAGTCGAACCGTGTGCAACTACACTTGAGGATTTACAAATACGAGAAGAGGATTTATCCGAGTTAAACCAGCACTACGATCTGCTTGTAGATAAATATCTGGATGAAATTCTGGCAGGAAGATACTTTTCTTTCTTCCATCTGAAACAGATGATGGATCAGGTTCACAGTAAAGCCTCGAAACTCGTGCAATGCGGAGCTGGACAGGGATATATGGCTGTCGGGGCGGATGGCAGGCTTTATCCGTGCCACAGGCTTGTGGGTCAGGATGAATACGTAATTGGAGATGTGTTTAACGGGATAAGTAATCAGAATATCCAGAGAACTTTTCTCGGAGCCCATGTCAGAAACAAGGAAAAATGTATGCAATGCTGGGCAAGATATATCTGCGGCGGGGGATGCCATGCTTATGCGCTTATGTTCAATAAAGATATTCTTCAGCCTTATGAAGTGGAGTGTGAGCTTATGAAACATAGAATCGAACTAGGAGTCTATCTTTATGCAAGTTTAAAACATAAAAGTCCTCTTATGTTCCAAAATATTTACAGTGAAGGCTGGAAGTTTTGCTAAGTGCAGGATGATATTAAATGAACAATATTTCAGATTCTTACATAAATGTATCTGGAAAAAAAGCTTTTACAGATCCAGATCTAACTGAGCTCTTCTCTGAATCTAAAGTTTCTGCAAAGGAGGCATCCTGGAAGCTCGGGTCAGATCAGCCTAAAGATATCTTTTTTCAGAAAGAACCTCTTGGGAATTTTACATACGAACTTTCACTAGGTAAAAGTTGCAGGGTAAAAAAAGCGGTTCTTAGAATTAAAGGCATAAGGTATGAAGGAAGTCTCAAATCTCCAGGAGTTTCAATAACACCTGTGGACAAACTTAACTTTATTGTAGATTTTCACAGCTTCAGAACTTTAACAAAGGTTGAATACAAAAACCCAAACATAAAGATAACTGAAGTAAAACAATGGGGTGGCATCAATTTTCTTGAAAAAAATATTATCTCAGAAAACCTTCTACTGATAAAAACAGAAAAGGTATTGGTTACTTTGGACAAAGAAGTAACTCCTGGTTCATTTGAGGATAATTTTCATATAAAAATAATAAGCTATCCCTTAAACCTGACTCTGAGTTTAGGAGACGAGAACCCCTTCTGGAGCTATGCAGGAGAATTAATAAGTGAAGCTACAGTACCTGATTTCTCGGAAAAGTTGAACAATTATTTAGAAGCTTTCAGCTCAGAAAAAACCTCCGACATTGTTTGTAATAAAATCCCCCTTAAGTTTCATTCGGATTCTCCAGGAAATATAGAGATAGCAGAAGAAATAGATTCAAACCTGATCTGGAAAAATCCTTTATCGGATTCATATCCAGAAAAAAAAGTGCCGGCATTACTTTTCGATGGAAACAATGAAAAAATCCATTTTGAATTAAAAAGCTCTAAAAAATTAGTCCAGTTAATTAGCATCGGTTTTAACTGTAAAGGAAGTTTCTCTAGCGAATTTATTGATGATAACTGGGGAGATATAAAGATAAAGATAAAGAATATGGGTATCCTTTTATCAACTGAAATGAGTGCAGGCTTAAAGTTTAGCCCATCCTGCTCTTTAAGCTCCACTGGTATAGATCTATACTTATCAAAAAGAGATGATAATACAAAATTATTTGCAGATATAATGGAAGATAAGGATGGAAAACCTGCCGAAGAGAAAATTTTAGGCTCTAAGAACGTGGAATTAATATCGGAACAGAATTCCTGGACAACTATAAAATTTGACGAAGCTATATATCTCGAGAAAGAAAAAGCATACTGGCTGGTATTAAAAGTAAGCATCGGAAAAGTCGAATGGGTTTGCAGTGAAAATATGAATAGACCTGAGGGTTTTGCTTACAAAAAAGAGCTGTCAGGCTCCTGGAATTATTACATTTTAACCAATCAATCCTCTTCACAAAAAACTCCATTGACCGGCTATTTTAGATTGAAATACCTGCCTGATTCTGAAGAAATTTTTCCGATAACATTAAGAATGAACAAGAAATCTGAAGATTTAAAACCATCTTCAGAACCTGAACTTGTAAAGATGGACCTGCAAGAGACGCCTCAACTTGAAGTTAAAGAGGGGAAAGCACAGATAGATCTTGAAATAATCTCCAGGACATCAGGTAAACTTGAGCTCTCCGATATAACAGTTGAAGGAAAAGAATTGATGTAATATCAGAGGTGAGTTGATGAATTTTTTGTGTCACTTCGCCGTTTCGAGCTAATTCATATCTACTTCTTGAATGTGGAAGCAATTCTTGAATGTAAAAGCAATATATCTAATATTTAGAGATATTTGTTGTGAAATATACATGCAAGATCGATATTTCTCTTTTTGACATGATTACTTCCTGACTACACAACTATTTTTAATCCATACAAAACTATAACAGTGTTTGTGGCAGTGTCAATTACAGAAACAATATTCTTGTTCTTGCTCGTAATGTGTGCATAGAACATCCCTGGTGCAGCATTTTGTGCAATAGATGCCAATGTAATAGAAGATATAATTTCAATATCTTCTCCTTCATCCTTTATTGTGGGCAGCGTTTCAAATTTGCTATAAATTTGAAGTCAAGTTTTTTCGTACTATGGAGAAAATTGATCTGCCAATATGGAATTTTCTACCCCGTAACTTCTTGAGATTTATGATTTAGAGAAAAATTGGCATACTGCCTTATTGTGTTGTATCCTGAAATGATTTCGCCGACTCACCGACTCAAAACCATTTGGAAGTCCAATACATAATACAACAGCAAGCGACGCAAAAGGTTAAACGTTTAGTAAATTTCAACTCCATTTTTGTATCGTGGAATGATCACGTAAAATGGAACAAATTCGAAGTTGGAGTATAATAATGGGTCACATGTATACGATATGTAACTACAATAAAATCAATTAAAAAAGTGAAATAATTTTGGGATAAAACACATTATCCCTATCATGTTTACTTTCCAATTACAATTTTCTAATATGGGGATTTATATTTTGACTGAAATCGAGACTCCTCTATACGATTATTGCAGCAGTTACGAAGCTATGTCTGAAGAAATTCATGAAGGCATAGCCGAAGGTTTTAACGAAGGGCTTAGAGAAGGCATTAAGCAGGGTTTCATAGCTGGCATCAAGGAGTGCAGAGCTTCGGGCTTTAGTAACATTGATGTTAAAGGCATGGAAGAGATCCTGGAAAACTCCTTCAAAAACCGCCTCAGAGAAAACTATACAGATCACGTTCAGGCAGGTTGTTGGCAAAGAGTACAGAAAAAATGTCAGCCCTTCTTTTAAGAAAAAAATGGAAGAAGCATGTAATAAAGCAGTAGAAGAAATAAAGAATTCGGATTGTGAACTGGAGAAAGCGTCTGCACTCAAATTAATGTATCGTATGGACGTATCTATTGAAAAGATCAGGGAGTGCATCGGGAATGTCTGTGGGAGTGTGAAGGAACAATTCTCGACAAATATAGTATTCGAGAGTCTTTTTGACTCTATGCAGGATGAGTTTAAGAAAGGCCTGGATAAAAATCTGGAAGCTTGCGAGGACAGGGTCTGCAAAGCGATTGACATTAAGATCGACAACAAAAATCGTGTTGATGCATCTATCGAAAAGCTCAAAGATTACATTGGCAACGCCTGTGGTGGAATTAAGAAAACTCTCCCTGCGGATGTAATCTTCAAGAACTTCTTCGACTGCCTGCAGGATGAGTTCAATAAAGATCTGAATGAAAACCTGAAAACCTGCGAGAAAAGGATCTGCAAAACGATTGACGGTAAAACCAAAGACAAGAAGGTTGATCATGAATGACATTAAAAGGGATGTAAAGTCCAGTGTAAAAGACTTCACCCAGGTTTCTGTCAGCAAGGTAGTAAAGGAGTCAACTAAGAAACTGATTAAAAACCTGCCAGAAAAACAGAAAAGACTCCTTGAGGCCAGAATTATAGATATGTCGGATGATCAGCTTGAACAATATTTTGCTGATGATCCCTATTTCAAGGATGCTCTGGAGAATACTATAAAATCGGTAAGTGCTATTCCACCGAAAAAGGGCTCAGGCTTCTGGAAGAAAAGAATAGAGTCGGTTTCTAAATGTACTTCTGAAAACCTGGCAACGACCCTGAGCTCGCAAGTTATTATAAGCATCATTCTGGTTGTAGCAAGTGTTGCGCTACTGACTATGCTTGTCATTTCCACGCCAAACAATGGAATCCCTGTTGCTAACTTCAGCAGTAATGTCACCAGTGATTATGCTCCCCTGCAGGTGCAGTTTACAGACCTCTCGCAAAATGCAACTGGATGGAATTGGGAATTTGGAGACGGAACAAACTCAACAGCCAAAATCCAATCCATAAGTATTCAAATGCAGGGAAATATACCGTTAGCTTGACAGTAAAAAATGCTAAAGGCAGTAATACAGTAACAAAAGATATAAA
>Ga0268359_11696_pt1 | contig 15936 bp, 16 predicted proteins | sample BioMet11_FD_194416 | JGI IMG/M metagenome (GOLD analysis project Ga0268359, IMG submission 194416) | Sewage microbial communities from Oakland, California, United States - Biofuel 11 (PacBio Assembly) | ecosystem: Engineered > Wastewater > Sewage > Unclassified | place: USA: California | collected...
GCTCATCGAACCCGTACCCGCCCGAGCGACCCCTTGGGTTTTTTTGCGCTGAGCTACTCCCTGCACCGCTCCACCAGTTCCACCAGCGGCTGTGGCTGCTGTTCGGCATCGGCCTGGCTTCGGCGTACGTGCTCATGGCGGTGCTGCTCAATCTCCTGTTGCACCGCTTCGTGGTGCACCCGGTGGAGACGTTGCGCCAAGCCCTGGAAGCCGTGGAATGTGGCCATTTTGACCAGAGCGTGCCCGTCACCTCCGGGGACGCCCTGGGCCGGCCGCCCGGGCCTTCAACGCCATGGCCCCCGGTTGCGCGACCTCGGACTGCCTGGCCAGTCCCAGCCGAGGTCGCGGAGCAACGCGGCTGCTCGAAACCCGGGTGGCCACGCGCACGGCCGAACTGGCCATGGCCAACGAACGCCTCATGGCCGAGATCCAGGGCGCCGCCAGGCCGAGGAATCCCTGCGCCAGGCCCTGGCCCAGCGCGATGCCCTGCTTGGCAACAGCCAGGTCGGCCTGCCACCATCCGGGGCGCATCTGCCTGGACATCAACCGCCGGGCGCGGAATCCTCTCTACGCCCGGGAGGACCTCATCGGCCAGTCCAGCCGGCTGGTCTTTGGCGATGAGACGGATTTTCTGATCACGGCACCAGTTCGACCAATGCTGGCCGACGAGGGCGATCAATCTGGAACGGCAACTGCGCCGCGGGATGGTTTCCACTGGTCTGGGTGCGCGTCCACGGCAAGACCGTGATCGGCAAGGACCCGGCCAGGACGTGGCCTGGGCCTTCGATGACATCACCAGGAAAAGGAACGCCAGGCCCGGCTCGAACAGGCCCGGCGCGAAGCCGAACAGGCCTCCCGGGCCAAGGGCTCGTTCCTGGCCGTCATGAGCACGAAATCCGCACGCCCCCTTTAAACGCCATCATGGGCCTCACCGAACTGCTGCTGGCCAAACAGACGTCCTCCGAGCAGCGCGAACATCTGCGCACCATCCAGGACTCGGCCAATCATCTTAACGGCATCATCAACGACATTTTGGACTTTTCAAAGATCGAGGCCGGGCAAGCTCGTGTTCGATCGGGTGGATTTCAATCTCCTGGAACAGCTCGATGCCCGTGACCCGGGTCATGGACATCAGGCCCGACGCAAGGGGCTTGAATTCACCGTGAACGTGACCCCCGGACGCCCCCGACGTGCTGCGCGGCGATCCGGGACGCCTGCGCCAGGTGCTGCTCAACCTGCTTGGCAACGCGATGAAGTTCACCGAGCAAGGCTTCGTTTCCCTGACCGTGGAGCGGGCATCCGCCGCGGCTGCCCCCGAAGGCCTGGTCGGTCTTACCGCCCGTATCGCCGACAGCGGCATCGGCATTGCCGCGGACCGCCTGGCCGATCTCTTCACGAGTTTTCAGCAGGGCTCGGGTTCCATTGCCCGTCGCTTCGGCGGCACGGGCCTGGGGCTGGCCATTTCCAAGGAAATCGTCGAACGCATGGGCGGGAGTATCACGGTCCGGTCCACCGAGGGCCAGGGAAGCACTTTCACCTTCACGGTGTTCATGCGCCCGGGTGATCCGACCCGGGTGAAAACTCGACAACTGACTCCGAACGAAACGCCGGTCGGAGCGTGCGCCCGGTTGTCCATTCTGCTGTCGAGGACAATGCGCTCAACGCCGCCGTCACCCGCCTGCACATCGGCCGCATGGGCCATGACTTGACCGTGGCCAGCTCGGCCGCCCAGGCCTACGTGGAACTGGCCCGCAAGACCTACGACGTGGTGCTCATGGATATCGAAATGCCCGATATCGACGGCATCACCGCCACCCGGGTGATCCGGGCCGGCGGGCCGGACAGTGCTGCGACCCTTGATCCGCGCGTGCCCATCGTGGCCGTCACGGCCCATGCCGTGGAAGACGTCCGCCAGCAATGCTGGAAGCGGGCATGAACAGCTTCGTGACCAACCGATCAATTACCGGGTGCTGGAAGCAACCTTGCGGGCCTCGGCCACCCCGGCCAGCGCCCCTCATCTCTTCCGCCGTCGCCACCCCCGGAGCCCAACGCCGCCGCCCCTGTTCGATCCCCGGGCCGCCCGGGAGGCCATGGGCATTACCTGGGATCAATACGCCGCCTTGAGCCGGGTCAGTTTCGCCGAGGGTCGCAAACGTCTGGAAGAGGCACGGGGCGCCCTGGCCGACGCCAATTTTGATCGGGCCTCCATCGCCGCCCATACGTTCAAGGGGATCGCCGCCACCCCTGGGCGGATATGCCTGCCGGGAGCTGGCCATCACCCTGGAGTGGCGCACCCGGGACAACGATGTCCAGGCCGCCACGGCCCTGCTCGACCGCATCGACGCCCAGTGGGAACAGGTCGGGAACGCCCTGGCCCACTGGCGGGCGCCGACCGATCAAGGCCCGGCGTAATACCGCGCCGCCCGCCACCACGACCATGCCCAAGGCCACCGGCCCAAAGAGTCCCCGGGTGCGCAGGGCCAGGGCAAAGGCGGCCAGCCCGGCCCACAGGGTCGGATTGCCGAGCCCCCCGTCGAGGGCACCCCTCCGGGCGCAGCACGGCCGGCACGGCCAAGGCCGCCAGCACCGCCGCCGGCACATGGGCCAGAAACGGATCACCGGCTGCGGCAGACTGCGCCCGGCCATGAACAGCAGCGGCCCCGACCGGGTGGCGTAGGTCACCGCGGCCATGGCGCAAATGGTCAGGAAGGTTTGCGCGTCGTCCATCGTTCCACTCCCAGGCCCACGCCCGCCCCGGCCAGCCCGGCCGCCAGGGTACCGCATCCCGAATAGCCCTTGGCCGCCGCGACCAGCGACAAGCCGCCGCCCGCCACGGCCGCGGCCCAGCGCGACGCCCCGCCAAGCTGGCCGGCGAGCAAGGCCAGAAACATGCCCGGCAAGGCGAAATCCAACGCCAGGGCGCGCCCGTCGCCGAGCAGATCGCCCAGAGCGATGCCAAGCGCCGTACCAAGCACCCAGGCGGCCTGGGCCAGGACATTGACGGACAGGGTCAAACCGGGCCGACGGTCGCCACGGCCGAAGCGGGCCGCATGCAGGGCAAAGGTCTCGTCGGTCAGTTCCAGGGCAAAGGCGGCCAGGCCGCGCTTGCGCCAGCCGGACAGAAACGGCGACAGGGCGGCCGCGAACAGGACATGGCGCACGTTGACCACAAGCGTGGTGGCCACCAGACTCGCCGCCGAGGCGCCGGAAGCGAACAGTCCCACGGCCACGAGCTGGGCCGAGCCGGCATACACGAGCAACGACATGGCCAAGATGTTCACGGCCGAAAGTCCGGCCTTGCCGGCCAGCACGCCGTAGGCCATGCCCACGGGTACGTACCCCAGGGCCACGGGCCAAACTTGGGCCAGTGCCTCGGACAGCATCCGGCCAGCCCCGGCCAGCGCCCCTTCCGATCGCGTCATGACCGCCTCCTTGTTATGGGGAAAAGGGGTTGTGCCCGGATGGGCGGCATCGGGCAAGGCCTTTCGCCCCTGGGAATTCCGGGTAAGAGCGTTTCCAGGGGGGAAAGCCCATGAAATTCCTGGTGATGCTTTGCGTGGCCGCCGGATTCGCCTACTGCGGCTATCTCGGCGTACTGTATGTGCGGCAAGACAGCCTGGTTTTTCCGGGCCGGACCACCGATACCGCCCGGGTGGCGGAAATCCGCAAGTACTACAAAGGGCTCGAGGACTTCGAGGTCAAGGCGCCGGACGGCACCCGGCTTCGCGGCTATCTGCTGGTGCGGACCCGTGACGGCAAGCCCGCGCCGGCGATTCTCTATTTCCACGGCAATGCCGAGGAACAAAGCGGGTTTTTCCTGTGGTCGCCGAGCGAACTGTCCGGTTTCACCGTGGCCGGGCTCAATTACCGCGGCTACGGCACCTCCGAGGGCAAACCTTCGGAAACCGCGCTCAAGGCCGATGCCCTCACCGTGTACGACGCCCTGGCCGCCCGGCTCGGCCCGGCGTGCCCATCGTGGTCATGGGCCGCTAGTCTGGGTTCGGGCATCGCCGCGTACGTGGCCGCCCCACCGCGACGTGGCCGGGGTGATCCTGGTCACGCCCTACGACTCGCTCGTGGGCGTGGGCCAGGACGCCCACCCCTTCGTGCCGGTGTCGCTGCTCATGCGCCACCGCTTCGACGTGGCGCCGGAACGCGGCCCGGGTCAAGGCGCCCACGCTCATGCTCGTGGCCGGGGCCGATACCCTCATCCCGCCGGGCCATGCCCGCCCGCCTGGCCGCACTCTGGGGCCGGTCCCCAAGGAAGTCCGCACCGTGGACAACGCCACCCCACGGCAACATCATCGACAACCCCCCATACTGGAAGCAATATCAAGGCGTTTTTGGACCGGCTTTTCGTGAAACAGGATACGGCCAGCTAGGGCGGCGAGAAGAAGCCTCCGGCGGCCAGGAGGGGGGGTCACCCCCCTCCTGGACCACCCCGAAAGGGGGCCGCACCAATTCGCCCCCCGCATCACTCCAGACAGGCCGCGAGAAACCCTTTGCAGGGGGTCCGGGGGGATGATCCCCCCCGGCGGGGCCCGGGGCAGCGCCCCGGTTTCTCTTCTTCTCCCCCTACCGGATCAGGCCGACGGCGCATGCCGGCCAGGGCCAGGGGCAGCAGCACGACGAGAAATCCCCGCCAGCACGGCCGCATTGCCCCAGGAGGCGGCGCTCAATGCACCCAGCAGGCGGCCCGGGTCAGCTCGACCAGATGGTACAGCGGCAGCAGGCTCGCCAGATGCGCGGCCCAGCCAGGCAGGGCGTCGACCGGGAAAAACGTGCCCGAAAAAAGAAACATGGGCGTGATCAGCAGGAACACCGGCAGATTGAACATGTCGATGGAGGCTGTGATCGAGGTAATGGCCATGCCCATGGCGCCGAAGGCCAGTCCGCCGAGCAGGGCGATGGGAATGACGGCCAGGGCCTGGAAGCTCGGGGCATAGCCCATGGCCGCCACCACGCCGAGCATGAGCACGGCGGCGATGGCCCGAACGCGTCGCGCCCCAGACGATCTCGGCCACGATGATCTCTTCCAGGGAAAGCGGCGTGGCCAGCATGGCGTCGTAGGTCTTCTGGTAATACATGCGCACGAACGAGTTGTAGGTGGTCTCCATGAAGGCCTGCCACATGGCGGCGGAGGCCACCAGGGACGGCGCGAGAAAGCGCGTGAAGTCCATGGGCCGGCCGTGCCAGGTCACGTCGGTGACCAGGCCGGCGAAGCCCAGACCGAAGGCGATCAGGTAGAACAGCGGTTCGAGCAGGGGCGGCAGGAAATTGATCGCCCAGATACGGCGGTAGACGAGCAGATTGCGCCGCCAGACCGCCCAGAAAAGACTTGTGAAACGCGGGTCGGCCTTCATTCGCGAAGCTCCCTTCCGGTCAGGCGCAAGAATACGTCCTCCAGGGTGGCGGCCCGGAAATAGCCGCAATCCGGGCAGAAGCGCTCGCGCATATCGAGCAGTTGCCGCCGGTCGTCACCGTAGATGATGCAGCGCCGGCCCGAACGGTCGTGGCGCAGCCCCTGCGCGTCCAGATACGCGAGAGGGCCGGGTCCGGGGATTCGACCTCCAGGGCGTAGTGCCCGACATGGGCGGCGGTCAGCCCGGCCGGATCGCCCTCGGCCACCACCCGGCCGTGGTCGATGATGCACAGCCGGTCGCAGAACCGCTCGGCCTCTTCCATGGCATGGGTGGTGAGCAGGATGGTCAGGCCCTGGCGCTTGAGGTCGAGGAGGCGGTCCCAGAGGGTGTTGCGCGACTGGGGGTCGAGGCCGGTGGTCGGCTCGTCCAGGATGAGCAGCTCGGGCTTGTTGATGATGGCCCGGGCCAGCATGAGCCGCCTGGCCATGCCGCCCGAAAGTTCCTCGTACTGCAAACGTTTTTTGCCCTCCAGGGCGAAAAAGGCCAGCAATTCCTCGGCCCGGCGCAGGGCTTCCTTGCGGGGGATGCGGAAGTAGCCGGCGAAAACGAGCAGATTTTCGAGGACGCTCACGTCCGGGTCCAGGGTGTTGCCCTGCTGGCACACGCCGATGCGGGCCCGCACGCGGCGAAAGGCCGTGGCGATGTCCTGGCCGAAGAGCTTGATGGCGCCGCCGGACAAGGGCGAGAAGCCGTAGATCATGCGGATGGTGGTGGTCTTGCCGGCGCCGTTCGGGCCGAGCAGGCCGAAGCACTCGCCGCGATCGACCGCGAAGCTCACGCCGTCCACGGCCCGGAAGGTTCCGAAATTCTTTTGCGCCTGGCTGACTTCCAGGACAGGCGCCGTATGCTGTTCCATGGCGGCCTTCTACGGCAAATACCGGACAAGGGCCAGGGGAGGCACGATCGCAAAGAAAGTAAGAAATTCCCTCCGGAGAGCCCCGGCACAGCCCACAAAACTCTCCAATGATATAAATGGATTAGCATTCAACACCTTGGGGAACCTTTGTGTAAAAACCAGCCAACCCCTTCTTTTTCCACCACGTTGACGCGGCGCGGTTTCCGTTTCAATACACTGGGCATGTCGGTGTTCGTCCCCGCCCGGGGACGAACCAAGAGGGAACCCGGTGCGACTCCGGGACTGCCCCGCAGCGGTGAGCGAAAACGACCTCCGCCGGAAACACTGGGGCCGATCGGCCCGGGAAGTGGCGGACAGTAGGAGCACGGCCCACGGCCGCAAGGTTCGCCAGTCCGAAGACCTGCCGACACCGCCCGTGAAACCGGTTCGCGGGCGATTCGCCACGGGAGCCTCGCGGGAGGGCGACCCGGCCCGCCGATGCGTGCATCGCGTTCTCGGCCGTCGTCCCCGTCCCCGAAACTGCCGCGAAACAGCGTCCGCCCCAAGCGGCGCTTTTTTCTGGAGAATGCGACCTATGCTGGAGCCGATGGAAAGTGCCGGACTGGCCTTCGATACCCGGGAACCCGAATCCGCCGCCGGCATCCCCGTTGCCGTGCGCGCGCCTCGCATCGCCGTGGCCGTGCCCGTCCGCATCCGCAAGCGCGATGGCACGGTCGTCTCCTTTGACGGGGAAAAAATCTTTTCGGCCATCCGCCGGGCCGGAGCCGCCACCGGCGACTTCGGCGACGACGAGGCGCGCCTGCTCACCGCCCAGGTCGTCAAGGTGCTCTCCCACCGGTTCGCCGGCCAGATCCCCGATATCGAACGCATCCAGGACGTGGTGGAACAGGCCCTGATTTCGGCCAACCACTTCCGCACCATGCGCGCCTATTCGGTCTACCGCGAACAGCGGGCCAAACTGCGCCAGGACAAGAAAACCGTGGTGGACGTGGCCGCCTCGGTCAACGAATACCTCGACCGCCAGGATTGGCGCGTGGCCGCCAACGCCAACCAGGGCTATTCGCTCGGCGGACTCATCCTGAACGTCTCGGGCAAGGTCGTGGCCAACTACTGGCTCAACCACGTCTATCCGCCCGAGGTCGGGGCCGCCCACCGCGAGGGCGACCTGCACATTCACGAACCTCGACATGCTGGCCGGCTACTGCGCCGGCTGGTCGCTCAAAACGCTTCTGGTGGAGGGCTTAAACGGCGTGCCCGACAAGGTCGAAGCCGATCCGCCCAAGCACCTTTCCAGCGCCGTGGGCCAGATCGTCAATTTCCTCGGCACCCTGCAAAACGAATGGGCCGGCGCCCAGGCCTTTTCCTCCTTCGACACCTACATGGCGCCGTTTCTGCGCAAGGACAACCTGCCCTACGCCGAGGTGCGCCAGTCGATCCAGGAACTCATCTATAACCTGAACGTGCCCTCGCGCTGGGGCACCCAGACGCCCTTTACCAACCTGACCTTCGACTGGACCTGCCCCGAGGATCTGGCCGGAGAGCATCCGGTCATCGGCGGCGAGACCATGGCCTTCACCTACGGCGACCTGCAAGCCGAGATGGACATGATAAACAGGGCCTACATCGAGGTCATGACCGCCGGCGACGCCAAGGGCCGGGTGTTCACCTTCCCCATCCCGACCTATAACATCACCAAGGATTTCCCCTGGGAATCGCCCAACGTCGATATTCTTTTCGAGATGACGGCCAAGTACGGGCTGCCCTACTTCCAGAACTTCATCAATTCCGACCTGGAGCCGAACATGGTGCGGTCCATGTGCTGCCGGCTCCAGCTCGACCTGCGCGAGCTGCTCAAGCGCGGCAACGGCCTTTTCGGCAGCGCCGAGCAGACCGGGTCCGTGGGCGTGGTCACCATCAACTGCGCCCGGCTCGGCTACCTGCACCGGGGCGACGAAGCCGGCCTCTACAACCGCCTGGACAAGCTCCTGGAAATCGCCCGCATCAGCCTCGAAATCAAGCGCAAGGAGATCCAGCGCCGCATGGACGCGGGCCTGTTCCCCTACACCAAGCGCTACCTCGGCACCCTGCGCAACCACTTCTCGACCATCGGCGTCAACGGCATCAACGAAATGATCCGCAACTTCACCGATGACGCCGAAAACATCACCACCCCGGCCGGCAACGCCCTGGCCATCCGCCTGCTCGACCATGTGCGCAGCCGCATGACCGCCTTCCAGGAGCAGACCGGCCACCTCTACAACCTGGAAGCCACCCCGGCCGAAGGCACCACCTACCGCTTCGCCCGCGAGGACAAGAAGCGCTATCCGAACATCCTCCAGGCCGGCACGCCCGAAAAGCCCTATTACACCAACTCGTCCCAACTGCCCGTGGGCTTCACCGCCGATCCCTTCGAGGCGCTGTCCCGCCAGGAAACGCTCCAGCGCAAATACACCGGCGGCACCGTGCTCCACCTCTACATGGGCGAGCGCGTCACGAGCGCCACGGCCTGCAAGCATCTGGTGCGCCGGTCCCTGTCCCGGTTCGCCCTGCCCTACATCACCGTGACGCCCACCTTCTCCATCTGCGACGTGCACGGCTATCTGAACGGCGAACACGAGACCTGCCCCCACTGCGCCGCCGAAGGCACCACCCGGGCCTGCGAAATCTGGACCCGAGTCATGGGCTACTACCGACCCAAATCGGCCTTCAATACCGGCAAACAGGGCGAATACGAAGAACGCGTCTGCTTCGCCGAACCGGCGGATATCTAGAGGCGGAGGGGGGAAAAAGATGCCTCCGGCGGCCGGGAAGGGGGTCACCCCCTTCCCGGACCCATCCCGAAAGGGGCCTCGGCAATACGATCAGCCCCCGCCATGCAGACGCACTCGATAACCCATGTTTCCCTTTCAGGGGGTCCGGGGGGGATGATCCCCCCCGGCCGCCGGAGGCATCTTCATCGTCTTCCCTCTTCTCCATGCCTGACATCATCATCGGCGGCCTGACGCCGCTCTCCTCGGTGGATTATCCCGACCAGCTGGCGGCGGTACTTTTTTGCCAGGGCTGTCCCTGGGCCTGTCCCTATTGCCAGAACGCGGCCTTGCGTCCGGTCGGGGGGCAGGGCGCGCACGAGTTGGCGGGGGTCCTGGACTGGCTTGAGGATCGCCGGGGGCTGCTTGACGCGGTGGTCTTTTCCGGCGGCGAACCCACGTTGCACCCCGGGCTTGGGGAAGCCATGGACGCGGTGCGACGTCTGGGTTTCCGGGTGGGACTGCACACGGCGGGCATGTTTCCGGACGCCCTGGGCAGGGTGCTCGGGCGCTGCGACTGGGTGGGCCTCGACATCAAGGCGCCTCTGGCCGCCTATGACCGGCTGACCGGACGAAGGGACAGCGGCCGGGCCGCGTTTGCAAGCCTCAAGCGGCTCGGGGCCTCGGGCGTGACCTTTGAAATCCGCACCACCTGGCATCCGGCCCTGCTCGATGCCACGGCCCTGGAACGGCTCGCCACGGAGCTGGACGCGGCCGGCGCCTCGGTCTGGATGCTCCAGGCCTTCCAGCCCAACGACCAGGTCGATCCCGATCTGGCGGCCGCCGGGACAACGCCCGTGCCGCCGGATCTCCTGGCCCGTCTGCGCGCGCTCGCCCCCCGGCTCGCCATTGCCCGCCGTCACTGAACCCGCGCGGACCGTGACCATCGCATTGCCAATATTCAGGCCCTATCGTATGCTTTTCCCGTTTCGGACATCCTGTCGCCAACGGAAAACCTCATGGACACGCCCCCCCCAGGCTTCAACTACGCCGTCGCCCGTCAACCCATCTACCGCCTGGCGGATGGCAAAGTCTTCGGCTACGAGCTGCTCTACCGCACCATCGGTTGCGGCAACGAAGCGCATATTCCTTCGGACAGCGAAGCCACCCTGGCCGTGCTGGCCAACGGCATCCTCGCCATCTCCCAGGATGTGGACCCCAACAAACGACTCTTCATCAATTTCCCGCGGGAAATCCTGGAAAAGGGCTACCACCGATTCCTCGACAAAGACCGTTTCGTCATCGAGGTGCTCGAAAGCGTTCGTTGCGACAGCGCCTTCGTGGCCCTCATCAAAGAGCTCAAGACGGAGGGGTATGTCCTGGCCCTGGACGACTATGTGGGAGATCCGGCCTTCGACCCGATCCTGCCCCTGGTGGACTGCGTCAAACTGGACTTTCTGGCCCTGCGTGACGATCAGGACCGGTTGCACCGGATCATCAACCTGCTTTCGGGCATGGGCAAACGCCTGCTGGCCGAAAAGGTCGAGACCGAAGCCGACATTGCCCTGTGTCTGGCCGAAAACATTTTCCTGGCCCAGGGGTTCTATTACAGCCGGCCCCAGATCGTGACGACCAAGATCCTGGATGCCAACCAAGCCGTCAAACTCAACCTTTTGGCCGAGGTCAGCCGTCCCGAGTTCGACGTGAAAAAGATTCGGGAAATCGTCAGCTCCGACGTCTCCCTCACCTACAAGCTCCTGCGCTATGTCAACGCCGCCCGGTTCTACCGGGGCCAACCCGTCGAATCCGTGGACTTCGCCCTGAAACTGCTCGGCCGCACCGCCCTGGCGAGCTGGGTGGCCGTCAACCTGCTCTCCTCCCTCGGGTCCACGCCCCGGGATCGGGAATTGGCCTTTGCCTCGGCCGTGCGCGGCCGCTTTCTGGCCCTGCTTTCCCGGCACCAAAAAAAGCCCTGCCACGCAGACGCGTCCATCTGCCTGGTCGGACTGCTTTCCTTGCTCGACGCCATTTTGGGCCTGCCCATGGACAAAGCCCTGGAAGGCATCACCATCGATCCGAGCATGCGGCAAGCCCTGCTCGATCTGCCGAGCGCCAACCGTCCCTGCCTGGCCCTGGTCCGGGAATACGACACAGCCCCCCACGGCCCGACCACCAGCGCCATCCTGCACGCCATGGGCGTCACCGCCGCCCAGGCCAGCGCCGCCTCCCTGGAGGCCATGACCTGGGCGGCCGAGATGTTCCGGGCCGAAGCCCTGTCTTGAAACCGGAGTCGCCCGTGGGCATCAGTCCAGACGGCGGGCGTAGGCGAGGATGTGGCGCTGGGTCAGGATGCCGGCCAGATTGCCGTCGTCAGCGACCACGGCCATCCGGCGCACGCCTTTTTGGCGCATATAGAGGATCACTTTATAATCATGGCGCCGGTCGGCACGCAGATGACCGGAGAGGTCATGTGGCGGGCCAGGGGGTCGGCCAACCGTTCGGGACGACCGAGAATCTTCGTGATGGCGTCCCGCTCGGTGAACATGCCGGACGGCCTGCCGCCGTCCAGGATGAGGAGGCTGCCCACATCGCGCTCGCGCATGCGGGCCAAGCCGGTCCGCACCGACTCGTCCGGAGCCGCGACCACCGTGTCCGGCCGCACCAAGTCCTGGCAGGTCACGTTCTCGACCATGAAATCCACGGCCAAGGCGTCCACCAGCTCCCTGTCCGTGATCAGGCCAAGCAGATTGCCTCCAGATGCATTCCAGAACGAGCAAGTGCCGGGCATGTTTTTCGAGCATGAGCTTGACGGCCGCGTCCACCAGCGTGGTCCGGGGCACGACCGGCATGCTGCGGTCGAGGAGTTCGCCCACAGGCATGCAGGGCTCCAGATCCACGTCCAGATGGTGGCACATGTCACGCTCGGTGACAAAGCCCACGATGCGCCGTCCGGCCAGGACGGCCAGGATATGGACGCCGTGATTGGCCATGGCCGCGGCGGCTTCGGCCTACGGACGTGCCCGTTGTCACCAGCACGGGTCGTTTCGCCAGTTCTCCCACCGTGCGCTTGAACATGGCTCTCCTGCCCAGTGCCGCACCATTTCCGGCCGACACGATCTGCCCAGTTGTCGGTTACATTGCCAGCTACTTAATGCTATCTTTTCCCGTAAGATATCCGTAAGTCCTTCACGGAAGTCAAGGCCCTCAAACATGGTGGGGCAGACCTCCGGCTGGTTTTGACAATCCCCGGCCTCTCGTCTACGTTCTGTCCTCTTTTTCAACGTCGCGCCCTCGGCGCCCACCCCGGACCCAGGCAAATGGAAAAAATACAAAAAATTAAGGGCTTCGCTGATCTTTTCCCGCCGGACTCCGGCGTTTTCGCCTTTATCGAGGCGACCGCCCGCTCGGTTTTCACCCGCTACGGCTACCAGGAACTGCGCATTCCGATCCTCGAACGCACGGAGCTGTTTTCCCGGTCCATCGGCGAGGAAACCGACGTGGTCCAGAAGGAAATGTACACCTTTCCGGACCGCAAGGGCCGTTCCCTGACCCTGCGCCCCGAGGCCACGGCCGGGGTCATGCGGGCGCTGATCGAGGAAAACGCGCCGACGACGGCCTGGCCAAATATTTCGCCTACGGGCCCATGTTCCGCTACGAACGGCCACAGAAAGGGCCGCATGCGCCAGTTCCACCAGATCGACGTGGAAGCGGTGGGTTCTCCCGAGCCCTTGCTCGACGCCGAGATCCTGCTCATGCTGCGCCACTACCTGACCGAACTGGGGCTCACCCAGCTCACCGTGGAGCTCAATTCCCTGGGTTGTCCGGCCTGCCGTCCCTGTCTTTCTCGACGTCTTGCGGGAATTCCTTAAGGGTATGCACAAGGAACAGTTGTGCGAGGACTGCATGCGCCGAAAGCTCACCAACCCGCTGCGCGTCCTCGACTGCAAGGTGCCCCAGTGCAAGGAGTTCACGGCCGACGCCCCGAAGATCACCGACCACCTGTGCCCGGAGTGCGCCGAACACTTCGCGGCCGTGCGTCGTCATTCTCGATGCCGCCGGCCTGGAATACGTGCTCAACCCCCGGCTGGTCCGGGGGCTCGACTACTACGTGCGCACCACCTTCGAGATCGTCTCCGGCGCCATCGGCGCCCAGTCCTCGGTGGCTGGCGGCGGCCGCTACGACGGCCTGGTGTCCTCCCTCGGCGGCCCGGACGTGCCCGGCGTGGGCTTTGCCTGCGGCATGGAGCGGCTGGCCCTGCTCATCGACCGAAATACCATGCCGGCTGCCCGACTTCTTCGTGGCCGTGCTCGATCCGGCCGGCCTGGACACCGGGCTGCTCCTGGCCCAGGATCTGCGCCGGGAGGGCTTTGCCGGCGAGGCGCCGTTCGCGGCCAAAAGCACCAAGAGCCAGATGCGCGCGGCCGGCAAGTCCGGGGCCCGGTTCTGCCTGCTGCTCGGTCCCGACGAACTGGCCGGGGGCACGGTGGTGGTCAAGGACATGACCACCAGCAGCCAGGAAAGCCTGCCCCGCGACGGACGTGGCCGCCTTTTTGCGGGCCCATTGCGCGTAGTTTTGGATGTGGGGGCGCCGCCCCCACGCCCCCGCCGGGGGGATAATCCCCCCGGACCTCTTGACGGGTTGGAACGTGAAGGCGCCCGTGCCCGGGCCGAAACCGCTGAAAGTTTTTGAAAAGGGGCGTGGGGAAAAACTTTTTGAAAAAAGTTTTTCCCCACACTCTTGAAAGAAAGGATAGCCACAATGAGCGAGAGCATCACCCTGGACAGCCTGGGCGACTGGCGGCGCAGCCACGATTGCGGGGCGTTGCGCGCCTCGGATGTCGGAAGTGACGTCTGTCTGATGGGCTGGGCCCAGTTCCGCCGCGACCACGGCGGTTTGATTTTCATCGATCTGCGCGACCGGGCCGGACTCACCCAGGTGGTGTTCTGCCCCGAGGGGAGCGAAGAAGCCCTGGACCGCGCCCACGTGCTGCGTGTGGAGTACGTGCTGGCCATCCGCGGCCGGGTGCGGCCCCCGGCCCGAGGGCATGGCCAATCCCAACCTGCCCACCGGCGAGGTCGAGATCGAGGTCACGGACTTCAGGCTCTTGAACACCGCCGCCACGCCGCCCTTTCCCATCGAGGACCGCATCGACGCCTCGGAGATGCTGCGCCTCAAGTACCGCTATCTCGACCTGCGCCGGCCGAAGCTCGCCGCCAACTTCAAGCTGCGCCACCGGGCCGTGCAGGTGATTCGCCGCTACCTCGACGAGCTCGGCTTCCTGGAGGTCGAGACCCCGGTGCTCACCAAGTCCACGCCCGAGGGCGCCCGCGACTTCCTGGTGCCCAGCCGCCTGAGCAACGGCGCGTTCTACGCCCTGCCCCAGTCGCCCCAGCTGTTCAAGCAGCTCCTCATGATGTCCGGCTTCGACCGCTACTAACCAGGTGGTCAAGTGCTTCCGCGACGAGGACCTGCGCGCCGACCGCCAGCCCGAGTTCACCCAGGTGGACATCGAGATGAGCTTCGTCGACGAGGAACAAATCATGAACATGGCCGAGACCATGGTCCGGCGCATGTTCCACGAGGCGGCCGGCGTGGCCCTGCCCGAGGTCTTCCCGCGCATGACCTTTGCCGACGCCATGCGCGACTACGGCCTGGACAAGCCCGACATCCGCTTCGACCTGAAGCTCGTGGACGTGACCGAGGTGGTGCGCGGCTCCCAGTTCCAGGTCTTTGCCAAGGCCGAGCTGGTCAAGGGCATCCGCGTGCCCGGCGGCGGAGCGCTGTCGCGCAAGGAGATCGACGACCTGACCGAGTTCGTCAAGATCTACGGCGCCAAGGGCCTGGCCTGGATCAAGATCAAGGACGGCGAGTGGCAGTCGCCCTTCGCCAAGTTCCTGTCCGACGCCGAACGCCAGGGCCTGGTCGACGCCCTGGGGCTTGCCGTGGGCGACATCGTGTTTTTCCAGGCCGGTCCGGCCGACATGGTCAACACCGCCCTGGGCTATCTGCGCCTGCAGCTCGGCGAGCCGCTTCGGGCTCATCCCCGAGGGCACCTTCGCGCCGGTCTGGGTCACGGACTTTCCGCTCCTCGAATACGATCCCGAAGGCAAGCGCTGGGCGGCCCGCCACCATCCCTTCACCGCGCCCCAGCCCGGCAATATCGAACGCCTCGCCACCGATCCGGCCGGCGCCCTGTCCCGGGCCTACGACCTTGTGCTCAACGGCAGCGAGATCGGCGGCGGCTCCATCCGCATCCACGACCGCGAGACCCAGAAAGCCATGTTCGCGGCGCTCGGCATCGGCTCCGAAGAGGCCGAGGACAAGTTCGGCTTTCTGCTCAAGGCCCTGGAATACGGCGCGCCGCCCCACGGTGGCATTGCCTTTGGTCTGGACCGTCTTATCATGATCCTGTCCGGGGCCAAATCCATCCGCGACGTCATCGCCTTCCCCAAGACCCAAAAGGCCATGTGCCTTTTGACCGATGCGCCGAACGAAGTCTCGTCCGCGCAACTGCGGGAGCTTGGCATCAAACTGCGCACCCGGGACAAGGAAAAGGATAAGCCTGCTACATGACTCTGGAAATACTGAAATATCCCCATCCGGTCCTCGCCGCCAAGGCCAGCCCCGTCCCGGAGATCACCCCGGAGATCCGCGAGCTGGCCACGGCCATGGCCGAGTCGATGTACGCCAACCAGGGCGTGGGACTGGCCGCGCCCCAGGTCGGCGAGTCCCTCCGGCTGGTGGTCATCGACATCTCCGGCCCGGAAAAGCGCGAAGCGTTGATGACCCTGGTCAATCCGGCCATCACCGCCGCCGCGGGCGAACAAGAGGACGAGGAAGGCTGCCTGTCCGTGCGGGACTACCGCACCAACGTCAAGCGGGCGGCCACGGTCACGGTCGAGGCCACC
>Ga0268359_11581_pt1 | contig 15918 bp, 16 predicted proteins | sample BioMet11_FD_194416 | JGI IMG/M metagenome (GOLD analysis project Ga0268359, IMG submission 194416) | Sewage microbial communities from Oakland, California, United States - Biofuel 11 (PacBio Assembly) | ecosystem: Engineered > Wastewater > Sewage > Unclassified | place: USA: California | collected...
GTTTTCCAAGGAAGGCCGTCTGCTGGCCCTGGACCTGTTGTCGTCCAAGACAACGGGCCCTATGAGGAACAGCACGACGCGGCCAGCGTTCGGACGCATGGCTTCGCTCCTGTACCAGCCCCAGGCCATGCGCTGGCGCGGGCTGGCGGTGCTCACCAACACCCCGACCCGGGGGGCGCAAACCGGCCCCGGCGGTGTGCAGGCCGCAGCCTTCATGGGGCCGGTTTTGGCCAAGGCGGCCCGGCGCCTGGGGCTCGATCCCCTGGCCGTCTGCCGCATCAACGCCCCCGAGGGACAAGCCCCGGTCGGGCCGCCCAAGCCGAACGGCACCCTGCATGCCGCCACCAGCGCCTTCGTCAAGGAGGCGCTCGATCAGGGCGCCAAGGCCTTCGACTGGCAGGCCCGTCGCCACCGTCCCGCCCCGAAGGGGACGATCAGGCGCGGCCTTGGCGTGGCCACCGGCACGTTCGTGGCCGGCACCACCGGCTTCGACGGCCTGTTCGTCATCACCCCCGAAGGCAGGCTCCGCATCCACTGTGGTATCGGCAACCTCGGCACGGAATCGTTTAGCGACGTGCAACGCGTGGTGGCCGACGCCATGGACGTGCCCTGGGAGGACTGCGAGATCCTCTGGGGCAACACCGGCAAGCACCTGCCTTGGAGTTGCATCTCCGGCGGCAGCCAGACCATCCACGCCATGTCCCGGGCCGGGCTCGCGGCTAGTCTCGACGCCAAGCGCAAGCTTAAGGAGATCGCGGCCAGGACGCTCGGCGGCAGTCCCGAGGACTATACGGTCGGCGGCGGGCGTGTTTTTCGGGCCGCGACGGGGCAGGGCATGCACTTCGGCGAGGCGGCCAAACAGGCCATCTCGCTCGGCGGCGCCTACGACGGCCACGAGTACCCCGACAACCTGCACAAGCTGACCAAGGCGTCAGTGGCGGCCCTGGCCGGGCAAGGTCTTGTGGCCGTGGCCAAGGACACGTTCGGCCGCCAGGGCCAGACCTATTCCTTCGTGGCCACCTTTGCCGAGGTGGAAGTGGACGTCGAAACCGGCATGTACCGGATCACGGACATCCACGTACAAGCCGATGCCGGCAAGGTGGTCCACCCCCGGGCCTTCGCCGGCCAGGTGTTTGGCCGCTCCATGCTCGGCATCGGCCATGCCACGAGCCAGAAATGGTTCTATGACAACCGCTACGGCCTGCCCGTATCCAAACGCTTCTACCAGACCCGGCCGCCGACCATCCTGAGCCTCCCGGACAAGTTCAGCTGGGAGGCCCTCGGCCTGCCCGACCCGCAAACGCCGATAGGCGCGCGCGGCATCGGCGAGCCTCCGACCGCCGGGGCCATGGCGGCCGTGCTGTGCGCCCTGGGCGACGCCCTGGGCGATGACGCGTTTTTGCGCGCCCCGGTCATGGCTGACACGGTTCTCGCCGCCCTGGCCCCCGGAGCCAAGCTTCCCGTGGACGGCCTCGCGGCCAATGTCTGAACACGCAAGCCGCGGCGAGCGGCGGCAGGAGAACGCCTATGGCGATCATACGTGACGGCATGCCGCCTTTCGACCTCTACCAGCCGACATGCGTCGAGGACGCCCTATCCCTGGCCGGCCGTCTCGGGGGCGAGGCCTGGATGCTGGCCGGCGGGCTCGACAGCCTGGAGCGGTTCAAGGACCGCCTCAAGCGGCCCAAGGCGGTGATCGACCTCGGCCGTATCGAAAGCCTGTGCGGCGTCAAGGAGGCGGCCGGGAGACTCGTCATCGGCCCCATGACCTCCTTGACCGAGGTGGCTCGCCATCCGCTGCTCCGCGAGCGTTTCGGCCTGCTTGCCGCGGCGGCCGGGGAAGTGGCCTCGCCGCAGATCCGCAACCAGGGGACCCTTGGCGGCAACATCTCCCAGGATACGCGCTGCTGGTATTATCGCGGCGGCTGGACCTGCTACCGGGCCGGCGGCAACATCTGTTACGCCGACACTCCGGACGGCATGAACCGGGAGCACGCCATCTTCGGGGCCAACCGCTGCGCGGCCGTGTCGCCTTCCGACACTGCGCCGGCCCTGGTCGCCCTGGAGGCCACGCTCGTCATCCGCCACGGCTCGGACCGGCGGGAGGTGGCGGCCGAGGACTACTTCGTCGGTCCGGCCGACGACATTACCCGCTGCAACGTGCTCGGCCCCGGCGACCTGTTGACCGAAATCCGCCTTCCCCGGACGTGGGAAGGCGCCACCTTTTATTTCGAGAAGGTCCGGGACCGGCCGGTCTGGGATTTCCCGCTGGTCAACATCGCGGCGGCCATGCGGCTGACCGGGGATCGGCTCGACCGGGCCCGTTTCGTCCTCGGCGCCGTGGCGGCCCGCCCCTGGCGGCTGTCCGGGGTGGAAGCGGCCGTGGCCGGACGGCCCAGGCGCGAGGCCGCCGAGGGAGCGGCCCGCCTCGCCGCCGAGGGAGCGGTTCCCCTGGCCCATAACGGCTACAAGATGGCGCTGGCCCGCAATCTGGTCAGACGTGCCATCCTCGGCAAGGAGGGGGCATGAATCTCGTCGCATGGGGCGCCTCGCCTTGGGGGCAGCCCGTCATCCTGCACGCCGCCTGGCCGCTGCTGTGGCTTTCCCTGGCCGCCGGGCTGGCCTTCGCTCTGGCGCACGCCCTGTGGGTCCGCCTGCGCCCGCACGGTCTCCCGGGGACGGCCGTTTCGCCCGAGGCGGCGGCCCAGGTCCCGGCCCGCATCCTGCGCCATACGCTTTCGGCCCGGCTTTTCCACTGGGTGATGGCCGCAGCCATGCTGACGCTTCTGGCCACGGCCTTTCTGCCCAAGGTCGGCCTCCGGTTCGACTGGGTGGGCGGGCACGTCCTGGCCGGAATGGTTCTTGTCGCGGCCATCGTCTTTCATATCGTCCATGCCGTGTGCTGCATGGATTTTTGGGCCATCTGGCCGACCCCGGCCGACTGGGCCGAGGTCCGCGGTCTTGTGGGCGGCCTCCCGCCGCGGCCGGGCAAATATCCCCTTGGCAACAAGCTCTACCACCTGGGCATCGTGGTCCTCGGTCTGACCATGGCCGCCACGGGCGTGGCCCTGCTGTCGCGGGTGCGCGCGCCGCTTCTGCCCCGCGATCCGTACCGCTTTTTTACCGACGGCGGCTGGGGCGTGGTCTACGCCCTGCACGGGCTGGCCGGCCTGTCCCTGGTGGCCCTGGTCATCATTCACGTCTATTTCGCCCTGCGGCCGGAAAAACGTCCCATCACCCTGGCCATGGTCACCGGAACCATGGGCCGCGACTACTTCCTCACCCACCACGACCCCGCCCGCTGGAGCGGCGGGGTCCGATCCAGTCAATACTGCCTGACGGAGACAGCCACCCATGACGGAATTTGACGATATTGCCGGACGTTGCGACGCCATCGAGGAATGCTACGAGTTCATGCTCGCCTACGCGGCCCAGGGCATTGCCGACGACCGGGAAAGCCATGGCGGCGCGCCGTTGCGGGAACTGCTTTCCCGGGCGGTGGACGCCGCCGGCGGTTTGCCCGGCGCCTATGCCGCGGCGGTTGCAGCCATGGATCTCGCCCCCAAGCGGCACTACCAGGCCTTTCTCGACGTTCTTGGCGCGGATACGGCCAAGGCCCTGGCGGCCATGGAACTTGTGCTGGTCCAACCGCGCCTTTCCTCGCAGCTCATCGACAATCTCAACGCCTCGCTGCACGTGCGGACGCTGCTGACGGACGTCTTTCTCCTCGATGCGGTCCTGAGCATCCGGCACTCCGTCTAGCCGCCTGCGGGAACTTGGCGTGCCGGCCGGAAAGGACAAGGCGGAACGGGGTGCGGCTTTCCGTCATAGGCATGGGCGGCGCCGGAGCGGCAGGGCGCACGCGCGCAGACGCCGGGAAGCGAGGAAGTACTGCCGCGAACCGACAGAAAACAGGAGGAGACAAGGCATGATCGCGAATCCTATCGAAGGCAAGGTCGTCGTCATCACGGGGGCGAGCAGCGGGTTGGGCGAGGCAACCGCCACCCTGCTCTCCGCGCAGGGGGCAATCGTTGTGTTGGGGGCACGCCGCGCCGAACGCCTGCGGGCGTTGGCGGATGCGTTGGCGAGCAAGGGCGGCAAGGCGCTTGCCGTAACGACAGACGTCACGAACCGTGACGCCGTGAAGCGGCTGGTCGATACCGCCGTTTCCACCTACGGACGCATAGACGTCATGATCAACAACGCCGGGCTGATGCCGCAGTCGCTCCTTGAAAACCTCAGAGTCGAGGAATGGGAACGGATGATCGACGTCAACATCAAGGGCGTGCTCTACGGCATCGCCGCCGCTCTGCCGTATATGAAGCAGCAGCAATCCGGGCATTTCATCAATGTCTCCTCTGTGGCCGGCCATACGGTGCATCTCGGCTCCGCCGTCTATTCGGCAACGAAATATGCCGTGCGGGCCCTCTCCGAAGGCCTGCGCCAGGAAGTGAAGCCCTACAACATCCGCACGACGGTGATCTCGCCTGGCGCGGTTGCGACGGAGCTGCCCAACAGCGTGGCGGAACCCGCTACCGGGGAACGCATCCGCAAGTTCTATGCGGCGGTCGCCATTCCTGCCGCGTCGTTCGCCCGGGCAGTCGCTTTCGCCATGAGCCAGCCGGACGATGTGGACGTCAACGAAATCCTCTTCCGGCCCACGCGCCAGGAATTGTAAGCTCTCCCGGACCCGCCGGTCGGAGCCGGTTGGGAAATTGAAGGGCCTCAAGAGGCACATCGCCAAAAGCGGCACCCAGCCCTCCCTCCAGGGGCCGGCTGCATACGTTAGCGGCACGGTGCGCCTTGCTTGCAAGGCACGGGCCGGGGAAGGGCGTTTGCCTGCCGTGGCGGCGCCGCGGCGCGAGCGGCGGCGGACAGGCGGATGCCGCGGTTGGTCCGCCTGCCGCGCGGCCCGGTTCGAAAGACCCCGCGCCGGGCTCGAATCCGCGGGTGGGCAGAAAGAGGCGGATAACGCCAACCACGTGCGGCGCAGGCTTTCCAACGGCAGCGCGCAATACGCGTGATACGACGGCGCGCACCTGGCTTGACCAGAGCCGACACGCTTGCAGGGCGATGATGATGTCCCGTATAAGGTCAAAGCAAGGAGTGCGACAATGAAAGCCCCAGGGTCTCCTCAGGTATGGACTCCGGATGACTTGAAGATTGCCCGCAACTCTCTTGGTGAAGGCATTGCCCGCTGGACGGTGAAGAACGGACGGCTGATAACGGCCATACCGGCCCTCTCGCTGCGTCAATGGGAATCCCCTACCGAGCTGTCGAGCTATATGCACGAGCCGAGTCTTTGCCTGGTCGCTCAGGGGGCCAAACGCGTATTGCTCGGAAAAGAGAGCTATACCTACGATGCGTATCATTTCCTCATCACTGCCGTCGATCTGCCGGTCGTTTCGCAGATTATTGAAGCAAGCAGGGAGAAACCCTTCCTGGGATTGGTGTTGCGGCTTGACCGGCGTTCGATTGCCCAAATGATGGTAGACCGGGATGTCCCCCTGCCCAGCCCCCAACAGGCCAGTCGTGGCATGGCCGTCAGCGAGGTGACTGTCCCGCTGCTCAATGCTTTCCTGCGGTTGATCGATTTGCTTGATACGCCGGACGATATCCCGATGCTTGCTCCGCTCGTGCAGCGGGAAATCCTTTACCGTCTGCTTGTGGGGGACCAGGGGGAACGCCTCCGGCAGATCGGGGCGACGGGGACCCAGGGCCACCAGATCGCCCAGGCCATCGACTGGTTGAAGGACAATTTCAACCAGCCGCTCCATATCGATGCCTTGGCTGCCTACGCCCTGATGAGTCCTTCGACCTTCCACCGTCACTTCAGGGACGTAACATCCATGAGCCCGTTGCAGTTCCAGAAGTCGTTGCGGCTGCACGAAGCGAGGCGACTGATGCTCGCGGACCACCTCGATGCGGCATCGGCGGCCTTTCAGGTCGGTTACGAAAGTCATTCCCAGTTCAACCGCGAGTACAGCCGCCTGTTCGGCGCGCCGCCGTTGCGCGATATCAAGGGGTTGCGGCAGCAGGTGACGCAGCATACGTAAAATTCCGGCGCTGCCGTGGTGCCGCTTTGCGGCAAGGTGGCCGGACTCGGGCAGCATCGCGGAGGCAAGCTGCGGCTCCCGCCAAGGCCCTTTCCCTCGAATCGTGGTGTGCGTAACAACACTAACAAACCGGAATTATTTATGAATTTTAATGGGGAGGCTGTGGCGTCATTCCCTGGAGGGCTTTTTTTGCCGCAAGCCTGAAATGAGACCGCGGCACAATTCCATGGCGGCATGGAGATGCCCCGATCCTGGAACTGCAACGGTCTCAAATCCTCTCGGGTTTCCAAAGGGCTTTGCCCTTTGGCCGCCGGAGGCATTTCCCATGGCGCAATTGTGCAGCGGTCCCGAAAGTGGAACGCCTCAAAGCCTCTCGGGATTCCAAAGGGCTCGCGCCCTTTGGCCGCCGGCGGCGTTTCCTGGGCCCCCATGGCGCGCCCGGCGCGCTTGCGCTCGCCCGCGAGTGACGGGATCAGGCAACTCTTCTGCAGGAATGGACGTTCCGCCCCATTTCCCCTTCGCGTATGGTGGCAACGTCGCTACGGTCGGCAGCGCGAGGCCGGACGGAAACAACACGCCGCAACGACAAGGAGAATCGTGATGCTCTACAGAAGGATGCCGCAAAACGGGGACAAGCTCTCCATCCTCGGCTTTGGCTGCATGCGGTTGCCCATGGCGGGGGGAACCATCGACGAGGCGCGGGCCATCGCCCAGATCCGCGGCGCCATCGACCATGGCGTCAACTACGTGGACACGGCCTGGCCCTACCATGGGGGGAAAGCGAGCCGCTGCTCGGCAAGGCCCTTTCGGCGGGCTACCGGGAGCGGGTCAGGCTCGCCACCAAGCTGCCCTCGTGGTGCATCGACAGCCGTGCGGACATGGACAAGTATTTGAACGCCCAGTTGCAAAGGCTGGGAACCGACCACATCGACTATTACCTGATCCACGCCCTTGAGGGGGCAGTGTGGGACAGCCTCGCGACGCTCGGCATCCGTGACTTTCTCGATCAGGCGAAAAAGGACGGCCGCATCGTCAACGCCGGCTTTTCGTTTCACGGGCTGGCCGGGGATTTCAAGCGCATCGTCGACGCCTACGACTGGGTGTTCTGCCAGATTCAGTATAACTACCTGGACCAACAGTTTCAGGCCGGCACGGAAGGCCTCGAATACGCCGCGTCCAAAAGGATGGGCGTGGTCATCATGGAACCCCTGCGCGGCGGCAACCTGGGCCTTCCCACCCCGCCTCCGGCCGTGGCCGCGATCTGGGCCGAGGCCAAAACCCGTCGCACCCCGGTGGCCTGGGCCCTGCGCTGGGTGTGGAACCACCCGGAGGTCACGGTGGTTCTTTCGGGCATGAACGAGGAAGCCCACATCGAACAGAATCTGGCTATCGCCAGCGAGGCCCAGGCCGGCTCCTTGACCGAAGAGGAACTGGAGCTGGTGGATCGCGTCCGGGCGAACCTACAAGGAACTGATGCAGGTGGGCTGTACGGGCTGCGGCTACTGCATGCCCTGTCCGGCGGGCGTGCAGATTCCCAAGTGCTTCGATTTATACAATAAGATGCACATGTTCGGGAATGCCGACGAGGCGAAATCCCTGTATATCGCATCGGTGGGAGGCATCGTCACCAACAGCGATCCCGGGTTCGCCTCGCATTGTGTGGCCTGCGGCACCTGCCTTGAGAAATGCCCGCAAGCATATTGAAATCACAGAATTTCTCAAAAAAGTCACTGCGGAGATGGAGGGACCGGACCTCCTGGAACGGTTGGCTGAGGTGCGCCGGCTGTTCAAGACCGAGCCCGCGTAGCCGCCAGGGGCGGTTGGGCGTTCGTCGGCCCGCCTGTCCCGACCGGGGCCACGGCGCACGGCATCCATCCCAAACAGGCGCACAAGCGCATCGAGCCATGAAAATACTGTATTACGACTGTTTCGCCGGAATCAGCGGCGACATGAACCTGGCCGCCATGATCGACCTGGGCGTTGCCCCGGAATATCTGCGGGCCGAACTGGGGAAGCTCGGCCTGGACCATGAATTCGCGTTGCACGTGACCGCCGATTCCCGCCACGGCATCCACGGCACCCGGGTGGACGTGGTCGTCCCGCCGGCCGCATCCCCGGCCGGCCACGGGCAGAGTCACGGCCATGGAGGCCCCCGCCGGAGCCCATCCCGGGCATGGGCCGCACCGTACCCTCGCGGACGTCGAGGCGATCATCCTGGGCAGTACGCTCGATGCGGCGGTCAAGGAGACCAGTCTGGCCATTTTCCGGAAAATGGCCGAAGCCGAGGCCCGGGTCCACGGGAATGGCGGTGAGCGAAGTCCATTTCCACGAAGTCGGGGCCACCGACGCCATCGTGGACATCGTGGGCGCGGCCATCTGTTATCATCGTTTGGGCGTGGGCGCGGTGTGGTCGTCCCCGGTGGAACTGGGGGGGGGCTTCGTCCGGTGCGCCCACGGCCTCATTCCGGTCCCCGCGCCGGCCACGGTGGAAATCCTCCAGGGAATCCCGACCACCCGGGGCGCGGTCAGGCAGGAGACCGCCACGCCCACGGGCGCGGCCATCCTGGCCGTTTTGGTGGACACGTTCACCGACGCCCCGGCGCTGGTGACGGAAAAGACCGCCTATGGCATCGGCCACCGGGACACGGCGCTTCCCAACGTTCTGCGGGTCCACCTGGCCCGCCCGGTGTCTCCTGTCGGTTCGGTGCGGCCGGCCCGCCTCCTGCAATGCAACATCGACGACATGACCGCCGAGATGCTGGGCGTGGCCATGGATATTCTGCTGGAACACGGGGCCATGGACGTCCACTTTACCCCCATCCTGATGAAGAAGAACCGGCCGGGCACCTGCGTTTCGCTGTTGTGCTCCGCCGCGGACGAGGAACGCTTCAAGGCGCTTCTGCTGCGCCACACCACGACCCTGGGGATAAAAAGCTTCCCTTTGGACAAGACGGTCTTGGACATAACCTTCGAGCGCCTGGACACCCCGCTCGGGCCCGTGACCATGAAAAACGCCCTGCTGGGCGGGAAGGTGATTCGTTCCAAGCCGGAGCTGGAGGAGTGTCGGGAGATCGCCCGGCGCCACGGCATCCCCTTGGCCGATGTTTACGCTTGTATCGGCCGGCACACCAAGGAGCGGACCGGATGAGAGCCTCCGAAAAGTATCGGCATCTGCTGGGCGGGCTGTGCTCCCTGGGCAACGCCGTGGTCGCGTTCTCGGGCGGGTTGGACAGCACGTTTCTGCTCCATGCCGCCCGGCAAGCCCTGGGAGACGGCGTCCTGGCCGCCACCCTGGTCACGGCGTACATGCCGGAAGCGGAGATCGAGGACGCCAAGCGCACGGCTCGGGCCATGCGCGTTCGCCATCTGCTGGTTGCGGTCCCCTTTCCGGAGGAACTCCGCACCAACCCGCCGGACCGCTGCTACCGTTGCAAACGGATCCTTTTTCGCCTGCTGACGGAAGTGGCCGCCCAGGAAAACATCGCCCATGTCCTGGACGGGACCAATCTGGACGATCTGGACGACTACCGTCCGGGGATGCGGGCGTTGGGCGAGCTTGGCATCGAGAGCCCGCTTTTGGCGGAGGATTTGACCAAGCAGGACATCCGGGAGCTTTCCCGGGAGCAGGGCCTTGTCTGGGACAAGCCGGCCGGGGCGTGTCTGCTCTCGCGTCTTCCCCATGACACCCGCGTCACGGACGCCGCGCTGCGACGCATCGACCAGGCCGAAAGCTTCCTTCGGGAGTTGGGGTTCGCGACGGTGCGGTTGCGCAGCCATGGCGACCTTGCCCGCATCGAAGTCCCGCGCGAACGGGTGGCCGAAATCTTGGAAGCGGACAGGCGCCATGGCATCGATGCCCGGCTCAAGGCGTTGGGCTATCGGTACGTGACCGTGGACCTGGCCGGCTACCGCATGGGCAGCCTCAACGGCCCCGCCTAGGCGCACAAAAGAGAAGACCATGGACACGCAAGACGCGTTGAAGCAATTGCTGGCCGGCATCCGGGACGGCAGCCTTTCCGTGGAGCAGGGGATGGAGTGGCTGCGCGACTTCCCCTACCTGGACATTGGCCACACCAAGATCGATCTGCACCGCTCGCTGCGAAACGGCTTTCCCGAGGTGATCTACGGCGAGGGCAAGACCCCGGCACAGGTGGGCGAGATATTCGTCCGCATGCGCGACTATGGCAATGTCCTGGCCACCCGCGTATCGCCCGAGACGGCCGGGCTTGTGCGGTCCCTGTGCCCCGAAGCCCGGTACGATCCCCTGGGACGCACCCTGGTTCTCACCCGGGGCGAGCGCACCTTCCGCGACGGGGAGATCGCCATCGTCACCGCCGGCACCTCCGATCTGCCGGTGGCCGAAGAGGCCCGGGTGACCTGCGAGATGTTCGGCAGCCGGGCCTTTGTCATCCCCGACGTGGGCGTGGCGGGGCTGCATCGGTTGTTGGACCGGCTCGACGCAATGCGCAAGGCCCGGGTCATCATCGTGGTGGCGGGTATGGAGGGCGCGCTCGCCAGCGTCATCGGGGGGCTTTTGTCCCAGCCCATCGTGGCGGTGCCCACCTCGGTGGGGTATGGCGCCTCGTTTGCCGGGATTGCCGCCCTGCTGGGGATGCTCACTTCCTGCGCCAGCGGGGTGACGGTGGTCAATATCGACAACGGCTTCGGCGCGGCCTGCGCGGCCTGCAAGATCAACAACCTCTTCCCGGCCTGAGGGAGGCTGGTTGCCCAGCCCCGTGGCGCCCACCGGAAGGGGCGCGCTGCCCAATGGCCGGAGGGAACGCCTCCGGCGGCCAAAGGGGGTGACCCTTTGGAATCCCCTGATAATTTTGATTCTGAAGCGCCATTCCCCGAAAAAATCGCGGGAACAGGCACGTGTGCAGTGGATTCGAGAGTGGCCAGGGGTTGGACAAAAGACAGGTGAAGCTGGTTGGCAGAGCAAGGAGGGGAGAGGGGAGCAAGGGGCGTTACAAACCTGATCGTCCTGGCGACTTCCAGCCGTTCACGGCGGGGCCAGGGAGATTGCCGGGATGGCCTTTGATCGGAAAACGCTTAAAAAAAGGGCCAGGAACACGTCCTGGCCCTTTGCTTTTATCGGAAGTCGCTCGCGGGCCTTACAGGCCTACCAGCGGCGATCGCCGCGACCGCTGCCACCACCGGAGCGGGGCTTGTCCTCGGCTTCGTTGACTTTCAGATTGCGGCCGCCGAAATCCTTGCCGTCCATTCCCTGGATAGCCGCCCGGGCGCCTTCCTCGTCCATCTCGACGAAGCCGAAGCCGCGAAGGCGGCCGGTTTCCCTGTCGGTGATGAGATTGACGCTGATGACTTCGCCGAACGTGGCGAACTGGGTACGGATGTCGTCTTCAGTGGAATTGAAGGAAAGATTACCAACATAGAGTTTCTTAGACATGGGCTATTGCTCCGGTTTTTGGCATTTTTTTTCGCATCGCTTGGAGCTGCACACTGAAAAAGCCCAAGATCCAAAAAAACTATGCACGGTTGAATAACTGACTCTTCTTAGATACGCATGTTCAGAAGAATGTAAAGACATATTTCCTTAAAACATCTCGGAACGGGCACTATCCCTTTGGGCGCTCCCCTTCAGGCTGCGAGGCTGCTGGCCTGGCCCAGGGCAGTCCAGGCGCCTTCACGGCCCTTGTCCCTGCTCCCTTCTTCTCGTTTTTTTTATAAAAATGAGCGACGGCAGGGGCGACGGACGGGGCATCCTTTTGTCGGGCGTGGGGGACACCGTTTCAACGAAAAAGGGACCAGCCTTTGGGCTGGCCCCTTTAAAATTTCTGGTGCCGAGGGACAGAATCGAACTGCCGACACGGGGATTTTCAGTCCCCTGCTCTACCGACTGAGCTACCTCGGCGGCGTGAGAAGAGGTCATTATCCTAAGCCTCCCACCTTGGCAACCTTTTTCGGCCCGCTCGGAGGATTAATCCCAGAACGGACACCCCACAACGTGAAGAGCGGTTCCAGGTAGCCATCCTGGAGCCGCTCTTCAAAATTTCCGTTTTGGAGGAAGGATGATTTCCCTATAGCGAGAAGCGTGCCAATGTCGAAAAAAATAATTAAAATGTATAATATCATAGTGTTATAAATCCTTTGTAGCCACAGACGCCGGTTTGGGCCCCGAGGAGGGCCTCCTCGGGTACAAAACCTTTTACGTCGCCGGGAAAGGGGCGGAGATACCGTTCAGGTTTTTGTACGCAACCAGGTGGCAATAAAATAGAGTTAGATATTTAAATATGTTAGGACGCACATCCATGCCTCGGCCGCTTCTGGCCGGCGAGGCCGACGGGGCCGGAACCCCAGAGGACGCCCTGAACGCTTCCCCGTCGGTTCAATTTTTTTTCCGCAGGCCGATGCGTCCCGCTGTCGGAAAGGGCCTGCGCCCTTGGCCAAGCCCGTCCCGGGGCGGCGCCATTGCCAGACGTGGCGGCTTTGGGATAGAGGCCGGGGAAGGGCGGGAGATGCGCATGACGAAACAGAAGATCCTGATGACGGCCGCTGAAATGGCCCACACCCTGGAGCGGCTGGCCTCCGAACTGATCGAGCGGCATGACCATGGATGCGGCCTGGCCCTGATCGGCATCCAGCGGCGCGGCGCGGAACTGGCCTCGCGGCTCAAGACCCTGATCGAGGCCAAGCTCGGTTGCGAAGTCCCCCTGGGCAAGCTCGACATCAACCTCTACCGCGACGATTGGACGAAAAGTGATGTCCAGCCGCAGGTGGCGGAATCGGATATCCCTTTCCCCCTGACCGATACGGACGTCGTGCTGGTGGACGACGTGCTTTTTTTCCGGCCGTACCATCCGGGCCGCCCTGGAGGCCGTGCTGGACTATGGCCGGCCCAAACGGGTGGAACTGCTCGTCCTGATCGACCGCCGCGGCCATCGGGAACTCCCCATCCAGCCGGACTACGTGGGCAAAAAGGTCCATACCGCCCAGGGCGAGCACGTGGACGTGGCCGTGGTCGAACTCGACGGCGAGGATGCGGTCTCCCTGGTGCGGTAGGCTGCGAAGGCACCGGACGCCACCTGGCCGGCCGGGGAGCTCATGCCCCCGGTTCCCGAAGCCGATCTCCGTATAGAGTGCGAAGGGATTGTGTTCTCCTTCCCGAAGAGCGTATGGAGCCCTGTGCTTGTTCAAGGAGGCCACATGAACGTTCTTGCCATAAACGGCAGCCCGCGGAAAAAGTGGAATACCGCGACGCTGCTCGAAAGAGTCCTGGCCGGGGCCGCCGCCAAGGGCGCGACCACGGAACTCGTGCATCTCTACGATCTCGACTACAAAGGCTGCCGGAGCTGTTTCGAGTGCAAGCGGATCGGCGGTAAAAACTACGGTCGCTGTGCCGTCAAGGACGGCTTGACGCCGGTTTTGGACCGGGCCTTCGCGGCCGACGCCCTGATCCTGGGCACCCCCATCTATTTCGGCGCGGAAACAGGGGAATTTCGTTCCTGTCTGGAGCGGCTGGTTTTCCCGTTCGCCACCTATACTCCGGGCTATGCCTCGATCTTTCCCCGAAAGATCCGCACGGCCCTCGTGTACACGATGAACGTCCGGGAACAGGACATCCAGGCCTATTCTTACGACAAGGCCATCAGCCGGATGCGGATCACCCTGGCCCGGGTGTTCGGGCGCTGCGAGCTTTTCTTCGCCACGGACACGTACCAGTTCGATGACTATTCCAAGTATCTCTCCACGGTCTGGGACGCCGCAGCCAAGGCCAAGCGCCGCGAGGACGTCTTTCCCCAGGACTGCGCCAAGGCGTTTGCCCTGGGCGAGCGGTTGGCCACGCCGGCCGGCTGAGCCCTTCACCGTCAGGGCACTGCCCGAACCTGCCGGAGGGGGCATTCCCCCCAGCCTCCTGATTCGGCTATATTTATAAATTTTGCGAGGGAGTCCGGGGGGCATCATGCCCCCCGGCCGCCGGAGGCCTCTTCGTCTTTTCTGCCTACACCGCGCAACGGCGGCACATGATTTCGGTGCCGATGCCGGAGGTGGTGAAGAATTCCAGGATGATGCAGTTTTCGACCCGGCCGTCCAGGATATGGGCCTTTTCCACGCCGGCCTCCACGGCCTCCAGGCAGCATTTGACCTTGGGGATCATGCCGCCGGTCAGGACGCCGTCGTTCATGGCCTGTTTGGCCTCCTGGATGTCCAGGGACGAAATGAGGGTCCTGTCCTTGTCGAGCACGCCGGACACGTCGGTCAAGAGCACCAGGCGCTTGGCGCCCATGGCCGCGGCCACGGCCCCGGCCACGCTGTCGGCGTTGATGTTGTAGGTCGCCCCGGCTTCGTCCACGCCGACCGGCGCGATGACCGGGATGAATCCCTGGCCGAGGAGGGTGGTGATAAGGGCGGTGTTGATGCCCGTGACCTCGCCGACTTTGCCGAGGTCGATGATTTCCGGCGGGGCGTCGCCCTTTTCGATCACCATTTCGAGCTTGCGGGCGGTGATGAGCCGGCCGTCCTTGCCGGACAGGCCGACCGCCGTGCCGCCGTTCAGGTTGAGCAGGTTGACGATGTTCTTGTTGACCTTGCCGACGAGCACCATCTCCACCACGTCCATGGTGGCGTCGTCGGTGACCCGAAGCCCCTGGCGAAATTCGCTGGCGATGCCGAGCTGCCCCAGCATGTCGCCGATCTGCGGCCCGCCGCCGTGGACGATCACCGGGTTGATGCCGATGTATTTGAGCAGGATGATGTTCAAGGCGAAGCTTTTTTGCAGCTCTTCGTCCACCATGGCATGGCCGCCGTATTTGATGACGACCGTCTGGCCGTAGAATTGCCGGATATAGGGCAGGGCTTCGAGCAGAAGCCGGGCCTTGGCGTGTTCCCGTCCCATGACTGCTCCGCGTCGTTAAAGGATGTAGCGGGACAAATCCCGGTCCGTGGCCACGTCGGCGAGCTTGGCACGCACGTAGTCCGGGTCCACCGTCACCGCCTGGCCGGACTGGTCCGAAGCGGCGAAGGAAAGATCGGACAGGATTTTTTCCATGATGGTATAGAGGCGCCTGGCTCCGATATTTTCCGTCTCCTCGTTGACCTTGCAGGCGAAATTCGCCACCCTCGCGCAGGGCCTCGTCGGTGAAGGTCAAGGTGACGCCTTCGGTGCCGATGAGCGCCCGGTACTGCACGGTGAGCGCGTTTTGCGGCTCGGTCAGGATGCGGTAGAAATCCTCCGCCGAAAGCGGCGTCAGCTCCACCCTGAGCGGAAACCGGCCTTGCAATTCCGGCACCAGGTCCGACGGCTTGGAGAAGTGGAACGCCCCGGCCGCGATGAAGAGGATGTGGTCGGTCTTGACCATGCCGTACTTGGTGTTGACCACGCAGCCCTCGACTACCGGCAACAGATCGCGCTGCACGCCCTCGCGGGACACGTCCGGCCCCTGACCGCCGCCTTTGCCGCCGCAGATCTTGTCGATTTCGTCGATGAAGACGATGCCGGTCTGTTCCCACGCGGTCCTTGGCCGTTTCGGCCACCTTGTCCATGTCCACCAGCCGTTCGGATTCCTCCTGCAACAGCACCTCGTAGGCTTCCCGCACCCGCATGGTGCGGGTTTTTTTGTGCTGGGGGAACATCTTGGAGAACATGTCCTTGAACTGCATGCCCATGTCCTCCATGCCCGGCATGGACATGATCTCGACCTGGGGCGAAGGGACCGACACCTCCACCGGCACCATCCGGTCGTCGAGCTTGCCCTCGCGCCAGAGCTTGCGCAGCTTTTCCCGGGTGGACAGGCCCGTGTCGGCCAAGCGTTGCGGCGTCTCCAGGGAGGCCGGCATCTCGATGGCGCCGACCGGCGGTCGCTGGGATTCGGGCAACAGCAGGTCGAGCAGACGTTCCTCG
>Ga0268359_10220_pt1 | contig 15904 bp, 20 predicted proteins | sample BioMet11_FD_194416 | JGI IMG/M metagenome (GOLD analysis project Ga0268359, IMG submission 194416) | Sewage microbial communities from Oakland, California, United States - Biofuel 11 (PacBio Assembly) | ecosystem: Engineered > Wastewater > Sewage > Unclassified | place: USA: California | collected...
CCTTTTTGAAAATAAAAAGGCGAAATCCGCACCTGCTTTGCTATGATTTCCGGTGTCAGCTCTTCATCAAGGTTCTTCTCGATATACTCCAAAGCTTCAGATATGCTTTCGACCCATTCCATGATTTTTCTCCTGTCTGTATATCAATCTTATTCCCCGGACAATATCTTTTCCCGATGATCAATGCTTTATTATGTCCACGTCATTCTGCTTCAGTGAACCATAATACTTGTTTTTCTTGATACATCTGCAGAACCTCCGGACGATCCGTGAAATTACTGCATTACATCGGTGTCCCCACTTCGATCAGATTTCCATCAGGATCATAAAAGCGAATCACTTTTTGTCCCCAGCTATGGGTCATCAGCCGATTTACATATCGGACGGACGGATATGATTTTTCCAGCTTTGCGGCAAATGCCTCAATATCACTTTCTTCAAAATACAACTCACCGGCATTGTTTTCCGGAATAATGTCTCTGCCGAGAAAATCTTGCCATATCTTCTTGTCCTGAAGCACAAGCCCCTCTGTCAGGATCATATTTCCATCATTGTCAAGCACTGTATCAAGGCCGAAAAGATCATGATAAAACTGCTTTGATTTTTCCATGTCGTTAACAACAATCAACACATTTTTTAATTTCATTGTATTTATCTCCAATTATATCATACCGGGCAGTAATGCGCGGCTGTACACGCTTTTTTGAAACCGTCCGGCGATGCCGCACCCATTATATGATCAATGGCATTATTTTCCATGACCTCCCCATTGTTAAATCCTTTTTATCGGATGCCGCACAACGGTTTTCAATTTATCCGGTGCTGTCCTGCGGGGATCAGACAGATAAATTTCATGATGATAGCGGGTATCCGTTATATCAACAGTGTAACCATTTTTCTCAGCGTATTCGTGCATAGCGGCAATCGTTGAGGGTTCATCATCATAAGGACCGAGATGCATACATTGTACGCATTCACCCTCGTCATATGTAAAGAATTCAACTTTTGAAAAATCTTGTTTTTTCTTCCCGGCTGCTTCTTCAGCCGCCCAGTCAAAATCTTCCTTTGTTACGAAATCGGGCAAACGAATGGCAGAGATAAACTGAAAATTCTCCTTGTGAGTGCAGTCAGGTCCGTCAATACCGTTTTGCCGCCAGAAACCCTCAAGGGGAGGAACAACATATTCAAAATACCCGTCGATTTTATGCTCACCTTTATAGCTCATTTTGATGGTATAAGCAATACCATACAGCAAACTGACAGATACTGCATACTCGCCGTTTTCATCGTTGGGGTTACCCTTGCCGCGCACTGCAGCATAATTCATTATCGGTACAGTAACGATAGAAGGTTTGTTCTTCGGCATATAAAACTCTTTATACTCTTTTTTGTAGTCAAATGACATAATAGCTCCCTCTTCAAATTTTCATATGATTTCTTCAGGTATACCGCTGCTCGACCTTAACACTGTTTTATCTTCCACGCTGTACTTCTTCCCTGGCGATCTTATCTAACCAGATATCATGCAAGGTTTCAATATCCCGGGAAAATTCTTCGTCAGTCTGGCTGTCCCTTTTCCTGATCTCTTCTAATACAGTGAATGTGAATGATTTTGACCCATATCTGAGCCAGTCACCCCGCATAGAAGGATCCGGGCATGTACCCGTTAAAACAGCAAAATCAAATCTGTTCCTTGATCCTTCAATATCTGCTGTTGCCTGAATTCTCACGTTTTGATTTCCGCTGCAGCGTATGGAACATATGCCTCCAACGACCTGCCTCGATTTATATGCATCCTTAAGCTCTTTTTTTCTGGCAGCATCCATAATTGATACCTCCTGTTTCATTATCTCATTCTATATCACAAAATGGTAACATAATAAGGTATCGTCTTCAATCAACTAATCGTAGAGTTTCTTTTGTCCATTGATTTTATTACCAATCAGATTTTCAACAGACTTTCTTCTTTCGAATAAGACGCATCCTCCTGCGTGTTCCTCCGCAAGCAATCCCTGATCGTCGATTTCTTTAAAAAGTCTGGATCGCAGCGCTTCCAGCAATGATGTATCTTTCACATTGATATCCGAATATGGCGAAAACGGGCACGGCTCAGCATCCCCGTGTGAGTTGATATGAAAGAATCCGCGTCCGGCAGCGAGACATCCGCCGGAGCTTTTCTCATCCCCGGGAAATGATATCATTACCATATCATCCGCATAGTCTGCTCTAAGATCAGCCAGACGCTCTTTCATATATTCACGTTCCTCATCGCCCGGTACCTGATCTATGTTCATATCATCCACAGGAACATATTCAACAAAGATAACAACTCTGCAGCCCTTTCCTGCTAGCCCGCCAAGAAACTCATTTGAAGTAACTTCCTTAAGATTCTTTGTCGTCACTGTTACCGATATGCCAAAAATCAAACCGTGAGCCTTGATCGTATCCATCTCCTCGATCAGTTTAGCAAATGTTCCCGCTCCTCGGCGTTCATCTGTGTTTTCCTCTTTGCCTTCAATACTGAGTATGGGTATAAGATTGCGGTGATCATTAAACATCTCATAATAATGTTCATCCAGCAATGTGCCATTAGTAAAAATCGGGAATATTATTTCAGGTATGCCTCCCGCCATTTCAATGACATCTCTGCGCATTGTCGGTTCTCCGCCCGCAAGCAAAATGAAGCTTACTCCAAGATCTCTTGCCTCTATAAAATATCCTGCCATTCGACTGCAGTAAGTTGACTCATAGCCTCAGCATCTAAACATGCCTTATTGGCTCTGGAATAACACCCCCGGCAGTGCAGGTTGCATTCACTGGTTATACTGGCAATCAAAAATGGCGGCACGTGAACACCTCTGTTGAATTCTTGGTCTCTGCGCTTCGACGCCCTTTTCCCTGCCATGGCAAAGCCCATCATAAATAAGCTCATTTTCGGATCATTAAATGTTGCCTTCAGCGTTTCTTTAACTATTTTTTCGACTCCATCAGTCAAATATTTTTCCAGATCGAATGTATCGGTCATGTCAAACTCTCCTTTAAGGCCGAGTGTAGCTCGCAGTGAGCTTTCTCATTGCAGGCGCAGCGAAGGCCTGCAACTGAAGACCTCCGGCTTCAGTTATACCAGGTGTTCAAGATTTGCCCTTGCATCATCACTGTTATCGATTACCATCTTAACAGTCAGGCACTGTGCCAGATCAGGACAGTTCCCGCATGTCTCAAGGCCCTTCTCCAAAGCGCATTTTCTTATCCCGCACATACTGGCGCAGAAAGGAGTTTTCACGCCATCAGCACGGCATCCCATGCAGTTTATCATTCAGCTGTGATGGGAGCGTCGTTGAGCTCCGCCCACAGCTTCGCCGTCTTTTCTCTCAGGGCATCATCGTTGTTTACTGTGGCAATGTGCGCATCGCACTTCTCACAATCCAGTCCGCAGTATGCAATCATCTATTCATGTTCTCTCTCCTTAAAACATTTATCATGCCTGTTTATTATGAATATTATACTATATCGGGCGTATTTATTTCCGCATTATCATCCTATTCTGTCACTCCAAGTCTTTCAATAATGCTATGCCTGGTGGTGCTTCTGCCGCAGATGTACGGTATCAGAACCGCTATAACTGCCATCAGCGGCACGCATACAAGTATCGGCAGCACGGTTAAGTGCCATTTGAAAAACCATATCTGATTCGTCAGCAGCTTCACTCCTGCCCAGCATATAACACTGCCGGCTGTTGAGGCAAAGAGAGTCGTCAGCGCCGCATATATCAGACCTTCGTCCGTCAGCATCCGTATCATCTGCCTGCTTGTCATCCCAACGCTCTGCAGTATGGCCAGTTCACGTTTCCTCATCGCAACTGATGTAATGATCACGTTGGCAAAATTTAGGATACCTATCAGTCCAAGTATCAGGCTCAATGCTCCGCCAACCAGTCCAAAAGTCATTTTCAGTCCGGCAAATTCTTTTTCGAACATCCCCTTGGACTTATATGACAGGCTGCTTCCCTCTCCCTTAGTGTAATTTTCGCACCACTTTTCAACCTCTGCAGTATGAGCATCGTCAACGTTGAAGCCTATTGACAGCGCTCCTGTTGACCCTGTCATGACATTGTACTCCTTGGCTGGCAGCGTGAAATGGACATCCAGCATTCCGCTGTACTGCTGGGACATGGCATAAGGGATATCTCCAATTGCCAGCACCGTGTATGTCTTTTCCCTGCCGCTTTTGAATTTTATCGTCACCTTATCACCCGGCTTATAATATGGATTTGTTCCATCACTGCAGAAGGCGGAAGCGATCACGTAGTTGCCCGTGGCAAATTTTTCCTTGTCAAGTTTCTGATTTTCCCCCATTTCCATGGTGTCCAGAAGGCTGTCATCTATGCCGTAAATAAAATCGAAGATCGTTCCGTACTTCTTCATATAGCTGATATCTGTATCCGCGTAAGGAGATGGCAGTTTGTCCGGATTGTCCTTCACTATTTTTTTCGTTCTGGAAAGAGCTTTAGCAGACAGCTTGTGATTTGATGAAGTAGCCCAGATGCTGCCGCTGCTTTCCAGTCCCGGCAGTTCGCTGACCTTCTCCATTGTTTTTCTGCTGACACCGTTTAAATCTTTAATATTGGCCATCTCATTGGTGATCGATGCATCTGTCATGCTGAAGTCAGTAACAATGCTGTTTTTCACGTACTCATTCATATCAAAGCCGTTGATCGTCAAATATGTGCCATTTAAAATCACCAGTGACAGTGTCAGCGACAAAACAACCAGCACGGCTTTCTTTCTGTCGCGTCTGACGGAAGCCCAGGCCATCGACAGCGGCGAGACCCTGCGGCTCTTTTTTCCGTCGGCCTTGACTTTAATTTTAACAGATTGACGATCATCCATCGCTTCTGTGCTGCAGATCTCAGGACGAACTGCCTTGGCTTTGCGGCGGAAACCGGCGTGACGGGCTGCTTTGGTTTTGATGTCAACGCCGGTCCAGCGGACAGCCTCCACCGGAGAGACGCGTGCTGCCATGAGACACGGTTTGATGCAGCTGATCAGCACGGTCAGCAAAGCGAACAAAGCTGCCCCTATGAAAATCACAGGATCTGTGCTGATAACCAGACTGTCGCTTAACGCAGTAATTTTTACGACGGCCGGCATCAGCAGCATACCCAGAAAATATCCGACAGCCAATCCTATTGGAATACCGGCAATACACAGTGTGAATGCCTGTCTCCTGACGATCGTCTTCAGTTGTTTCCCCGTAGTTCCGATGGTTTTCAACAGACCGTATAACCTGATGTCACGTGATACCGATATCTGAAACACGTTGTATATGATCAGGTATCCGCTGAGCAGTATCAAGGCAAGCATGCCTATCAGCAGTGCCATGGTAGTTGAATCTACTGTACTTGCCGCATAGGCCCAGTTGACTCCTTCATTTACGCGCTTGTCGAAGCCGCAGCGCTTGGTGAGATCTGACATTTGCTTGTCTAAATTCCACGGTGTGGAAAACCACAGAGAGGCGTTTATCGTACCGGAATAGTCGCTGCTTCCGCTCTCATATAGCGGTGTCTTGATTACAGACGCCACCTGGTCGCAGTACTCTCTGGAAACGTAAGCTTCATTGACACCCAGTGCTATGGATCCTTTCCAGAAACCACAGAGGGTAAAGGCTTGAGTGTATCTTTTCCCCTGCGAACTGAATGTCAAAGTCACCGTTTCGCCCAGCTTATGTGGGACGCCCAGGGCGTCAAGAACCGCTGTATCCGTTGCTATATCATACTTTTTCTTTGGCAGTGTTCCCGTTGTCGGCGTAGAGAAAGACCACCCGGCGTCCTTTGGTTCAGAATACCTTATCTCCGTGGCGGTTTTGTTCAGTTGCTTGTTTTCTGCTGAAGCAACAAAGATATCGTAGGAAATATCTTTGACTTTTTTATCTGCGGCGACCTTGTCGTACTGCTCCTGAGTCAGGAATTTATAGCCGCCGTGGGCCTCGGTGCCCACCTGCTGCATCGTCGCCTGCTGAAAAGATGTGACCATGCTGCCGCCTATTGTGAAAAGCGCCGTGAACATGACAGCCGTCAGTGCAATGGCGCAGATTGCAACAATGTTGCGTGTCCTGCTGCTCTTAAGGCTTTTTTTTGCAATGTTGCGTACGGCTTTTTTGTTGCTGACTCTGATCATGCCGGATCACCCCCGGTCAGTCTGCCGTCCTCGATATGCAGGATGCGGTCCGCCGTCTGCGCTATCTCTTCGTTGTGCGTGATCATGACTAATGTCTGACTGAACCGCTGACTGGTGGTTTTGATCAGCGACATGACGTCCTGACTTGTGCGGCTGTCAAGATTGCCGGTAGGTTCGTCGGCGAGAATGATAGCCGGTTTTGATGCCAGAGCACGGGCGATGGCTACTCTCTGCTGCTGTCCGCCGGATAGATTGTTCGGCAGACTGTCGAGTTTTGTTTTAAGGCCAAGCATGTCGACAACCTGATCTATGTAGTCATCATCAGGTTCGTTGCCGTCCAGCTGCACCGGCAGAACGATATTTTCGTAAACATTAAGAAACGACACCAGATTGTAGCTTTGAAATATGAAACCTATCTTTCTGCGCCGGAATATCGTCAGTTCTTCATCTTTCATGCCTATTATTTCCTTGCCTTCAACGGTCACCGTTCCTGAAGTCGGCCTGTCCAGACCGCTAAGCATGTGAAGCAGCGTCGACTTGCCGCTGCCTGAAGTGCCGACGACAGAGACGAATTCTCCTTTTTCCACGGTGATATCAACGCCATCAAGTGCATGAACGGCCGTATCTCCTGTGCCGTAGATCTTGGTCAGCCCCTTTGTCTGTAAAATAATCATCTAAAAGCCTCCTTTTGGTGATTGCTTTATTGAATTCATTGAATATATCTTAGCGCGCTGCATTAAATTTACTAAAATAGTCTGTATTGCCTTCCACAATACAGACTATAGCAGATAAATCTAACCAGATTCTTTCCGGCTGCCAATCAAATATAACGGTTTTGAAAGATTTGGTATTTTGTAATATATCAAATCATAAACACTATTTTTCTTTCAGTCGATTTTGGCAGAAAAACCGAAAAAATCGAACCCATGCCCTTTGTTGAACTGACTTTCACGTAGCCGCCCTCATCAGTCACTATCTGTCTGGTAAGGAAAAGGCCGATCCCTGCGCCTTCACTGTCTGTCACTTCCTGTGAACGGTAAACCGCGTAAATATCTTAGCGTGTTCGGACTCGTCGATACCGATGCCGTTGTCTCTTATGTCTATTCGGGTAAACATTTCGTATTCTGCTGACGAAACCTCTATGCTGCCGCCGAAGCCTGTGTACTTGACTGCGTTGTCAAGTATGTTGTAAACTGCCTCCGTCGTCCACTTCATGTCAAATGCCGCCCTGCAGCCGCCCTGCTCAGCGGGTCACCGTTATCCTCTTTATTTCTGCCCTTGGCCTGACCTGATCCACCGCCAGTTTTATCAGTTCATCAACGCTGTTTTCTGACGGTTCCAGGGTTATTATGCCAGTCTCCAGCCTGGAAGTCTTGACCAGCGAACTGATCAGAAAACTCAGCTTCTCTGCCTGTGTTCTCAGCGCCTTCACATAGCTTTCGCTCTCGCCGTCCAGTTCCCACTCGCTCAGCAACTCCGAGTAAAGGAGTATGTTGGCGATCGGCGTCTTAGTCTGATGGGAGATGTCCGACACCAGTTCCTCTATTTTCTTTTTCTCTCCGGCGAGATTCCGCGCCGAGACCGCCGATGCCGACAGATATTCCGCCATCTTTGTCTCCAGAGCCGAAAGTGCTGACTCATCAAAGTCGCTTTCCGTGAAATCTCCGTTCGTCGCCGCATCCAGCATGCTATTCAGAGTTTCCATGGTCTTTCGTTCCCTGCTGCGCGCTGCTGCTGCAATGATCAAAGCGGCCAAAGCTGCAGCCGCTGCCACGACGATCACAATGTAGTCGATGCTGTTCATCTATTCCACCGCCCACGTGTATCCCAGTCCGTAGACTGTCTTTATGTACCGAGGTTTAGATGGGTCTTCCTCCAGTTTGTCCCGCAGCCGTTTCACTGTCACCGAAAGCGCATTTTCATCTACGTATTCGGCTCCGTCAGTCCAGATATGATCTACAAGAGCATCTCTGGTCACTGTGTGCTCACGGTTTTCAAGCAGACATCTGAGGAGTTTCTGCTCCGTTTTGCTCAGTTCGATTTTAATATCGCCGCTTCTGAATTCCATCCTGCCAAAATCAAAAGTAAATCCGCCTGTCTCTATTATTTCTCCGCTGTCGCTTCCTCTCAAGCAACTTTGCAATACACCGTCTGCCGCTGCTTCACCTGTCTCTGCAGTCCCGCCATCTCTTGCCGCTGCCCTGAACTGAGTGTTGACCCTCGCTCTTAAGATCGCCAGCGAAAATGGCTTGACTATATAGTCATCCGCTCCAAGCTCCAGACCGGTCACTACGTCCGTCTCCATATCATTGGCAGTCAGTACGATTACCTTGGTCCCGGATTCTCTCTTCACCTCTGTCAAAAGATCCAGTCCGTTGCCGTCCGGCAAGTTAATGTCAAGAATTATCAAATCCAGATTGTCTGCCCTGATTTTCTCCCGCGCTTCTCGCAGGCTTTTCGCTTGTTCTATTTCTGTCGACGCACTTCTCAGCCCAATACTGATGCCGTTGCTGAGAGCAGAATCATCTTCAACTATCAGTATCCTGTTCACACTGCCACCTCTCAATATCACTTTCTTCATGAAAATTCATGAGACAGAGCATAGCTTTTATTTCTGTATCCGCTCCGCTCTTTCTTAATTATTCTGATAGGCTGCCTGTATCAGACAAATATTTTATTCCACCATTCTCAATAAATATATATATCTTACATGTTAAGTGCAGCTTTGGTATTCTTAAACCACAATAACCGCGGCATTTCCGCAAAACTAAAACAATACATTACCTAAGGAGGTTTATACTATGAAAGTTAAAGCATATCTTCAGGTCATCATGACCATCGATACAGAGAATCGTGCTGCAGCAGCAAAGGTTTATACTGACTATCGTCAGCCTTTCCTTGATACTATTGACGGTGCTCTTACAAAAGAACTTCTGATAAGAGATGAAGACGTTCAGGTAGTACATGGCTTTGACAGCATGGAACATGCACAGGCATATCTCAATACACCGCTGTTTAAAGAAAAGGTTGCTCCTGGTCTCCAGCCTACATGGTCTGCAGATCCTGACATCAGATTTTACACAGTTGCATAATTAACTAGCTGCCGTTCAAATTACTTTTTGAGCGGCAACTTTTTTAGGACATATCCCGAGGAGCCCGATCATATCAGCTTCGTCATACATCTTTGCAATGCTGAATGATAACCTTAGAAGCATTGTCGCATTCTCATAATCTCCATCGGCATACATGTCCTTCACCATCTCGATGATGTTATCATCCTCATCATCCTCAAAGCAGAGCTCCGCCATCGTTTCAAAAGACACTGCGATGTCTCCTGCTATCTTCTGAATGACTCTGCAGTCTTCTTTGGGTCTCTGCACTCCTATAGCAATAACTTTCATTGTTTTTTCATTTGGTTCCATATCTCCATTCCTTTCTGCCTTGACCGGCCGTAAATTACAAAAACCCTGCCGTCAGGTTTTCTTGAAAGCAGGGCAATGTACTTTGTCATATTCAGTTAGTCATCAAGGAATTTGATCAGAAGGTCATCTATTGCATCGGTGTACCTGCCTTCAGCTGTGAGTTTGTTCTTCAGCTCGACCAGGCTGTATACTATGATCCTTTTTTCGTCGTATGTGAAATTTATTTTATATTTGGTTCCGAACATGATGATCACCTCGCTTTGCAGTCTTCTTATTATGGAAGCAATATCTAGTCTTAGATATTGCTGGAATAACAAGAAAAGCTACCTTTAAATTATTATCCTTGCTTTTCTTATATGCATAAGATAATCAATAATTCGAACGGCTGCAATTGTACGAATATTTTTATGGACAATAATAGGGCACATACTGTGCCCTCAGACTGTAGACAAAGCCCAAGCGAACGATGAGTTCGTCTGGGCTTTTCTCGTAAGATGATCCTTCAATTTTTCAAGCAAAAGTGCAGATCTTCTCTGACGGCCTCCCGGAGGCCCGTACTTGTCATCCGCTTTACTCAATATGTTTACCAGCTTCTTGATGTTCATGCAGGCAAAAGTAAGCCCGACCTTCATCATGATCTGATCATGCCCTCTGCTCACCGCATATCTCATACCATGATGTTCCTTGGCTGTTCCGAATATCCTTTCGATAGTCTCTTTACGCATATCATAGATATCTTTCATTGTTTTCGTATGCCTGATATCCTCGCATATTTCCATGTAGTCTTCCCAGATGTGTCTGGTCAGTACTTTCACATGGTTCCTGCTGCCGGTACACCGGTCAAGCATCGGGCAGCCCGCACACACATGGCCATTGCTCTTGTATTCTCTGTAGCCTTCTCTGTTTGTCGTGCTGTAGTTGATTATCTGATCCACGGGGCATATGTAGCAGTCATAATATTCATCATATGCATATTCGTTTTTCTTAAAGAAGCCTTTCTTTGTCATCGGGCGCTTGTACGGGAAGACCGGTGTCTGTCCGTTATCTATCAGCAGCTTTGCTATTGCCGGTGTTTTGTATCCCGCATCCATGACCAGTGTTTTGGGATCGAACTTCTGCAGCTTTTCATATATGAAAGGAAATGTTCTGCTGTCGTGCTCGTTCCCGGGATGTGCCGTATAGCCCAGTATCCATCCATGCCTGTCACAGGCCGTTTCTATCGAATATGCAAACACTTCTTTATGCTCGCCTTTGTGGAACCATCCGCTGTCGGGATCCGTTGTGCTCTGTTTCTGCTCCTTTGTGTCAGGTGAGACTTCTTCCTTATCTGCACCGGGCCCGCCGCTGCCTTTGTCATCGTCATCATCATCTTTATCTTTGTCCTTGAGCGGCTTTTTCCCGTGGGCTTCTCTGTCGGCATCTATTTCTTTGCGGAGAGTTTCATCATAGAATCTGGCATTTTTTTTTGCCACCAGGACTTTCTTCATTTTCTTTCTGTTCGCACATGCTTTGATATGTGTGGCGTCTATGAAGACCGTATCGGTATCTACAAGCTTCGCATCCATGCACTGCATAAGTATGTTCTGAAAGATCTGCTCGAACAGATCGGTGTCTTCGAATCTTCTTTTGTAGTTCTTTCCGAAAGTGCTGAAATGCGGAACGCTGTCATAGAAATCAAGTCCGAGGAACCAGCGGTAGGCAACGTTCACTTCGATCTCTTTTATCGTCTGTCTCATGCTTTTGATCCCGAACATGTATTGTATGAAAGGGATCTTGATAAGCATGACGGGATCTATGCTCGGTCTGCCCTGATCTGGAGAATACCTGTCTTCGACAAGATCATAGATGAAATTAAAATCTATATATTTATCTACTTTTCGCAGCAGATGATCCTGAGGTACAAGGTCCTCAAGAGATACTATCTGCATCTGATTACCGTTCGCTTTGCTGCTGTCTTTCGTGATCATATTAACCGCCTTTCACTGCATATATTATACCACAGAGCAGAGCGTAAGTGCTGAAATTCCAACGATTTATCCATGACTGCAGGCAAAGAAAAAGCCCAGGCAAACTCATCGTTCGCTTGGACTTTGTCTACAGTCTGAGGGCACATACTGTGCCCTAAAACGACCCGGTCTTCATCGCCAAATCGGAATTTGTCGTGGAGAGAGTTACCTGCCTGATTATATATTATCTACTGTTCTGAATAGAAATCTTTATACAGCTCATTTCCCTTCTTAATGATTTCACTTATTTCTTTTTCCGAAATGCCTAATTCATCACTTAGCTTTTTCATATCAGAGAAATCACTCTCCTTAAATTGAGCGGTACTTCCTATTACCTTATCATCGACTTTAGAAATTGCCGAAGCAGAAAAGTCATTATAATCGTCCCATATAATCTCATCTCTACTATCTTCAAGCTCAATATCACAATAAACATTTGTTTCATGAAAATGCAAATCATAATCCGTCAGTTTCGGCATAGATTGATTTGGAACACCATAAACAACGCCATCCGCATAATCCATAGAATAATATCCATCTCTGTTCTTATAGAAATTATTATCTTCTAACTGTTTCTCAAAATTGGCTTCTAATTCACTCTTCGTATTAAAATACACGGCTGAGTACACTGCAAAACCTCCGATTAACAACGCAATTACAATTCCAATTGCAATCAGTGCACGTGCGTATTTCCTTGTGCTCTTTACTTCCTTATCAATTGTTTTTACCATAGTTACATCCTCCTTCAATAAAAAGTCTAAGGAGATTTCAAAACTATCACTGATTTTTATTAGTGTTTCCAAATCCGGGTAACTCTTTGAATTTTCCCAATTTGAAATTGTTTGTCTTGTAACATCAAACATTTCCGCCAGCTCTTCTTGAGACAGGTGAGCCTCTTTTCTTATTTTCTGAATATTACCTCCAAGTGTCATGATAGTCTCCCTCCTTTCTTCAAAATTGTATTAAAGGACATATACTATGTCTATCAAATCACCTTTGCATTTGCAACAACTCATGCGCAAACATTCTTTGCATCTGTAATTTCCAGTGTTTTAAAACCATTATATCATGTAGCCTTATTCCTTATCTGATAAAACCGCTTCTGCTGTCAGCTTTATTCCAAAAGCTGCTCAATGTCGGGAGATTTCAGTCTCAGATATTCCGCTGGCAAATATATAATACGTGCATTCAAAAATATATCAAAATGCTCTAGGAAAGCAAAACGCCCTGCGGTGTGCGGGACGTCAGCTAAATGATCAATCTGCCATTATGTTACTTTGCAGCGCGGAGCAGACCCTCTTCCGCCCACGCATGCCATAGAACATGATCTTATTCTCGGTATCGAAGAATCCTGTGATCTTGTTTCTTTTCTCTTCATTGTAGTCCGGTATCATTTTAGTAAGGACCGCATGCATGTTCTTATTGTTACAGCTGACCGTGCTGTTCTGTTCACCTCTTGATTTTAAAAAAGATGTAGCCTTGACTTCATTGCCTTTGCGCGGTTTGATTGCAAACACATGATTTTCAGGATCTATGCAGTACTGAACATTCTGCGGATAATTAAGGTCCTCGAGTACACGCTTGGTGAATGTCACCCCGTTCTTGTTTACGAAGATGTCAGGAGACGCATTCGTGTTGATATCGATAACTTCCGATTTAGCAACATCTCGGCAACTCGGAATTTACCCAACTCTGTTTTTATCCATTAAATGAAGGTCTCCTACGTTATTCCTCTGTAATATACTCCATTGCGCCAAAATGGTAAAGATCAAGAATACACTCCTTTGGTTCCTCTCCGCCCCAGAGCCAACCTGCCAGCTTAGAGGAATTGTAGCCATAGGTCTCATCGATGATCTCAAAGTCGATTTTCTTGTTTTCAGCGGTAAAATCAGCAAAAGCATATTTATGCCCCGTAAAGCTGCCCTCGTTGCCGCAAAAGTCCAGCACATAGACAAAGCAGGAGTCAAGGTCTGCTTCATGAAAACAGATTTCACCCTTTACTAGCACTCCATTGACAATATTCTGCTCAAACCCATCCATAAACTTGAAAATTAAGTCGTTGCCGTTGATTACAAGCTCTGTGACGTGCATATCGTGGAGGCTATAAGGCAGCCCAACAATATTATCCCGTAACGTTTGTTTCATCTTTTCCTCCACAAATTCCAGTTTATCTTACTTCTTTTGCTTGGGTTTCGGAAAAGGCAATTCATCATACATAGCATCAAATAACCCAGCTAAATAGTTTCTATTGTCAACATCATCAACAAGCAACATTTCTTTTGCTCCATCGTACGGTAACTCATACTCAGCATCAGGCATATAAGAAACAGCTGATTTTACTGGCTTCACAAGCAATCTGTCATCATAAATTCCACCGACGATCTTACCCTTATAATAGAGAATAAATTCTCCCATCATTGCTTTATATGTTATATCTTCCAGATCGTTTAACTGTCCTAAGATAAATTCTAAGTAATCTTTGCTTGATGCCATACCTTCTTCTCAACTTCCAATTTGTATATTTCTATGAAACAATTATATCATAGCCAGGCAATACCTCACAATGAATGTGCGATTGCATGTATCGTTTAAGCAGTCGGCTGCACTCCTCGCTTCGCTTCGGGCAAGCCTTTGCATGAGACCTGCCGCGATTTGCTTCGCAAATCGGGCTAGGGCTCCATTAAAAAAATCTCTGAAAGGCCTGGAATCAGGCCGTTTCAGAGAAATTCTTCAACAATGGTCGTACGATTGTCGTAATTGTCGTATTTTTTGGCTCACTATCGTTGAAATTTCAACGATAATTAGTCCAGTGGCTTCCGCGACTCAGCTTCGCACTGCCTCGATCATCAATAGGTTGCAGTACTCGCTTCGCTGCATTTGCCAATCGCCTCGGCAGCAAACCCGTTTGCTGTCATCCTCGGCCGTAATCGCTGCGGGCCTGCTTTCGCAGTCCCTTGCTCTTACTCGATTGGCTTCATCGTATGGAAACCGTCCGTGTTTTCTTTATATCTTCAAATATCCTTGTAACTTGAAGATTTAATGGTTTTGAGAATATGGTCTATTGATGTATCTTGAAATATCTTCGAATAACTTTAGACCTTATGTCGTACTTTTTGTCGTACGTGTCGTAAATTATTACATACCGACTCTATGCACATCTTTATTCGTATGTCCTAACACCTAAAATACCTTCCAATAGCCATTCTTATTTGATCCAATTCTGTCAATATATCCGTTTTTTCTTAAGTAAGTCTTGTATTTATTCCCCACATATATAATAGTATAGTGGGGGATAAAGTGGGGGGATAAATTTGTATTATTCATCGTTATCGTCCAAATCGTCAACGCGGCTATTTTTATATTTCTGCATTAGAGTGCTTTCCCTTCGCCATCCAAGAACTGTATCTCTTGCGGCCACTGTTGGATCGTACCAGTTATGCAAGCAAGTGATGGTATATCTCTGCATCAACATCTTTGTAAACATTGAATACGACATCCAAAGTCGGATTTGTCGATAGGTAATCCCGCACTGTTTGAATAGCAATTTCGGCTGCCCTTTGATTTGGGAAACGAAATACACCGGTTGAAATGCAACAAAAAGTTATGCTGCTGCAACTATACTGTACTGCGAGTTCAAGGCATGAGCGATAGCAGGATGCAAGCATTATCTCATCTTTCTCGGTCACATTGTTCTCAATAATCGGTCCGACTGTATGAATCACATAATTGCTTGGAAGATTGTATGCAGGTGTTATCTTCGCTTGTCCGGTTGCTTCTTCGTGCCCTTGCTTTTTAATAATTGCATCGCAGGCAAATCGCATCTGTATTCCGCCAAAAGTATGGATACAATTATCAATGCAAGTATGGTTCGGCACATAACACCCTGTCATGCCACTGTTTGCAGCATTGACAATAGCATCTGCAGCAAGCCGAGTAATGTCTCCCTGCCAGATAAAAATATGATCTTTTATTGGTACAAGGTCTTTAGGATATACGATTTCCTTTTCTTTTGCTCGTTCCATTAGATATTCGTTTTGTATTTCAATGAACTCTTCAGAAATTTTCCCCGGCATTCTTACATTCATGAGAGAGCGTAATAGAATTTCTTGCTCCTGAGTATCTTGGGGAATTGTGATTTTTGAATATCGTGCGTTTTCTTTCGCAAGTTCATGTATTAGATATAATCTGCGTTGTCTTTGATCCATTGCTTTTCCCCCCCATTCAAACTTAATCATATTGGTTTTTCAGTTGATAAGTTTTATTTGGCAGTTCCGGCGAAAAAGAACAAAATTCCGCCCAT
>Ga0268359_11092_pt1 | contig 15888 bp, 12 predicted proteins | sample BioMet11_FD_194416 | JGI IMG/M metagenome (GOLD analysis project Ga0268359, IMG submission 194416) | Sewage microbial communities from Oakland, California, United States - Biofuel 11 (PacBio Assembly) | ecosystem: Engineered > Wastewater > Sewage > Unclassified | place: USA: California | collected...
TGACAGCACCGGGTTTCATCATATCAATCTTTGCCCTGTCTATCCACTCAAAAGTTTCTTCAGTCAGCGGACATGAAATTACTATATAGTCGGCTTCCTTTATGACATCACCGATATTTTCATTTCTTACCAGTACATCTGCCAGCGCTCCGTCGTCGGATGCAAATTTATCAACAGCCAGTATTTTCATTCCGAATGACCTTGCGCGCTTGGCAATTTCCCTGGCTATCCCTCCGAAGCCTACAAGGCATAACGTCTTGCGGTAAAGTTCGCCGTGGGGTATCCTGCCTGTGTATGAAGCAGTCCAGTTTTCAGGTGTGAAATCACGGCACATCTTTGAAAAACGTATTTCCCACTCAAGCATGGACAGCATCACATATTCAGATATCGGGACCTGATGCTCATAAACATTGCACAGCAAACAGCCTTCATGCAGAGAATCCGTATCGATACCGTCAAACCCTGCTCCAGGTACATGCAGGAGCCTGAAAACAGGACCGCTGCAATTGCTGCGCTTAAATTTAAGCGATACAACAACGTCATCAGGAGCGATCCGCTGGTCGTAATCCGGACAATAGGCAGCCTCTGCAGGCAGTCCTTCCACGCTTATTTTTGTTTTCATCCGGGAAACAAGTTCGTCCTTATGCTTATAAGCCTCACCTATCATAAATATTTTAATGCCCATCACATCCTTTCATAAGACAGTCTTATTAAAAACTATCCTGGCCTGCGGCCCAGCCACATCTCGGTCACTATACCCCTCACAGCTTCTTCGGTTAGCGGAACGGGGTTATAACCGTTATCGGTTTCCAGCGTTATTCTGATAAGCTTATCCAAATTTTCTTCGGCAAAGCCAATTTCACAAAGACCGCTGGGAAGACCCAGAACACCAAGCAGATCGTAAATCTTTCCGCCAAGATTCAAAACGTCCGTTTCAAGCGCTTTTGCTATCGGAAGCAGCTTATCCGGGACATAACGCGAATTGAATGCTGTTACATACGGCAGACACAATGAGTGCGCAAGCCCGTGTTCAATATGGAAAGTGCCTCCGAGTACATGCGCCAGGCCGTGCTGAAGCGCAAAGCCCCCTGTAAGCGCAACGCCCGCCAGATAAGCACCATAGAGCAGCTCACCTCTTGCCTGAAGGTCATCAGGTTTTTTTACGACCTCCATTACTGCCTTTGCCGTTATCCTTGCTCCTTCTGCGGCAGCCAATGCAACTACAGGATTTACAGTAGAGACATAAACTGCGTCAACACAGTGCGCCAATGCGTTCATTGCACTTGCAGCGCTTGTTTTAACCGGAAGGCCCAGCGTAAGCGACGGATCATATATGAGGGTGCTGGCCAGCATGTTAAGGCTTATGTGCATCTGCTTTACGCCGTCTATAGTCATTCCGCAAAAACCTGTGACCTCTGAACCTGAATATGTCGTCGGGATGTCTATTATAGGAATGCCGTTTTCATATGCTATCCCCTTTGCCAGACCTACGGACGCCCCGCCGCCTACAGATACAAGACAATCGGCATTCAGCTCCGCTGCACGTTCCCTTCCCATGCGTGCCAGTTCGATCGGCACCTGTGAAATGGCTTCCGGCAGAATCGCCACACAATTCCTGCCTATCAGCGAAGCTACATCCTCCGCCATTTTCAAACGCCCGGGTGTTGATATTACAAGCGCTCTGCTGCATCCTAAATGATTCACTTCATCAGCTATCGTGCTGACCGAACCATTCCCGAATATAACTCTTCTGGGGGTAGAATTGTACACTCCGCCAGGACACTTAAAAGATATCATCAGATTTTATTACCCCCTACCAATTAGTTATCGTTCCGTCTGGCAAAACAGCCGAGGCAGAATGCAAAATATCTTCTTTATAGGGATGTTTTGCTACCTCTTTCTCGTTTACCTCGACTCCCAAACCTGGCGTTTCCGGAATTTCCCAGAAAGAACCGTTCCTGCGTATAGGCGACTTCGTTACGATATCGTCATACCACTCAACAGCCTTGCTCATCTCTTCCTGGATCACAAAATTCGGAACCGATATGTCAAAATGAAGCGCAGCAGCTCCGGCTATAGGACCGTTCGGATTGTGCGGTGCTATTCCGATCATATGTGCATCGGCAAGCGCCGCTATCTTCTTCCCTTCAAGCATTCCTCCCGTATGGCTTAAATCAGGCTGGGCAACATGTATCGCCCTCCGCTCAAACACAGGGATGAAATCTTTGAATCCAATAAGTCTTTCGCCCGCCGCTATAGCACATCCGGCATGTTCGGTAACAAAACGCAGCGATTCCGTATCGCCGGGCTGGACAGGTTCCTCGCAAAACAACGGATTATAAGGCACAAGCTCCCTGATAAAATCCAGCGCGCACGCAGTGGACTGAGGCCTTCCATGAAAATCGATCATAATATCGACAGAATCCCCTACCGCTTCCCTGAGTGCACCCATCAGCCGCCCGACCTGCCGTCTGTCTGCATTGCCTGACAAAATACCGCTGTACGGTATAAAAACCACCTTAACGGCATCGTAGCCCTTTTCCGTAACCTCAAGCGCCTTTTCGACAAGCCTCTTGGTTTCAAACGTCTCATACACGGATCTCATATCGCCCAATCCAAGATGTGTATAAACACGAACCTTATCTCTTACTTTACCCCCCAAAAGCCGCCATACAGGTGCGGAATAGTATTTGCCGCAGATATCCCAAAGCGCCTGCTCTATTCCGCTTATTGCAGACATTGCTATGATCCCCAGCTTGTAATAGCTGTGTTTTGTAAGGGCCTGAAGGCAGTATTCGATATCACGGGGATCCTTGCCTATTACCAGCCTGCTGCAATCCTTTACTGCACTCACTACAGATTCCGTCTTCCAGTTAAGGCTTGCTTCACCCCAGCCGAAAAGACCATCCTGGTTTGTGTATACTTTCACAAGTATCCAGTTCCGCATCTCCGCATTCACAACAAAAGTTTCGATGCGGCTGATTTTGATGGAATCACAGTTCGAAAATCAAACAGCTCCGACATGTGAAAACTCCTTTGCTAATTTGCTTCTGAATTTTTTAGACATAGATAAATCTCTACCACGCTGATCAGCTCTTTTAGGATAGAATATGCAAAAATATTTGTCCAATTATTATTATGCATTGTATAATAAGAAAAGTTTATCATTATGCTCATTAATACATTCAGGGAGATGATGGTGATCAATCAAAGACAGCTTGAATGCTTCATAGCCTTAGCCGAGGAACTTAATTTCAGAAAAGCTGCGGAACGGAGCCTGATGACGCAGCCTGCGATAAGCCAGCAGCTCAGGCAGATTGAAAATGAACTTCAGTCTACACTTATATTCCGCACCAACAGGCAGGTCCGCCTTACTCCGTCCGGTGATGCTTTTTTAAAAAAAGCCAGGGAGATCGTCGAGCGCTTCAAAGAGGCAAAAGATCTGGTAATACAGGTAGAAAGCGGGAAAAGCGGCACTCTTCATATAGGAACGACAATACCTGCCGCATATATCGTGTTATCCGAGATAGTTTATAAAATGAGGGAAACACTTCCTGCAGTACAGTTAGCCATACACGAAATGGACACTTCCATACAGGAGGAGGAACTCAGGAAAAACCACATAGATATAGGTCTGGGGCACCCGCCGTTTGAAGATAAGACCCTTGCCGCAATGAACATAGCAAAGGTACCTTTTAACATAGTAATGTCAAAAGACAATCCGCTGGCTGAGAAAACAGCGCTTTCCATGAAAGATCTGGAGAAGGAAAATTTTATCCTTTTCCCGCGCAGGTTAGGACCTCTCCAGTATGATGAAATAATATCGCTGTGCCTGAAATCAGGGTTCAGCCCGCACAATATAACTGAAGTTTCTCCTGCGCAGGCAATAATAGCTTTTGCAGGCATGGATATAGGAATAGGGTTCATAGCCTCAAAAGCCCAGCAGTTCAGGCATCCAAACGTCGTCTACCGACCGCTGATCGGTGACAGGCCTTATTTCGCATTAGGGACAATACACCGCAGGGACAGTGTAAATCCAGTTATAAAAGTATTTAAAAATATAGCTAAAGAGGTCGGCGCGAAAACAAGCTGAAAGCACATGCCTGTGTTTTCAGGAAACATATGCTGCTTTGCAATTAAATCCGGCGGCGCGCGCAGGTTTTTAATGTGCGTTACAGTCTGTGTATGCAGCTTCAGATGTTCAGGCGTTTATACAAGCATCACTCGAGAGCCGCCTATAAAGCTACGCCCGGGGAATAAAGTCTCCCCGGGGCATGTTAAGCCGGTATGTTTTTTATTCTTCAAAAGGGATGCCGTTCAATCTGACCGGCACATCTGCTATACTGCGGAAGAGGCGTGCCTTGGACCGCATATATTCCGCACCCGGCGTCCCTATTTCCTTAAGAGGGTACTCCATCCCGAGATAGCGGTATGTTTCAACTCCCATACGGTGGTATGCAAGAAATTCCATAAATTTAAGCTTCTTAAGCTTTTTTACGAATTCTGCCGAAAGTTCTATGGCCTCATCCGAATCGTTTATGCCGGGTACGAGCGGGGTCCTTATCACGAGTTCAAAATCATAAGGGGATACATCCGCCCGTTCGATATTTTCCATAACTACAGCGCCGTCGATGCCTGTCAGCTTTTTATGCACAGCAGGGTCAGGGTGTTTCAGGTCAACGTGCACAAGGTTGGTCAGGGGAAGGAGTTTTTCTATATTTTCCCATGCGGAACAAAAACTGGTCTCTATCGCCCTGTGAATACCCCTCTCAAGACACCCTGCCAGTATTTCACGGACAAATTCAGTCTGTTCGAGCGGTTCTCCGCCGCTCACAGTCACGCCTCCGCCGGAGTGGTAATAAAAAACTTCATCCTTGGCTATTTCTCTTATAACCTCTCCTGACGACATCCGGCGGCCATAGCCTTTTATTGCATATGACGGGCATTTTGAGGCACAGAGCAGGCATCCGCTGCACTTATTTCTGTCAATGACTACACTCTTTGAACCATCATCGACAGAAAGGGCTCCGCGCGGGCAAATGTCCGCGCATTTGCCGCACAGCGTACATTTTTCCCTTATGTAGCCTATCTCCGGACTAAATTTATGGGATTCAGGAGTTGAGCACCATACGCATCTCAGCGGGCATCCTTTAAGGAACACAACTGTGCGCAGCCCAATACCGTCATGAATAGACGTTTTCTCTATTCTTAAAACTTCTCCGGTAACGCCTTCGGGGTCCCGCTTCATTTTAGCCGCATGATATGCAGGAGCCGCTTTCTGTCTGTACGGTCCTTGCAATTATGTCATCCTGAACGTCTTTCCCCAGTTCCACAAAGAATGCAGTGTAACCTGCTACGCGTACGAGCAGGTTTCTGTACTCCTCAGGATTTTTCTGCGCCGCGATCAGTTTTTTCTGATCAACTACATTAAACTGCACATGATAGACTCCAAGCGAGCACAGGCTCTTCAGAAGCGCCATAAGCTGCTGCTTGCCATTTTCTGAAGATACCATTTCCGGAGCAAGCTTCATATTGAGCAGCGTACCCTGGACAAAACGGTCATGAGGGATATTCGATACAGATTTAAGCACCGAACCCGGTCCGTTCAGATCTGTCCCTCCATTCGGACTTACTCCGTCAGCCAAAGGCTTGCCGGCCCTGCGTCCTGAAGGAAGTGCACCCACTTCTACACCGAACGGCGTGTTGCCCGACACGGGGAGTATCCCCGGGGTCATTACGCCGAATTTACTTCTATAGCTTTCGATTTCATCAGCTATATATGTAAAAAGATCTGCAGCGAAATCATCAACGTTCTTATCGTCATTGCCGTACTTAGGAGCTTCTTTGCATGCCTTAAGCACATCCTCATATCCTTCAAAATCACATGCCAGGGCATCCAGAAGCCTGTCCATAGTGATCTGCTTCGTATCGTAAACGATGTGCTTAACTGCAGCTACGCTGTTTATAAGGTCTGCCACGCCTATGCATATTATTCCGTTGCCGGCGTTATATTTGGCACCGCCCCACGCATAGTCCTTAGCATTATCTATGCACTCCTCGAAACTTATAGAAAGGGCGGGAACAGGTCTGTCCATGCATATCTCATCTATTATGTGGCTGGCTTTGACTACCACTTTTATAACATAGTGAAGCTGCGCTTTTAGAGCGCCTATAAAATCACCGAATGACGCAAAACCGCGCGGATCACCTGTCCTTGCTCCGGCAAGCTTGCCGCTCTTGCGGCATATTCCGTTCAGAAGCGTAAATTCCACTATGCTTCCCAGATTTATATCAGCAAGTGCCGAATATCCGCGGAGCTTTCCCGCAAGGTTTGTCTCGACGCAGCCGCCCGGGTTCCAGTCAAGAGCTTCCCTGAACGGTATGCCTTTGTTCATGAGCATCCTTATGCCGACTTCATCATTGTGGAATGCCGGAAAACCTGTTCCCATCACCATAAGTTCCACTATCTTGCGCAGGAATGAATTAGGGTTCTTGGCCATGTTGTAACGAACAGAAAGAGACGGCTGATAAAGCTGCGTATCCATAGTAGCCTGTATGATCATATAAGAAAGATCATTGACAGCATCCTGTCCCCTTCTGTCGACACCGCCCGCACAGAGGTTCTGGAACATCGGATATCCCGACGCGTATTCAGCCGACTTTGCATCCTGGAAAAGACACGGCTCTGAAAATTTAACCCACAGACAGTCAAAAAGCTCCTGGGCTTCTTCAGGTGTAATACGGCCCTCATCGAGATCTTTCCTGTAAAACGGATACAGGTACTGATCCATACGGCCTGGATTGTAAGCCGCTGCATTCTGTTCCATAAATATGCAAATCTGGTAAAAATAGAACGACTGCATTGCCTCCCTGAATGTCCTGGCTGGTTTTGCCGGAACATTACGGCATGTCTCGGCTATTGTTTCAAGTTCTTTCCTGCGTTTAGGATCTTTTTCCTGCGATGCGAGGCGGTCCGCTTCTTCGGCATATCTGCCGGCAAGCCTTACCATACCTTCTGCCGTAATAAGAAGAGCATCAAGGTATATATCCTTTTCATAGTCGCCCGGAAGTGTAGCATCCAGTCCGGCTTTGCGTGCCCTGATCTTTTCGGTTATAGCCTCTATCCCGTTATTGATGAACCATGAATAGCCGGCCGTTACCTCTCCCCAGCCCCTGACAGCCTTCTTGTCTATATAAAGAGCCCCGTTATCGCGAAGGACCGCTACATCCTCAGGGATCCTAGCCAGCCATTCTTCATAATTGGAGCGTCCTTTCCAATAAGGGCGTATAAGTTCGACAAACATCTTTTTATCCTCTGGAAGCAGGTGGAATTTATCGTACTCCCTCGTGTTGATTGTATCAAGCTCCTTGTCCAGAACCGACCAGCAAACATCGGCAGAAAGTATCCCGCCTCGTATTTTGCTTCCTGAATTGCCGACTATAAGCTCGTCGTCCCATATTTTGATTGTTTTCTCGGAGCACTGCCTGCGAAAAGCCTTTGCTTTTCTGGTTACAAGGTTCTCTCCCATTGTTTCCATGAAGCTCTCTGTAAGTATTTTTGCATCCTCAAGATCTATTTCAGGATATGTATCAAATACTTTCGTCTTAAGCCTATTGATTCTTTCCATGTATTTCGGCTGTTCTTTTCTGCCTTCCACGTTAAACACCTCGAATGCATTTAAATTTTTATATTTTCTTCAAAATTTATGACTTATCCAATTTTTTCGTATTCTGTCCGCGCTATTATTTCATTCTGCGTGTTAGCGTTCAGTTCTACAAAATATGCACTGTAACCGGCGACACGAACTATAAGGTCACGGTATTCATCAGGTCTTTTCTGCGCTTCCCTAAGGTCATCCGATGAAACGATATTAAACTGTATGTGGTGACCTCCTAAATCACACCATGTTCTTATATAATCTGCAAAAAGCCCTGTTGATTCCGGTGTATTCAGGAGGCTTGGCGAGAATTTCTGATTATACAGGACCCCCTGCAGTACCTCCATATGGTCTATCTTTGCCATTGAACGCATTGCACATGTCGGTCCATTGGTGTCGCGCCCACCTGCAGGAGAGGCCCCGTCTGAAAATGCCACACCTGCTATCCGTCCGTCTGGCGTGGCGCCAGTAATTTCTCCAAAATAAACGTGAGTTGATACCGAGTGCAGCTCCGGGATATAGAAGCCTCCCCTCATGCATGGATACCGAACAACCTCTTTACAGAATATATGAGCAGCCCAGCGGGCAATAAGGTCAACATAATCATCATCATTGCCAAATTTGGGCGCACTGACACAGAGCTTCCTTATATATTCAGCCCCGTTGAAGTTATTTCTGAGCGCATCAAGAAGGTCATTGGGTTTAACGGATTTTGTTTCAAAACACAGTTTCTTAACAGCAGCCATTGAATCTGCAAGCGATGCAAGAGCAACGCCAAAAATTCCTGAAAAATTATACCTGACGCCGCCTGCCTGACGTGATATTCCACGCTCAAGGCAATCATCAAGCAGAGCTGAAACGAAAGGTTCCGGTGCGTAAACAGCGTGGGCACCGTCTATCAGGTCATACGAGTCGACTATAAGCTTAACGAAATATGCTGCCTGTTTCTTATATGCTTCCTTTAAATCTTCAAAATCATCAAACTCATCCAATCTGCCGGTCTTTGGCCCCATCTGTTTTCCTGTGACTGGATCTGCCCCGTCGTTCATAGCCAGCAGAAGACACTTAGGAAAATTTACATATCCGCCGTTTGAACGTGAATCACAGGCTCCCTCAATATCTGACTCGACACAATTCATGCAGTATCCGCGCGCCTCTTCAAGCGTTGCACCGCGTATGAGATGTTTAGGAATGATGCAGTTGTCGTTCATGATCGCAGGGTAGCCAAGCCCGAGCTTTTATTGTTTCACATGCCTTGAAAAGCGCATCCGTGTCCACTTTATTGTGATAACGGAATGAAAGCGATGGCTGCGGGGCACGGGCAATAGATGCGGCTTCCATTATGATAGAGGTCAGTTCATTACATGCATCCTCACCACGAAGCCCCTGTCCGCCTATCGTTATGTTCTGAAAGAGCGGAAAACCAGCAAAAGTTCTTGTTGTTATGGAATCCTGTAATTTTATGATTGCGGTACATTTAATCCATATCATGGCAATCATTTCTGTAGCCTGTTCTTTTGTAAGAACCCCATCATCAATATCCCTTTTATAGAATGGATACATGTACTGGTCAAACGCCCCCAGCAGCATGGCATGCGGGTCACTCTCAATCTGGGTTGCAACGTAGACCAGCCAGACTGACTGAAGAGCCTCCCGAAATGTCCTGGCCGGAAACTCCGGGACTCTTTTAGCACGGCGCTTATTTCAAGCAATTCCCTCTTTCGCTGTGCATCCTTTTCTGTTTCAGCCTTTATTGCTGCCAAATCTGAATAGCGGTGTGCAAAATCTATGACTGCATTGCATGAAATCTTGGCGGCCTTCCAGAAAGTAAGCTTCCCTGTCCCTTCTATATCCCCGGGGACAAAACCTTCAATTTTAGCGTTTATTTCGTCAATGATTCCGCCAAGCCCCTTTGCGAGGAGTTTCTTGTTGTTAATAGCGATATTCCCATGCGCTGTGCCTTGAGCGCCTACGGTAATCATCCCGTCGGCAACAGCAGCTTTAGCCTCATCAGAAATAAGGCTTCCTGTGACTGCATCGAGTGAACAGTTCTGCCATTTTGACAGGCATTCTTTAAGGATTTTTTTATTTTCCTCCGAGAGACCTATCCTGTCAGCCGGGCGAGTTGCAAAGGTATCTATATCTGCCAGTATCCATCTGGCCCCTAATTCGGGACAGGCTATAGGAGAGCGTGGTTTCGGTGAATTGTGCCCTACGAAGAGTTCCCCTTCATCAATGAAAATAGTCATCTTTTCCAGGATTTTTCTAAAGGCACAGGCACGTTTAAGCACCACAGGTTCCGCTGCGTTTTCTTCATAAGCTTCTGTAACCAGCAATGCACGTTCAGGCAAAAGCTCTGTCGGGCATTTTGTAATCATGCGCTCTTTCATGCCATGAATTCTTGAAACTGTTTTCATTCTTTCATCACTGCTCAGCATTCACTTCGCCCCTTTAAATTTAATCCAACACTATGAATATATAACTTTGACCGGATAACCGTTTAGTATCTCAGTAATACGCAGCATCTGGGCTTTTGTCGGCGGAAGAACACCCTGCAGCAGGTAGTTTCTTCCAAGCATTTCATATCCGCCAACACCCATACGATGATAAGGCAAGACCTCAATTGCGGCTCCTTTCCTGTGTGACGCAACATAACTACAAGCAATTCAAGATTATCAATGTCATCATTGATTCCGGGAATGAGTGGAAACCGCACAACAACGTTTTTGTTGCTTTCAAGAAGATACGATGCATTCTCCAGTATATTTTTATTATCCTGTCCCGTCAGTTTTCTATGCAATACCGGATCCATGGCTTTTAAATCAAATAATATAAAATCAGTTTTGTCAGTAATTTTTTAACAGTTGCAAAGGGAGCAAAAAGGCATGTCTCTATAGCAGAATGCACAAAATGTTTTCTGCACAGATCAAGGAAAGCTTCGGCAAAAACCGGCTGATCCAAAACTTCTCCGCCGGAAAGCGTTACGCCGCCGCCTGAACGTCTCCAAAAAGGTGCATCTCTGTGGACTTCGTTAAAAAGTTGCTCTGCAGTAAAACTTCTTCCCACAATTTTTATTGCTCCATCTGGACAAACATCAGAACATGCACCACACTTTACACAGCGTAATCTGTCAATGCCCAGCATAGACTTCCCCTCAAAAGCAACTGCACCATACCTACAGCTTCTGTAACAACGTCCGCATGAGGAACAAACAGACTTGTTCCATGCTATTTCGCTTTCGCCGCTTTGAGATTCAGGGCTGCAGCACCACAGACAATTCATCGGACACCCCTTGAAAAACACTGTAGTACGTATTCCGGGGCCATCATGGATTGTGTAGTGCGCAATATTGAATACATTTGCCAGGACATTCGACATGCAATGCAGTATCTCCTCAAATAAATTATTTGGTAATACCAGAGGTTCAACCAGCAATTGTTTCAATTATACAACAACATAGCTTTGTGTCAAGCTATTTAGGAAAAAATTATAATCTATCTATATATTAGAACTTTAAAATTGTTTTATACATCCAAGGGTACTTTTGGAAATTATTTATATAATTTTGATACTGGCAAAATTCAAACAGCATTTTTGTGAACCAGAAAAAATTATTTTATATAAACAATCCGTCTTTAATCTTCACTGACTCGGCCTAATGCCACATAAATACTTATAGGCAAATGATCCATGGATTTTAAGTATTTTAACAAAACATGTATGATCAAACATAAATCTCAGCATGCTTTCTCTTTGAGCGTTTTTGAGGATCTTAAAGTAGAATATGTTGCAGTTCCTAAAATTATTACCCCTCCAAGCAGTTCCCTCAATGACGGAATTTCGCCTAATATCAATGCAGCAAAAATAATTCCGTATACGGATTCTAAACTTGCAATCATTCCGGCCGTCTGTGCTCTGACTACCCTCATTCCACCTATAAACATAGAGTGAGCTACTCCTGTAAATACAACACCAAGTAAAACGACCAACCCCCAGTCAAGACCAGTCATTACAGGCCTTGAAAACAGGAGGAGAGGAAGAAGCACCAATGTGGCTACCCCCTGTTCATAGAAAGCAATAACGGCTACCCTGATAATTTGCAGCAAATTTCCTATTAAGTAATGACATTACTGCAAAGGTTATACTGCCGCACATTCCCCATATGGTTCCAATTGTGAGATTATTATCAATATTAAATTCAGGCACTATCAATATAACGCCTAAAAACATAATGAAAGCAAAAACTACGTCCAATTTATTAAGCTTCTCATGAAACATTATCGGTTCAAAAAATGTAACAATATTGGATAAGCCGAAAATGTAAGTAATGCTATAGCAACAGTGGAAACCTTGACAGACTGATAAAAGGCAGACCAATGAAACGCCAGAAGAGCTCCGAGAGTACAAATAATGTAATAATCTTTTTTGAATTTAGCCTGATATTTACACCTCTTATTATAAAAATCAGCCCTAACGACACACTTGCAAAAAATACACGTCCCAATGTTATAAATGAAGCTGGCATGCTCAGAAACTTACCGAACAACCCTGTTAGTCCAAAGAGCAACACTGCCATGTGTATTTCCAAAAGGCTTTTAGTACGTATTTCCATATAGGTCCCTCCTATGCTGGTTAGTAAAACCAATTATGAACCAATTCAATAAGGTAATCTGCTGGATAAATATTTATTAGCACAACCAGAGGTACTACCAATATCAGCAATATAAAGCTACAATATCAAATATAAGCCACTCCGTACGGGATATTAATATTTTACAAAATATTTTACAAGATGTAATATTTTAACATTAACAAAGTTGGGAGTGTCTGAAATGGATATCAGCAAATTTGTTCAAAGCACTAACAATAAAAAGGAAAGCAAAAAAGAGATTGTAAGAAATAAAATCATAGAGTTGATACAAAATGGAAATTATGCACAGGGAGATAAGCTTCCATCAGAAAGAGAGCTTGCACAACTATTGAATGTCAGTCGTAACGTGCTCAGAGAGGCTATTGTTTCGCTTGTTTCTGTCGGAGTGATTGAAGTCAGAGACCGCCAGGGAATTTTCATAAAAAATATCAATGACAGAGGATCACTCGAAGCACTCAATAGTATGCAGATGCTTCCTGTGGATTTTGTTTCTTATCAGTTGGAGGTGCGATTGATAATTTCTGTCCCAGCTGCAAAACTCGCTGCCCAAAGACGCACTGATGAAGACCTGAGAAAATTACATGATTGTTATAATAGTTTTATAAACTGTCCATATACCACACAAGAAGAATTGATTGAAAATTGCAAATGGGAGGCATTGCTTCACCACCTTGTAGCAGAAGCTGCCCATAACCCTATTCTTTCTCGTGTAAATGAGAGCATAAATGCACTGTTGAAAAAAACAATCTGCTTCTGCATCCGGAACTGCTTCATGACGAGTCAGGGTGGATGAAACACATACAAGAACAACATTACACTATAATATGCGCAATAGAAGGGAAAAACTCCTTTCTGGCAGGTAATGTTACACAGCAGCATATGATCGAATCATACCAAATCATGCAAGAAAGGCACCCACAATTTACTACAGGCCTTTCTCATCCCTACTGGACCATTCTTTAGCAATATATCGAAGAAAAAATTGCCGTCTTCGTTTAAAATCAATTAAACGTATTGGCAACAAAATCAAACAGCAGACAAATTTTATTTTATGGACAACAGCATGCTTTGCTTCTGCTTTCATTGCCCGTGAAGTCCTAATTTCATTATTTACGGCACAATTCCAGGAGTCCATATCAAGATTGCCGGTCCTTTATTAATTCTCTCATGGTTCAGGCCACTGCTTTTCTGTAACATATGCATATCGTTATTATTGCAAGGCAAAGTCAAATATCAGGTATTCAAATACAAGTTATATCGGATACACCTTTTTGTTAATGCAAATGCTGAAAAACTCTGTTCAACATATTAGGTGCTATTTACATTAAATCCTTATCTTGCATGATCATCCATCATGGCCCCAATGTGCGCCTGCAAAGCATTATTTGCATAAATACCAAGTATTCCTCTTTCTTGTTTCGTGGGTTTTTGCCATACAAAAGCGCGTCTTTTAATGTCTTCTGCCGGAATATCCAGATCTAACGTTTTCTCACTAATATTTATTTTTATTATGTCCCTATCCTCTATAATGCCAATAATACCGCCGACAGCAGCTTCAGGAGAGACATGTCATATTGCCATACCTTCAGTAAAACCAGAGAAACGCCCATCTGTAACAAAAAATACATCCTGCACCATACCCAAACCAACCAAAGCGTCTGTTGTCATCATCATTTCTTCTCATGCCAGGGCTCCTCGCGGCCCTTCATAACGTATTACAACAACATCACCTTTTTTATCCGTCCTGATGCAACTGCATAATGCGCGTCATCGTCACATGAAAACACTTTTGCAGGTACTGAAAAAACATATTTGTCAAAAGGAATAGTTGTTGTCCTGCATATTGCCACGTAAGGGGAAATATGCCCTTCATTACGGTCAATCCGCCATGGAGATAAACAGTGTCTGTAGTTTCCGTTATTATGGTATGGTCAGTTGATTTGTTACAATTGGCAATCTCGCCGATTGTCATACCGGAAACAGTGATGCAATTTTTATTAAGATAGTCTTTCATTTCTCCCATTAATGCAGGTACGCCCCCGGCATTATAAAAATCAATGACTGTGGCTTCTCCTGTTGGTTTAACACGGCTGATAACTGGAATAGATTTCGACAATCTATCAAAATCATCAAGATTTATATCGGCTCCAACCTCACGTGCAAAGCTCAAAAGGTGCAGCACCGCATTTGTAGAACCAGCTATCGCCATAGTGATCATTATTCCATTAAGAAGAGCTTCTTTAGTTAAAATATCCTTGGGTTTTATATTTTCTTTCACAAGGGATATTATCCGTCTGCCTGTCTGTGTAGCGAACCTTTCCTTTTCGGCGTATACGGCAGGGACTGTCGAGGAACCAGGAAGTGCCATTCCCAACCCCTCCATCAGTATTTGCATGGTATTGGCAGTTCCCATCAGTGAACAAGAACCTGCCCCAGGACAAACATGATCCTCAAGGTATGCGATTTTTTTCACTGTATCCTCATTTTCATACTGCCCGCCGAATACAAGTTGATCAAGCTCGCTTATTAAGTTTTTTTTCTTGCTGTAAGTACATACTTCCTGGCTACCGCCGGTTATAATAATTGCTGGAATATTAGCTCTGATAGAGCCAATTAAAACACCTGGAATTATGCTGTCACATGATGCCAGAAGTACCAATCCGTCAAAAAGCTGGACGCCAGCCATGATTTCAACAGAAGATTCGATCACATCCCTGATAACAAGCTCATTACGAAAATAAGGGGTACCGATAGCCATAGCACCGCACGTAGCTATAGTGCCAAATTTAAACGGAGTCCATCCTGCAGATGGATATTCCATCTCGTACCCTTTGTGCAAGTCTGTGCAGATGTACATGTTCAAGCCCAGCGTCATTGGCAGTATTAACTATACCGATAAGAGGTTTATTCAAATCTTCATCGTCGTATCCACAACCTTTGTATATTGCCCGGCATGACGCTGAGCCTATGCCGGAAAAACAGATTCAAATCATCCGAGCGATATGTCATAACAGGTCTCTCCAATACTAAGAATTTTTACAGCACAGCACAACCTGATTAATTAATTGCATAAAACTATGCAAGATTTATATTCATGTTTCATAAGAGTATTTATAAAATGAATCGTTACACGTATATCTTAGTATGACAAGAAAATTTCTGTTCTTTAGAGATATTTATTTCATTCGTTTTATTACTTCTCATAATGCAATTTCATTTAAAACATTTCAGTTCATCAGCATACCGCCGTTAACATTAAGCACTTCTCCGGCTATGTAATATCCTTGCTCGGAACATAGGAAATATATAGCATCTGCAATTTCATAAGGTTCAGCAAGGCGTCCGGCGGGGATTTTTTTAACTGCATCTTTCCATCTGTCACTTTTGTATATATTAGGTGTTCCGACCCATCCTGGAGCCACAGCATTTATTCTAAGCCCGATATGAGTAAATTCTGCCGCAAATGACCTTGTCAGACTGATTACACCGGCTTTTGATGCAGAATAAACTGAATTATTAGGTCCTGGAACTCTTCCGTCTATTGAAGCTATATTAACTATCCACCCTTTTTTTCTTGCA
>Ga0268359_12658_pt1 | contig 15886 bp, 19 predicted proteins | sample BioMet11_FD_194416 | JGI IMG/M metagenome (GOLD analysis project Ga0268359, IMG submission 194416) | Sewage microbial communities from Oakland, California, United States - Biofuel 11 (PacBio Assembly) | ecosystem: Engineered > Wastewater > Sewage > Unclassified | place: USA: California | collected...
CTCAGAATGGTAGTTTTACCACAGCCGAAGGACCCAGCAAGGTAACGAACTGACCGGGTTTAATGTCTAGGGACACATTGTTTACGGCGATTACTTGCTTGCCGTTGTGTGGCCTGGATATATTTTACTTAAGCCTGTTATTTTTACATTCTTGGTAGTCATGTGTTGTCCTCCTTAACCTTGTACGTCAGAAATGCTAACGCCTAGCTTGCTTAAGAAGAGCATTAGAATTCCTACGACGATCAGTACTATGCAAATTAAAACTGTAGAATAGGCTGCTGCTACGCCCCAGTCTACCAACATCTACGTGAGACATGATAGCTACGGTGAGCAGATTTACGTTAGCAGATACCAGGAAGATTACGGCGCTAACGGCGGTCATGGAACGCACAAAGCTGTATACCAGGCCGCTAAGAAGCTGATTTAATCAGAGGAATGGTGACGGAACGAAAGACCTAAGGTTCCTGCACCTAAATCCTGAGCGGCTTCTTCAATAGCAGGATCAATTTGCTGTAAGGAAGCAACGCCGGCTCTAATACCAACAGGCATGCTTCTGAAGACGAAGGACAGGACGATAATGGTACCTGTACCGTCAAACCAGAGGCGGTTCGTTATAGGCTAGTACATAGCCCATACCAATTACAGTACCGGGAATAGCCAGCGACAGTAGGGAAACAAATTCGATGGCGCTGCGGCCAAAGAATTTTTTACGTACAATCAGGAAGCGATAACCATGCCAAAAATACCGGTAATAGGCATGGAAATCAGGACAGCTCCGTGGTATCCAGAATTGGTTTTATGCCCAAGTCCCAAATGTATTTATAATGTCGTGTGGTAAAGGTGTAATCAATACCCCACAGATTAACAAAGCTGCCGAAGGGAATTAAGCCATACAAGATCATAATGAATAAGGCCACCAAAAAACAGGGAATACCGATAACAATCAGCTGGCTGTATCATTGACCAGAGCTCTTTCTCTGGAGGGCTTGCCGGTTAGGGTAACATAGGATTTGTTGCCTATCCAATATTTTGCAGAACGAACATTAAAACGGACAGTGACAAAAGTACGGTTGCCAAAGCAGTACCACCTTTAATATCGTAGTTGCCCATAGCTTGTAAATAAACCTGTGCAGCCATGGTGTTTAAAGTTTGCCACCGATAACCATAGGGTTACCAAAGTCTGCTACGGTCTGGATAAAGACCAGAAGAAAGCTGATTGGCAATACCGGGTTTTAACAGGGGAAGCAAGATGGTGCGGAAGGTCTGCCACCTGGTAGCACCCAGGTTTCTGGCAGCTTCCTCCATGGAAGGATCTATTTGCTTTAGCAGTCCCACTAAAACCAAATAGGCTACCGGAAAGAAAGTAAGAATCTGTACAGTAGCAAGGCCTCTAAAGCCATAGACGTTAGAATTTGAATACCTAGAATTACCTTGCTGACGAAAACCCTGCTGGCCAAAGAGCATAATAAAGGACATGGCCAAGGCAAAGGGCGGAGAAATTAAAGGCAAAATAGCTATTAGATTAAAGAGCTTTTTGAAAGGCAGCTTAATATAGGCGTGAGCGTAAGCAAAGATAAAGCCTATAATAGTAAATGGCACTAACAAATAAGCCTAAAACAATGGTATTGACCAGTACCTGGATATTATCAGAATGGCTCAAGGTTTCTTTGTAATATTGCAAGGTCAAACTGCCGCTGTCGGTAAAGAAACTTTGCGCCAGCACAGCATAGAGGGGCCATAAAATAAAAATGACCAAGGCCACCATCAACAAAATTATGTACCCAGCAAGATGGGATCCCGAAATATTTTCTGCATTTCATCCCATTGCAGGGAAAAATTGCTACGTTGTTTTACTTCCATAGGATACTCTCCTTATTTGAAAAAAGCCGCCTACCGAAATGATAGCGGCAGGATATAAACTAGAAAATACTTTAAGATTTAATAGCTTTGTTCCATTTTTCAACTAGCTCGTTTCTGTGGGAACCTGCCCATGGGAATCATAGTTAATTAACTTAGTGTTATTCAGTTCAGCAGCTTGTTTCGGAGGAGTAGCTTCCGGATTGGTCAAGAATTGGTAAGAACCGGTGGTTGACCGATTCTTGAGCCTTCTTGGTTAAGCACCAGTCAATAAACTTTTTGGCGTTTTCTTGATCAGGGCCTCCCTTGATATGAAACAGCACCAATTTCATACCGGTTCCCTCGCTGGGAGCGGTAAGAACCAAATCCTTCATGCCTTCTTCACGATATTTGATAGCATCATGCAAGAAAGAATGCCTACCATGCATTCGCCCTGACCAGCCAAGCGAGCAGGAGCAGTACCGGATTTTGATAGTTCTTCATTTGGCCATTTAAAGCCTTCATGTAGGCCATACCTTTTTCTTCGCCCATTAATTGTACTACGGTAGCCAACATGGTATAAGCAGTACCGGAGGAACCAGGGTTAGCAGAAACAATTTGACCTTGGAATTCTGGCTTTAGCAGATCTTGCCAGGACTTAGGAGCTTCTACGCCTTTTTCCTTTAGGAGTTTAGCATTGGAAGCAAAACCTAAATAACCAACATAAACGCCAGTCCAATAACCTTCTTTATCTTTGAATTTATCGGGAATCTTAGCGGCATTGGGGGAAACATATTTCTCCAAAGTCCATCAGCTTTAGCCTGAATCTGGCCGTCAGCAGGACCGCCAAACCAAATAGAAGCCTTCGGGTTGGCTTTTTCTGCCTTGATTCTGCCGATAACTTCGCCGGAGCTCATACGTACGGCTTCAACCTTGATACCGGTATCCTTTTCAAACTCTTTGATGTCCTTAGCCATCCAATCGTCTAAGGCACCCCAATACATTACCAACTTCTTGCTACCACCGCCGGCAGCCTTACCTTTGTCTGCAGCTTTCTTGTCTCCGCCACCACCGCAACCTGCTGTTAAGAGCATCATAGTTGCTAAAGCCATGGCACATGTCTTCGTAAATCTCATGAGCAAAACATCTCCTTTTTTTACTACATATTAACTGCAAAACTCTACAGCTCTATTCTAGCAAAAAAAAGGCGCGGGCTCAATAATGAAACAAGGTTTTTCAAGATAGTTAACGAAAAAAATACTTTCTGTTGTTTTCACCACAGATTGGGGTATAATATAAAGAAGTATACGCTATTGAACACAAGGGGTGGTAAACATGGCAGAAACAAGAGCGTTAATTATTACAGGCATGTCTGGGGCAGGGTAAAACTCAGGTTATGAGGACGCTGGAAGACCTGGATTATTTTTGTGTGGATAACTTGCCACCTACTTTTATACCCAAATTTATGGAAATTTGCATGCAAAATCAGGGTAAGGGTTCCAAGGGCTTAAAGTTAGCCTTGGTTGTAGATATTCGTGGCGGTAAATTCTTTGAAGAACTGGCCGGCGTATTGGATAGGCTGGAAAATAGCAGCGTTAAGTACGAACTGCTGTTTTTGGATGCTTCCGATGAAACCCTGGTTAAGCGCTATAAGGAAACCAGAAGAAGACATCCTTTGGGAACAAAGGGTGGCCTTAGTACCAGTATTGCCAAGGAAAGAAAAATTTTGGCCACGGTACGGGATAAAGCTTCCTTGATTATTGATACTTCCGAGCTGACCATTGATCAACTACGGAAAAAGATTATTGCCAAATATGGCAAGGATGGCGGCTTGCCACCCATGAACGTGGTTATTAAGTCTTTTGGCTTTAAACATGGTGTACCCATTGATTGCGATATGCTTTTGGACGTGCGCTTTTTGCCCAATCCTTTCTATGTACCTGAATTGAAGCAGTTGTGTGGTAATGACCAGCCGGTTATAGACTTTATCAGCAGAAAGCCTGTTACCAAAGAGTTTGAAAAGAAGCTGGAAGATATGACACAATTTTTACTTCCCCTGTATGTACAGGAGGGTAAGAGCCAATTGATGGTAGGTGTGGGCTGTACAGGCGGCAGACATCGCAGCGTGTATATAGCCGATATGATTGGTGACTGGATTAAAAGATGGGATTTAGTGTGCAGGTAGTGCATAGGGATTTGCTGAAAAAATAAGGAGCTGGGCATATGGAATGGGTTAAATGGTTTTACCCAGGCTTAAATTTGAAACGCTGGCTCTTTGTTTTTGCTCTGGGTGTTATTTTAGCCTGCCTTGGAGTTACGCTGGTATTTAATTACCAGTTTGTTGGGCTGATAGAAGAAACTGTTTTTAGTGTGATGCATAGTACCTCCGGTGAATTTTATCAACCAACTGTTACCGCCGTAGGTATTGTGGGTGTAGTCATTGGAATTGCCTTCATGGTTTTTGGTACAAATAGGTTGGTTAAAACTATTATTACTTCCGTGTTGCCGGGGGCTAATGGTTCTTTGCGTGAAGTGCTGTTTACGCAACGCAAGCTCAACAATGGCCCTGCAGTGGTAGTGATTGGCGGTGGTACAGGTTTGTCCGTACTGCTGAGAGGCATAAAGCAAATTACCAGTAATTGTACTGCTGTGGTAACGGCTTGTGATGATGGTGGTTCTTCCGGGCGGTTGCGCAAGGAAATGGGTATTATTCCTCCCGGGGATATGAGAAACTGCCTGGTGGCCTTGTCTGATACGGAACCCTTGATGGAAAGAGCCATGCAATATAGGTTCAAGACAGAAAGTTCCTTAGAAGGCCATAATCTGGGCAATTTGTTCATCGCTGCCATGAGCACTATGGAAGGCGATATGGAAAAGGGTATTGCGGCGCTGTGCGAAATTCCTGCACGTGCGTGGTCATGTTTGGCCAGCCACAACCAACAATGTGCAGCTGAAAGCTGCCATGGATGATGATAATATCATAATAGGGGAAAGTGCTATTACTAAAGATAAACGTAAAATTAAGCATTTAATGCTGGAGCCGGAAAATCCAGCCGCTTCTCAAAAGGCAGTAAATGCTATTTTAAATGCGGACGCCATTATTCTTGGCCCCGGCAGCCTATACACCAGTGTACTGGCCAGCCTGATTGTGCCGGGCATTAAGGATGCCGTAATAAGGCCAAGGCAGTTAAGATTTATGTTTGTAATGTTATGACCCAGCCCGGTGAAACCGATGGCTTTGGTGCCTATGATCATGTACAGGCAATTATTGACCATATGGGTAAGCAGTGCCTGGACTATGTAGTGGTGAACAATCAGGAGGCCAATGCCGAACAGCTGAAGAAGTACGAGGCAGAGGGTGCTTATCCTGTGAGCCCTGATATAGACAAGATTGAAAAGCTAGGCATTGATGCAGTGCCTGCTAAGCTGTTGAATGACAGTAATTTGGTTCGTCACAATCCTCGTAAATTGGCCATAACCTTACTGGTGCTTATTTATAGATTGCGGCTATTTGGTAAGGGCGTACAGTTCTTTGATTATTTCTTTGCCAGACAAGCGATGCTGGAGTTAAAAAATAAGTAGTGGAGAAATTAAGGTGTCCTTTTCAACTGATGTAAAAAATGAAGTAGCGAGAATAGAGGGAGAACCACAAAACTGTGAAAAAGCAGAGCTTTTTGGGCTTTTACGCATAAGCGGTTCTGTTTCTCTGCGTGGTAAGAATTTGGGGATACATTTCACTACAGAAAATGCAGCCCTGGCTCGAAGAGTGCTGCAGCTGTTAAAAATAATTTTGAGCTGCAGACAGAGGTGCTGATTACCCGCTCCCGCCGACTGAAAAAAAATAATAGGTATCAAGTGCAGGTTATTCCTTCCGACCAGGTACGCAATGCTTTACAGGATTTGCAGCTACTGGCACCCCTAGGCAATGGCAAGCTGCCGCTTTTAAAAGAAATCGCGGCACGCAAGGCTTTTTTGCGGGGGGTATTCCTGGCAGGTGGTTCTGTCAATAAACCAATCAGTGACTATCATCTGGAAATGGTTAGCGACAATGAAGAGCTTATCAGACTGGTCCAAAAAACCATGCAAAGATTTTCTTTGAACGCTAAGGTAGTGGACAGAAAAGGTAGTTATATTGTATATTTGAAGGAAGGCAATGCTATTACCAATTTCCTTTCCATCATTGGAGCTCATAATGCTCTGCTGGAGTTTGAGAATGTCCGGGTGGTAAAGGATATGCGCAACAAGGTTAATAGGATTGTCAATTGTGAAACTGCTAACCTTAACAAGGTGGTAAAAACAGCCCTGCAGCAAATTGCCTGCATCAGGTATTTGGAAACAAAAAACCTGCTGGTGGTTTTGCCCGAAAAGCTGAGAGAAGCAGCGCGTCTGCGTTTGGACCACGAGGATTTACCGGTGGGAGAATTAGCAGCCTTGTGTGAAGAGCCGGTCAGTAAGTCGGGGTTTAATCATAGACTGAAGAAACTTGAGAAATTAGCTGAAGATATGGGGATGGGAAAAAGTGAGATTAAAGAAATTAATTAGCGTTATCATGGTAGTAGGTAGTATAGGTCTCGTGGCAGGGATGGGATATAAGGACTTTCAAAGATTCTGTGATGAATCTGTGCCGATTTTGGCTTATCACAGAGTAGAACCGGCCAAGCCTAATGATACCTACACAGGTGCCACCGGAAATTTTTGAACAGCAGATGAAATATTTACACGAGGCCGGCTATACCACCATGAATCTGGATAAATATGCCGCTGCCAGAAAAAAGCATGAAACCCTACATAAGAAAATCGTGTTGATTTTTGATGATGGGTATCTGGACAACTTAACGGTAGCAGCTCCTATTATGCAAAAGTATGGCTTTACCGGCTCCATGTTTATGGCAGTAAAGTTTGAAGGTTGGACAGGCTACCTTGACTGGAACCAGCAGCATGATTTGCTAAAATACAATTGGGAGATTGGCTCTCATACCTATAACCACATTCCTCTTCCGGAGTTAAGTCCTGAGGAAGTGAAGGATGATTTGGCCAAGTCCAAGGAATATGTTCAGGGTATTTACAATCCACCGGGCGGTATTACCTTGTCTTATCCAACCGGTGCCACCAATAAAAAAGTTATGCAGCAGGTAAAGGAAGCGGGCTATATTGCGGCAGTGGCCGGCTATGTGGGCGTAATACCGACACTACGGATATGATGGCTCTCAAGAGAGTAAACATCTTCAACTATCGCAAGATGCAGAAAATCGAGACCTTTAAACTAGCTATTTTAAAGGCACAGCTCAAAAGCTGGTCAGCCAGCCATGGCTTGGATGTAGTGGGAATGTGGGATAGGCTGAGAGGAAATGCAAAATCCTAATGGATTTACTACTTGCGTAATTGGATAAAACAATATACAATAGTTAGGACATCAAATAAGATGTGGAGGGAAAAGATATGGCAAAGAAAATCAAAACTGTAAATAAACAAATGTTAAAGAAGACTTTGAAGACCGGTGGCTGTGGTGAATGCCCAGCTTCTTGCCAATCCGCTTGCAAGACTTCTTGCACAGTTGGTAACCAAGTCTGCGAAAAGGCTTAATGGTTTTAAATCGCTGGCTCCCTGCAATAGCGGGGAGCTATTTTTCTGTAAGAGAGGTAAAAATTAGTGCTTATACATAGAATGCATTTAGACGATAATTATGTGGTGCTGGATATTAATAGCGGCGCCGTACATCTTGTAGACAAGCAGATTTATGATTTGCTGGGATTCTACGATGGTACCAACAAGGAAGAAACTATAGAGAAGTTTTCTTCCACCTATCCTCATAAGGAGTTGATGGAGGATTTGGCAGAGCTGGAAGAGTTGCAAAAGCAAGGCCTTTTGTTCTCTCCGGAATTTCCTGTGCCGGATACTTTTAAATTTGAGCCTGTTTTAAAATCGCTGTGCCTGCATATTGCCCACGATTGTAATTTGCGCTGTGGCTATTGCTTTGCAGGAACAGGTGATTTTGGCGGACACAGGGCTCTCATGAGCAAGGAAATTGCTGAAAAGGCAGTAGAGTTGCTATTGCCGGCAGTAAGCAAAGACACAATTTGGAGTTGGATTTATTTGGTGGTGAGCCTTTAGTTAATATGCCGGTAGTGGAACATGTAATCAACTACGTAAGAAAAAGAGAAAAGGAAACCGGTAAGAATATTAAACTGACTCTGACTACCAATGGTACTTTGCTGACTGATGCAAATATTAAATTTCTGAACGATAATAGGGTAATGCTGGTACTTAGCCTGGATGGCAGCAAGGCTACCCATGATCATATGCGTCCTTTTGCCGGAGGCAAAGGATCCTACGATGCTGCAACTAAGGGCTTTAAGAAGGTTATTGCCTCCAGACAGGGCAAGAATTACTACCTACGCGGTACCTATACTCACTACAATACCCATTTTGCCGATGATACCGTCAGCATGTTGGATGTAGGCAAGGAGATTTCCATGGAGCCGGTAGTAGGTACGGATGAACCCTATGTACTTACTGAGGCAGATTGGCCGATTTTGGATAAAGAATATGAGAAACTGGCCCGTATTTATCTGGAGAGAAGAAGAAAGGGAGAACCCTTTGACTTCTTCCACTTTAATGTAGCCTTGGATAATGGTCCCTGCGTAGCTAAGCGCTTGGCTGGCTGTGGTGCCGGACACGAGTATTTTGCCATTACTCCGGAGGGTGATATTTATCCCTGCCATCAATTCGTAGGCAGAGAAAAATATAAAATGGGCAATTTGGCCACCGGGATCGTAAAAAAAGATATGGTGCAATATTTCAGGCAGATGCATGTTATGAATAAGCCTGCCTGTAGGGAATGCTGGGCTAGGTTTCTTCTGTAGCGGCGGTTGTCATGCCAATGCAGATTTAACCAACGGGGATATTGCCAAGCCCTATGAGTATGGCTGCAAGATTCAAAAGAAACGTTTTGGAGATGGCCATCATTGTTCAGGCTTTGTTGACAGAAGATGTTAACGAAGGGAAAAAGGATGAACGGCCTGTTATTGATAATTTTAAATTTCAAGTAAAATAAGCATGCTGCAAAAGACTACTGTCCGCTAAGCGGACAGTAGTCTTTTACTATGTAGTCAAAATGGACACAATAAGAGACAAGATGTTGGTAACCGGAAAATTATGATATAATACGAGTTGTATAAAAAACAATTCGCTGGCTAAGCCGGCAAACTTAGGTAGGTACATCATGAAAACCGGAGCGGTAATGTAGCCGCGGGGCAAAGTCCGCGACAGAGAACATTAAAGCCACTGAAAAATATGGGAGCCATGACTATCATCAGCAGAGTCATAGCCAATTTTCAGGAAGCCGGAGTTTTTCCTATTGTGGTGGTAACAGGCTTTAAGGGTGCAGAGCTGGAAAAACATGTGGCCAAGCTGGGTGTGTTCTGCATACCAAATACTGACTATGCCCAGACAGAGATGTTTGCTTCTGCGGTGCTGGGTTTAACTTTTATCAGAAATAAATGTGACCGAGTCTTTTTTACACCGGCCGATGTACCCTTGTTTACTAATACTACTTTAAAAAAGCTTTTGGCAAGCAAGGCAGATGTGGTTAAACCGGTTTGCCGGGGCTGGAGTGGCCATCCGATTTTATTGGCAGGCAGCTTAGTGGATAAGGTGCTGACCTATAAAGGACCTAATGGGCTTAGGGGTGCCATTAAGACCTATGCCAAGAAGGTACAAGTGGTGGAGGTAGAGGACGAAGGGGTATTGCCGGTTGCCGAGAATCGGGCTCAGTACGATAAACTGGTGACCATTAACAACAAGCTCTTGTTTCGACCGGCGGTAGAGGTAGCTTTGCTCCGGGAGGATAAGCTTTTTGATAAGGATGTGGCGCTGCTGCTTAGCATGGTAGCCTCAGAAGGGAATGTGAAAGAGGCGTGCTTAAGAGTAGGCATTTCTTACAGTAAGGCCTGGAAACAATTAAAAGCATTAGAAAAGAATCTGGGCTTCCCTCTGCTGGAGCGTCAGCCGGGAGGAGAGGCAGGCGGTGGTAGCCGCTTAACACCTGCAGGTCATCGTCTGCTGGAGCAATATGATAAATATGTTGAAGCAGTCAAGAAATATGCCACTACCATTTTCCCAAAATATTTTGAAGAGAGGTAACCGTAATGAAGCTAATGAAAACAGAAGAGGCCATTGGTCAAGTGCTTTGCCATGATATTACTCAGATAATTAAAGGAGTGACTAAAAAGCCGGTTTTTAAAAAGGGGCATATTATTACCAAGGAAGATATACCTGTTTTATTATCTGTAGGCAAGGATAACGTGTACATTTGGGAAAATAATGCCAATATGCTTCACGAAAATGAGGCAGCTGTGATACTAAGAAATATTTGTCAAGGCAGCAATATGCATGGCAGCGAGCCCTCGGAAGGCAAGATAGAATTACTGGCAGACTGTGATGGCTTGTTTACCGTAGATACACAACGTCTTGACAAGGTTAACGCCCTAGGTGAAATGATGATTGCCACCCGACATGGTAATTTTGTGGTACACAAGGGTGACAAATTAGCCGGAACAAGAATAATACCTCTGGTAATTGAGAAGGACAAGATGGCTAAGGTTCAGGCTACGGCAGGCCAAGAGCCCTTACTGCAGGTAGTGCCCTTTAAGAAGAAAACCTTTGGGGTAGTTACTACCGGCAATGAGGTATTTTATGGCAGAATCCAGGACACCTTTACGGATGTGATTATTGATAAATTAGGCGAGTTTGACGCTACTATGGAAAAGCATGTGGTTCTCAACGATGATCCGGCTAAGATTACGGCTGCTATTAACGAGATGCTGGCTGCCGGCCTGGACATGGTTTTTTGTACCGGCGGTATGAGCGTGGATCCTGATGATCAAACACCGAAGGCTATTAAGGATACAGGGGCCAAGGTTGTTAGCTATGGAGCGCCCGTTTTGCCGGGAGCCATGTTTCTGTTGGCCTATACCTCAGAGGGCAAACCAATAGTAGGACTACCGGGCTGTGTCATGTATTCCAAACGGACAATTTTTGATTTAATTTTGCCTAGGCTACTGGCGGATATTCCTGTCAGCGCTCAGGATTTGTCTTCTTTAGGAGAAGGGGGACTTTGTCTAAATTGTAAGGTTTGTACCTTCCCTAATTGTGGGTTTGGGAAATAGGAGGCCTTATGAAAAGTTTACGCATATTGATGCTGAAGGCAATGCTGTCATGGTAGATGTGAGTGCCAAAGACATTACCGAGAGAGAAGCTACTGCAGTGGGCTGTATTAAAATGAATGCAGAGTGCTATGCCGCGGTGGAGGATGGTGCCGTAAAAAAGGCGATGTTTTGGGCGTTGCTCAGGTGGCAGGTATTATGGCTGCGAAAAAACCAGCTCCCTTATTCCTTTGACGCATATTCTGCCCTTAACTAAATGCGCCTGTTACCTTTAAATGTCTTAAAGAAAGCAAAACTATTGAAGCTACCTGCCTGGTTAAATGTGAGGGCAAAACAGGTGTGGAGATGGAGGCGTTAACCGGCGTGCGGTAGCGCTATTGACCGTTTATGATATGTGCAAGGCGCTGGATAAAAGCATGTTGATTTCGGATATTCATTTGCTGGAAAAAAAGGGTGGTAAAAGCGGACATTTTCTTTATGAGGAGAAAAAATAGCTATGCTTGATAACTTCGGCAGAACAATTGATTACATGAGAATATCCCTGACGGACCGCTGCAATATGCGGTGTAAATATTGTATGCCTCACGATATAGCTGCGGTAAGTCATGAGGAAGTGCTTCGCTATGAGGAGTTCCTGAAGATTTGCCAGGCAGCCATAGCTGTGGGTATAAACCGTTTCAAGATAACTGGCGGGGAACCTTTGGTGCGTAAGGGTGCGCTGGATTTTTTAGCGGCCTTAAAAAAATTGCCGGGTGTCAGGAGTGTGACGTTGACCACCAATGGTTATTATTTGCAGGAAGCACTACCAAGGTTGCAGCAGATTGCTGTGGATGGTATTAACATCAGCATAGACACGCTGGATCCCATAGCGTATACAAGGCTTACAGGGGTAGATGGCTGTGCCAGGGTATTGGCGGCTCTTAAGGCTAGCGTAGAAAGAAAGCTTCGGACCAAGCTTAATGTAGTTCTGCTGAAGGATAATAGCGAGCAAATTTTACCTTTGGCCAAACTGGCGGAGACTATGTCGGTAGATGTACGCTTTATAGAATTAATGCCTATTGGCTATGGTCGTAATTTTCAGGGAATAACGGAAGAGGAAGCATTAAAGCTGCTGAGAACGCGTTATCCTGATTTGCTGCCAAGCCGGGACAAAAGGGGCAATGGGCCGGCTGTTTATTATGACAGTAAGTACCTGCAGGGCAAGCTTGGTTTTATTGCAGCCAATACTCATAAATTTTGTCAGCACTGCAATAGGCTGCGTTTGACCAGCATGGGTTTTTTGAAGCCCTGCCTGTGCTATGAGGACGGTGTGGATTTGCGCGCCATCCTGCGAAGTGCCAATCAGGATGTGCCTACGCTGCTTTGCCAAGCCATCCAAACAGCTATCGCAGCTAAACCACAGGGACATTGTTTTAACAATCAGGCAAAGGTTACTGAAGAGAAAAATATGAATCAGATAGGTGGGTAACATGGGAAAAATAGAAGCTATCTGCATCAGTAAGGTACGTGGCACACAAAAAAGCACTGTACCAAAGGTAGAACTGAAAGCGGAGTGGGGAATTACTACAGATGCCCATGCCGGAAAATGGCACAGACAGGTTAGCTTGCTGGCGTTGGAAAAAATTACAGAGTTTCGTTGCAAGGGTGTTCAGGTAGAATATGGTGCCTTTGGCGAAAATCTGGTGACCAGTGGGTTGGCTTTGCGTGCTTTACCGGTAGGAACCTTGTTGCGTAGCGGTGAGGTCTTGCTGGAGATTACTCAAATAGGTAAGGAGTGTCATAGTCACTGTGCCATTTACAAGACTGTGGGAGATTGTATTATGCCCAGGGAGGGAATTTTTGCCAGGGTAGTGCAGGGAGGTGAGCTGACGGTGGGAGATGAATTGCATATTGAGAACAGAGGGCAAAAAAGACCCTATCAGGCAGCGGTTATTACTTTGTCGGATAAGGGCAGTAATGGAGAAAGAGAAGATAAAAGCGGGCCTGCCATCGTGGAGCGTCTTACCCAAAAAGGCTATGAGGTAGTAGAGACATTATTGTTACCGGATGATGAGGCTATGTTGAAAACTCAGTTGCTTCGTTTGGCTGACCAAAGACAGGTAGATTTAATTTTGACTACCGGCGGTACGGGCTTTGCAGCCAGAGATATTACGCCGGAGGCTACCTTAGCGGTTGCCACCAAGGTAGTTCCCGGTATTGCGGAGGCCATGCGAGCTTTGTCTTTGCAGATTACCAAACGAGCCATGCTTTCCAGAGCAGTAAGTGTTATCCGTAAAAGAACTTTGATTGTTAATTTGCCGGGCAGTCCTAAGGCTTGTGAGGAATGTCTTGACTTTATTTTGGATACTTTGCCCCATGGTTTGGATTTATTGCGAGGTGAAGGCGGAGAATGTGCAAGGCAGTAAACAGGTGCCTGGTCTAATTATAAAAAATAGGAGTGATAGCATGAAAAAAATACTAGAAATGTTAGCAGTAGGATTTGTAGCACTAGCAATTGCCGGGTGTGGTGGAGGAGAAAAACCGGCAGCTAAATCAGCAGAAAAACCCACAGAGAAAAAGGTAACCTTGCATGTTTACTCCGCAGCCAGCATGACAGAAACCATGAAAAAAATTACGGAGGACTACAAGAAGGTGGCTCCCAATGTGGAAATAGTCAACAACTTTGATTCCTCAGGTACTTTAAAAACGCAAATCCAAAATGGTGCTGAGTGCGATATTTTTATTTCAGCAGCACCTAAACAAATGAATCAACTGGATGTCCAAAATACTACTGACAATAAAAATAAATTGGATTTTGTACTAGAGGGCACACGCATTAACCTCTTGGAAAATAAAGTCGTACTGGCAGTTCCCGCTAAGAATCCTAAAGGGATTAAGAGCTTTGCTGATTTGGCTAAAATGCTACAGGCAGGTACTGTGCGTCTGATTATGGGTAATAGTGATGTACCGGTAGGACAATACACCCAAAAGATTTTGTCCTTCTATAAATTAGACGAAAAAGAATTGGCCAACAAAGGCTTAATCTCTTATGGTTCCAACGTTAAGGAGGTAACTACCCAGGTGAAGGAAGCCAGCGGTGACTGCGGTGTGGTTTATGGCACTGATGCTTACAGTGCCAAATTGCAGACGGTGGGCAGTGCTACCAAGGAAATGTGTGGTCAGGTAATTTATCCGGCCGCTGTTATGAAGAAAAGCAAAAATCAGGAGGCTGCCAAAGCTTTCTTAAAATATTTACAAGGACCTGAAGCTACCAAAGTATTCGAAAGCGTAGGGTTTAATAAGGCGAAATAGAAGGAGCACAGCTCTATGGATTGGTATCCTTTGTGGAACAGCTTAAGAATAGCTGCTCTTACCAGTGTACTGGTATTTTTCGTAGGCATATTTTTGGCTTACTATATTGCAAAACTACCTAAGACAGTAAAAGGTATATTGGACGTGGTGCTCACCATGCCCTTGGTTTTACCGCCTACTGTCTGCGGGTGGTTTTTGCTGTTAATATTTGGGTTGACGCATCCCGTGGGAATTTTCCTGCAGCAATACGGGGTGCAATTTGTCATGACCTGGTACGGGGGAGTGCTGACCTCCGGGTTGGTAGCTTTTCCTCTTATGTATAGAACGGCCAGAAGTGCTTTTGAAAGCTTTGATGAAACCCTGGCTTGGAGCGGCAAGACCTTGGGACTAAGTGACACCTTTATTTTTTGGCGGATCAGAATGCCTTATTGCCGGCAAGGTATTGTAGCCGGTATAGTGCTGTCTTTTGCCAGAGCCTTGGGCGAATATGGTGCTACCAGTATGCTGATTGGTTATATTCCTAAACAGACCGCCACTATTTCCACTACGGTATATCAATTGTGGCGCACTAATGATGAAGGGAGTGCTTTTGTGTGGGTAATGGTTAATTTAGCTATTAGTGCGATAGTACTTTTAATAGTTAATATGTTGGAAAAGTCCAATAGAGAAAAGAGGGCTGTCCAATGACTTTAAGTGTAGATATTCATAAACGCCTTGGTGAGTTTCAATTAGATGCCCAATTTACTCTGGACCGGGGTGTCCTTGGTATTTTGGGAGCCTCAGGCTGCGGTAAAAGCAAAACACTGCAATGTATCACCGGTATCGAAACACCTGATACCGGGCGGATAGTTTTAAATGGCAGGGTGCTTTTTGATAGCAGACAAAAAATTAATGTTCCTGTACAGGACAGAAAGTGGGCTACCTTTTTCAAAACTATGCTCTCTTTCCTAATATGACGGTACAAGAAAATATTGGCTGTGGTGTACGCGCACAGCATGATGCCAAGGAACGGCAGGAAATTATTCGTACCATAATTACCCAGATGCAATTGCTGGGCTTGGAAAACTTAAAGCCTCGGCAGCTATCAGGTGGTCAACAACAGAGAGTTGCCTTAGCCCGTATTATGGTGAATGAACCTGAGATACTGCTGCTGGATGAACCTTTTAGTGCTTTAGATGCTTATTTACGAGATATCCTGATGACCGACTTTCATGCCTTTTTAGCCTCCTTTAAGAAGGATGTTATTTTGGTTACGCATAGCAGGGACGAGGCCTATCAACTAAGCTCCTCGCTGGCCATCATGCAACAGGGGCATTTTGCGGCCTGCGGTGACACTCATCAAATTTTTGAAGATCCTGGTACAAAAGAGGGCGCTAAATTAACTGGCTGTAAAAATATTGTTGCAGCTCAAAGGCTTGCTGCACATACCGTACTTGTTCCTGTCTGGGGAGTTTCCTTTAATACGGCTCAAGTGGTTGGTGAAAATTTGTGTGCTATTGGTATCAGAGGCCACAGCTTTCTACCAAGCTGCCGGGAGAATGCACATGCTGTTAAGATAGTAGAAAAGATTGAGCAGCCTTTTGAGTGGGTGGTGA
>Ga0268359_11460_pt1 | contig 15885 bp, 15 predicted proteins | sample BioMet11_FD_194416 | JGI IMG/M metagenome (GOLD analysis project Ga0268359, IMG submission 194416) | Sewage microbial communities from Oakland, California, United States - Biofuel 11 (PacBio Assembly) | ecosystem: Engineered > Wastewater > Sewage > Unclassified | place: USA: California | collected...
CTCTGGCGAGCGCGACTGTTATACGGGCCGGTTAGTGAAAGACGCGTCTCCCATGCGAGGGAGATGTTAGAAAACGGCAGTTTTGTGTGGTGTGCCATCGCCCCGCTCTGAAGGCATGCATGTATATGCAATAAATAGGGTTAGAAACGAAAATATATACATAAATATGGATGTATTGCATTGGGCTGAGAGACGACCAAAGTGGGTGGCGCACAAATCTATCAAATACCCGCACCTAGGGTATGCAAGAATCAGACGAGCACCCGTTGTCACACCTCACGCCCGTGGGATACAAGCCGATGGCACCGTGCGACTCCCAGTGTGGCGCGAATCTTCGCAGATGGCATCCAGCGGTTGGGAGAGGACGCGCAGTGACCGAGCTTATACCGCAGGCGCTGTTCCCAGAGGTGGGTTTCGTCTACCTTACGGGTATCAATCTTGTCACATTTCTCGTATATGGCGCGGACAAGCGCCGTGCGCGACGGGGCCGTTGGCGCATTCCCGAGGTGACGCTACTCGCCCTTGCCCTGCTGGGTGGTGCGGGAGGGGCGCTTCTGGCCATGGTCCTGTTTCACCACAAGACAAGAAAGGCGCGCTTCTACGTGACGGTACCGCTCGCGCTTACGGCACAGCTCGTTCTTATCGGCTGGCTACTTTCGCTTGGTGTGAACTAACCCGCATTTACTTCACGATTACGGCACCCTCGGGGAGGCTCAGCTCGCGGTCGCTTGCGATAAAGGTGTTGTTACCTGGCTCGGTGGGTTTGTCTGGCCATTCCGGCACGTACGCCACGTGAGCGAACTCACTCCCGAATGCATCGGACACCTCCCTGAGCGTGCGCGCCCTGCGCCCCTCCAAGGTACAGCGAACGTTGGCAAGATAAACGCCGCCTGCAGCGAAATGCTCTCGAACCACACGTGCGCCTTCATCCGTCTTGAGCGGTCCGAGCGGGCGGTTGCCCGAGAATGCGTCGTTCACGACCACATCGAAGTACTTCTCGGCGGCGCGCAGATAGTCCCAGCCGTCACCGTTTGCCAGATGCAGTCGTGGCCCCCCCGTCTCTTCGGCTTCTTCTAGAAAGAAGAACTCACGTGCGAGCGCCGTGACCTTTGGGTCGATCTCGACGACGTCTACGCTTGCGTCGCCGTGTGTGGCCAGATAGGCGGGGAGCGAATACCCGCCCCCGCCCATCACGAGCACGCGCTGGGCGCCACAGGTCTCGATGACCTTCGCCATGTTTCTGTGATACATGCAGGCAAGCTCGAAGCGCAGGTCAGGTTGTGTGTAGCACACGCTCTGAAAGGTCCCGTTCACGTTGAGCAGGCGTACGGGCGTCCCGTCGGCATCCGTCGAATCGAAGACGAGGGTCGTTCCGAAGCGCGTGCGACGCATGGTCACGCCGCGCTTGGCGAGTAGCCATGGCAACGCGGCGACAATGACTGCCAGCACAATACATATGGCAGTTGACACAATAAATAGCATTGGCACGACTCAAAACCCTCCGCTTGGGGGATACAGTAACAAGTTGCGACGCTCACAGTTTAGAAGATTGTGAGTAGCTCTATGGCTCGGCTATACTACACATGCGGTTTTCGGCCTACAGGCCGGCGATAGACTCAAATTGGAGGGCTTTCACATGATTCTCGGATTGGGTGTTCCGGAGCTCGTTGTTATCCTAGTCGTGGTCTTGGTGATCTTTGGGCCCAAGAACCTCCCCAAGCTCGGCTCTGCTCTTGGCAAGACCGTCAAGAACGTTCGCGAGGGCATGGACGAGGGCGATGACGACAAGCTCAAGAAGTCCGACAAGGACGGGGAGACCGAGAAGAGCGAGAAGGATAACGAGGCCGAGGAGGTCGTCCAGGACGAGGATGACGCCGACGTCGACGAGTCTGCTCCTGCCGAGCATGTCGTCTTCTGCCCAAAGTGCGGTACCAAGAATCCCGCCGGCAACGCATTCTGCTCTAAGTGCGGTGCTAAGCTCAGCTCTGACAACGAGTAAGCCCTTCTGCCACGGACAGGCACAGTAACGCACGATCACGACCGTAGAGAGCGAAGCATGGATAACAGCAAGGAAATCATTCTCACCCCAGAAGGCAAGCAGAAGCTCCTCGATGAGCTCGCATATCGCGAAGGCGAGAAGACCGACGAGATCAAGGCGGCCCTCCAGGAAGCCCGCGGCTTTGGTGACCTCTCCGAGAACGCCGAGTTCGATGCTGCCAAGGAGGACCAGTCCCTGAACGCCTCGCGCATCACCGAGATTCGCCAGATTCTCTCGGTGGCGAAGGTCGTGGAGGACAACGGAAAGAAGCGTAGCCTCAAGGTCTCCATCGGCACCACCGTCGAGCTTAATGACGAGAACAGTGGCAAGATCAAGTTCACGATCGTGGGTACCACCGAGACCGACTCACTCAAGCGCAAGATCTCGAGCGAGTCACCCGCTGGTGCCGCTCTCATCGGCCACAAGAAGGGTGACGAGGTCGAGTTCGTCACACCTTCCGGCAAGAACAAGAAATACACGATCACGGCGATTACCCGCTAGCGTTCGTGCGAGTGCGTTAGTTTTCGCCCCGTGTCTGCGACTCGCAGGTGCGGGGTTCTTTTGTCCCGACGGCCCACCACACTCACGGAGGAACCATGTCCGACGATAACGCCAGCTCCACGCCTGTCGACGAGAGGACTGCGCGTCGTGCGCGCCGTCAGGCCATCATTGATGCGGGAATCAATCCCTATCCCGTCCGTTCTGAGGTCACAGCCCATGCGGCCGACATCGAAGAGAGATATGTCAACCTCGCCAACGGCGAAGGCACCGATGACGAGATCTCCGTAGCCGGTCGGATTCGCGCCATCCGCAACCAGGGTAAGGCGGCCTTCGTCGTGCTCGAGGATGTCACGGGTTCCATTCAGCTCTTCTGCCGCGTGGACAACCTCGGCGAGAGAGATTGGGCGCTTCTCGGCCAGCTCGACCTCGGCGACATCATCGGTGCCACGGGAACCGTCCTGCGTACGCGCCGTGGGCAGCTGTCCGTCTCTCCCTCTGGTCTCACGATCCTCTCCAAGAGCCTTCGCCCACTGCCCGAGAAGTTCCATGGGCTCACCGATCGTGAGGTTCGGTATCGCCAGCGCTACGTGGACCTGATCATGAACCCCGAGGTGCGCGACACCTTCCGCCGCCGAAGCCAGATCATTTCGCTCATTCGCCGCTACATGGAGGCCGACGGCTACATGGAGGTCGAGACCCCCATGATGCACGCCATCCTCGGCGGTGCCAACGCCAAGCCGTTCGTGACGCACTTCAACGCGCTCGACCGCGACTTCTTCCTGCGCATCGCCACCGAGCTGCCGCTCAAGCGCCTCATCGTGGGTGGGATGGAGCGTGTCTTTGAGCTTGGCCGTCAGTTTCGCAACGAGGGCATGGACCTCACCCACAATCCCGAGTTCACGAGCATGGAGGCGTACTGCGCCTACTCCGACCTCGATGGGATGAAGCGTCTTACCGAGGGGCTCTTCAAGACCATAGCCCGCGAGGTCTGTGGCTGCGAGGAGGGCCGTGAGGTCATCACCTACCAGGGGCAACCGGTGGACATGAGCGGCACCTGGACCTCTCGCCCGCTTGCCGACATCGCCTCGGAGGCGGTGGGCGAGCATGTGGACATGGATACCCCCATCGAGCACCTGCGCGAGATCTGCGAGGCCAACGGCATCGAGTGGCAGCCCAACTGGGGCGTGGGCAAACTCGTCTTCGAGCTCTACGACGAGCTGGGCGAGGCAACCATCATCGACCCGACCTTCGTGTGCGACTATCCAGAGGAGGTCAGTCCGCTCTCGAAGCGCAAGGACGAGGACAATCGTCTGACCGACCGCTTCGAGCTGGTCATATCCGGACATGAGTATGCCAACGCCTTCTCCGAGCTCAACGATCCGGTCGATCAGGCTGGTCGCTTTGCCGAGCAGGTCGCCGCCAAGGGCTTTGGTGATGACGAGGCGATGGGCTATGACTACGACTACGTGCGGGCGCTTGAGTATGGCATGCCCCCTGCGGGTGGCATCGGCTATGGCATCGATCGCATGATCATGCTGTTCTGCGATGCGCCCGCCATCCGAGACGTGCTGCTCTTCCCGCAGATGAAGCCCGAGACCGTCACCCGCGCAGACATCGAGGCGCAGGTGGGCGGCGTGATGACCGACAACGCGGCTGCATCGCTCGATGAGATCGCGGCCGGCAGCGAAGCGAGCGCGAGCTCCACGGCAGAGCCAGCGCCGGCAGCCAAGCCCGAGCCGGAGCCAGCTGTCGAGCCGGAGCCAGTCCCTGCCACCGCTGCGGCCGAGTTCTCCCGTGCCGCCACGGATGCCATCGAGGCCGACATGACGGGCACCCTCGATGGGGGCATCTCCCGCGACGCGGCATTTGCCCTACTCAAGGAGTACAACGAGGATCCCTTCCACATCACGCACGGAGAGACCCTCGAGGGTCTGATGCGCTACTACGCCGAGAGGTACGATCCCTCCAACGTGGATTTCTGGGGTGTCGTCGGTCTTCTCCACGACCTCGACTGGGAGAAGTTCCAGGACGTCAAGGGCCACACGGTGAAGGCCGCCGAGCTTCTCGCCGAGGCTGGCGCTGCCCCGCAGCTCGCGCATGCGATCATGACCCACAACTCCGACAACAACGAAGCGCTGCCGGCGCCCGAGCTCAAAATGGAGCGCGTGCTGTTTGCCTGTGACGAGCTCTCCGGTCTCATCCAGGCCGCGGTGATCATGCGCCCGAGCAAGAGCGTGATGGACTTCGAGACAAAGTCGCTCAAGAAGAAGTACAAGGACAAGCGTTTTGCCGCAGGTTGCGATCGCGAGGTCATTCGCAAGGGCGCCGAGCTCAATGGCATGGAACTTACCGGTCTCTTCGAAAGCGTGATCGAAGCCATGAAGGCCATAGCTCCCGACCGTGACACCTTTGGCGGCAGCACCACGGCCGGGTAGCCCTCGGCGGTGGGGACCCTGCCGAGCAGCGGCAGGGGATGACGATTGCGCTATCTGTTTGGTATCCAGCCTTCGTGGGTAAACACAGTTCGAATAAATCGCAATCGGAAGGACGCGCCAGCATATGTTCGAGAAGTTCACAGACAAGGCCCGGAAGGTCATGAGCCTCGCCCAGGACGAGGCACGTAACCTCGGGCAGATGTACGTGGGTACGGAGCATCTCCTCCTCGCCCTCATCAAGGAGGGGGACGGCATCGCCGCCCAGGCCCTATCCAAGCTCGATGTTACGTACGATGAGTCGCTTGCCACGGTGAAGGAACTTGCCACTGCAGAGACCGAGCCTGTTCCCGGCGGGCACATTCCCTTCACACCCCGTGCAAAACGCGTGCTCGAGGACGCATACCGCGAGACCATGACCCATGGACAGACCTATATCGCCACCGAGCACCTGCTCCTGGGTATCGTCTCCGAGGGCAACGGTCGCGCCATGGACGCCCTGCGAACCATGGGCGTCTCAGGTGACGCGGTGCGCAACGCAGTCGACGAGCTCATTGCAAAGAGTGGTCAGGCAAACGGACCGGCGGTGGCCGACGTGCGCATGGACCCGAGCTTCGTGCCTGGTATGTCCCAAGGCCAGCAAGGCGACGAGGGCTCCATGCTCGAACAGTACGGACGCAACCTCACCAAGCTCGCCGCCGATGGCAAGCTCGACCCCGTCATCGGTCGTGACCAAGAGATCGAGCGCGTCATGCAGGTTCTCGCGCGCCGTCAGAAGAACAACCCGCTCATCCTCGGCGACCCTGGTGTCGGCAAGACGGCTATCGTCGAGGGACTCGCCCAGCTCATCTCGTCGGGTAACGTTCCCGATATCCTGCGCGGAAAGCAGGTCTGGACGCTTGACCTCGCGAGCCTCGTGGCTGGTTCCAAGTATCGAGGCGAGTTCGAGGACCGCATGAAGAAGGTCGTCAAGGAGCTCGAGCAGTCCGACGAGGACATCCTCTTCATCGACGAAATCCATACCGTCATCGGTGCAGGGTCGGCCGAGGGCTCCATCGATGCGGCATCCATCCTCAAGCCGCCCCTCTCGCGTGGCGAGATTCAGGTCATTGGTGCCACCACGGCCGATGAGTACCGCAAGCACATCGAGAAGGACTCCGCCTTCGAGCGGCGCTTCCAGCCGGTGAGCATTGGTGAGCCATCGCCCGAGGACACCATCAGGATCATTCGCGGTCTGCAGGACCGCTACGAGAAGCATCACCACGTCAAGTACACCGACAAGGCCATCGAGGCCGCCGTCACGCTTTCCAACCGCTATGTGCAGGATCGCTTCCTGCCCGACAAGGCCATCGACGTCATCGATGAGGCGGGTGCCCGCACGCGCGTCCACCGCTCGAACCTTCCACCCGAGATCGCCCAGGTGGACGCCGAACTCGCCCACGTGAAGGACGAGAAGGCCATCGCCGCCTCGGCACAGGAGTACGAGCAGGCGGCGCATCTCCGTGACAGGGAGAAGGAACTCACCTCCAAGCGAGACCAGCTCGAGGAGGCCTGGCGCGCCAAGCTCGACAAGGACATCGTCGTCGTCAACGAGCAGGACATCGCCGACGTAGTCTCTGCCATCACGAACGTGCCCGTCTCCAACCTTACCGAGGCGGAGGCATCCAAGCTGCTGCGCTGCGAGGATGCGCTCCACGAGCGCGTCGTCGGACAGGACGAGGCTGTCACCAAGGTCGCCAAGGCCATCCGCCGTTCTCGTTCGCCCCTCAAGGACCCTCGTCGCCCAGGTGGGTCGTTCATCTTCCTAGGCCCTTCCGGTGTGGGCAAGACCGAACTGGCCAAGTCGCTTGCCGAGTTCCTCTTCGGCAGCGAGGAGGCGCTCATCAGCTTCGACATGTCGGAGTTCATGGAGAAGCACACCGTCTCCAAGCTCGTCGGCGCTCCTCCGGGATACGTGGGCTATGACGAGGGGGGAGAGCTCACCAAGGCCGTCAGAAGGCGCCCGTACTCCGTCGTCCTCTTCGACGAGATCGAGAAGGCACACCCGGACGTCTTCAACATCCTCCTGCAGATTCTCGAGGAGGGTCATCTCACCGATGGCCAGGGACGCCATGTGGACTTCTCTAACACGATCATCATCATGACGTCCAACATCGGTGCGCGCGAGATCTCCCAGACGTCCACGATGGGCTTCTCGTCCCAGGGTTCTGCCGGTCTCTCCGACAAGGAGATCACGAGTCGTGTCAACGCCGAGCTCAAGAAGGTCTTCCGTCCCGAGTTCCTCAATCGTGTGGACGAGGTCGTCGTCTTCAAGAGCCTTACGCCTGAGCAGCTCCACGGAATCGTTGACCTCATGGTCTCCGACCTTCGTGATCGTCTCATCGCCAACGGTATGTCCATCGACCTCACCGATGCCGCACGCAGCCTTGTGGCCAAGGAGGGCGCCGACCCGATCTATGGCGCGCGTCCGCTGCGCCGAGCGATCCAGACGCTCATCGAAGATCCCCTCTCCGAAGAGCTTCTCGCGGGTGATTGGAAGGCGGGAGATATCGTCGAGGTGGATGTGAGGGACGGCAAGATCGTCTTCACCAAGACGCAGGGGGAGATTCCTGCGCCGAGAAAGCGCGATCACATGGATGCGCCGACGGCAAAGGAGCACTGGACGCCCGCCATCTCGACACCCGAGACTGGTGGACTTGCTTCGTTCGAGGAATAGTTGGCAAGACGAGGTGCGCCGCGACGTATTCTTTCTAATGACAGGTTGGTCGGCTCGCTACGTGCGAGCCGACCGTATATTTGGAGGTGCCTCCCATGGACCCCAGCACCATCGACCAGATGTCCTCCGACAGGGAGGAACGGCTCGTCTCGGCAGTCAGCCAGACCGCGCCTGGCACTGCGCTGCGAGTTGCCCTCGACATGATCATCGCCGGTCATCTTGGCGCACTCATCTGCATCGGAGATACCGAGAACGTGCTCGCTGCGGGCGACGATGGCTTCAAGCTCGAGGTCTCGTTCACGGCCAACCGTCTCTTCGAGCTTTGCAAGATGGACGGTGCCGTGGTCATCGACAAGGATCTCATGCAGATCTTGCGAGCCAACTACCACCTCAATCCCGATCCGTCGCTGCCTACCTCCGAGACGGGCACACGTCACCGCACCGCGGCTCGCATGAGCCTGCTTACCAAGGCGACGGTCATCTCGGTGTCCGAGCGTCGCGCCGTGGTCAACATCTACGTTGACGGCCGTGGCTTTCAGCTCAAGCCTGTCTCGCAGCTCATGGCAGTGGTCAACCAGCTTACGGTTGCCATGCAGAGCACGCGTGCCACTCTTGACAGCGCGCTGTTGCGCCTTTCGAGCCTCGAGCTGGATGACTTCGTCACCATGCACGACATCACCGAGGTCTTCTACCTCTTCGAGACGCTCATCACCGCGGGCGAGGAATTGGACCAGTGCATCGTGCAGCTCGGGCGAGAGGGACGCACCACGCAGATGCAGCGCGAGGAGTTCGTGGGAGGCATGGACGAGGCCTACACGCTCATGATTCGCGACTACGCCAACGACTCGTCAGAATCCAAGGCCCGCGAGATTCGCAACATCTTCCATGACACGGCCAACTCGCAGCTGAGGTCGGCCAAATACGTGGCCAAGGTGCTTGGCTACGATGATGGTCGCGACGAGGATGCCATCATCACGTCCCTGGGCCTGCGCACGCTCTCGCGCATCTCCGTCGTCAACGGCGGAATGGCCGATCAGCTCGTCAGCGAGTATGGTTCGCTGCAGGAGGTCCTGCACGCAGCCGAGGACGATCCCGAGAGCCTGGGTGAGATGGGCCTCAACAATCCGAGCGTCCTCGCCAACAGCCTCCATCGCATGAGGGGCCAGGCAAAGTAATGGGTGAGCCCAGCCCCCTCGCATGTGCTGAGGCCATGCGCGTGGGAGAAGAGACCCCGCGTCCCGATGTGGTCGCCATCATCGTGGCGGGCGGGTCGGGGGAGCGCTTCGGTGACTCTCGTGGGAAGCAGTTCGTGGACCTCTGCGGGTTGCCCCTCATGTCATGGGCCATCCTCGCCTTCGATCGTGCGCCATCCGTTGCGCGCATCGTGGTGGTCTGCGCTTCCGAGCGAACGGACGAGGTCGCGACCGACATCCTTTCGCCCCTATCGCTCAGGTGTCCCGCAACCATTGCGCGTGCAGGGGATACCCGCCAGGATTCGGTCATGAGCGGGCTTGCGGCGATGCCGGGAGGATTCGACCTTGTGGCCGTGCATGACGCTGCCAGGCCGCTCATCGACGTGGATGACATCGAGCGTGCGTGCGCCACCGTACGCGAGGACGCCTCAATCGCGGGAGCCGTCTGCGCCGCTCGCTCCATTGACACGCTGAAGCTCGTCGAAGGCGATACGGTCGTGGCAACTCCCGATCGCTCCCTGTACTGGGCCGCCCAGACGCCACAGGTCTTTCGTACCCGTGCGATCGCCTCCGCATATCGCGTCGCGGCGGTGGAGGGCTATCGGGGAACCGATGACTCGTCACTCGTGGAGCATTGCGGCGGATGTGTTCGTGTGGTCGAGACTTCGCGTGACAACATCAAGGTTACCGTTCCCGGAGATCTTGCCGTGGCGGAGGCCTCGCTCGAGCGGCGTTTCATCGGCGGCTCGTGGGGAGGCCTCAGATGACGCTTCGAATCGGGCACGGCTATGACGTTCATGCGTTTGTCGAGGGGCGGCGGCTCGTCCTTGGGGGTGTCGAGGTCCCGAGCGAGCGTGGCCTGCTCGGCCACTCCGATGCCGATGTGCTTGCGCATGCGCTTATGGACGCGATGCTCGGTGCCATGCGTGGGGGTGACATCGGTCAGCTCTTTCCGGACAACGACCCGGCCTACAAGGATGCCGACTCGATGGTGCTGCTTTCCCGCGTTGCGGCGCTGGCTCGCGAGCAGGGCTATCGAATCTTGGATTGCGACTGTACCGTGGGCGCCCAGTCGCCCAGGCTCTCCCCGTACCGCGAGAGCATGCGCATGCGCATGGCTGAGGCCATGGGTGTGGGCGTGGAGTGTGTGGGCGTGAAGGCCACCACGACCGAGGGACTGGGCTTCGTGGGCCGCGAGGAGGGTATCTGTGCTTGGGCGGTCTGTCTGCTCGAGCAGGAGTAGCGGACCCCTCCCGTGACATGACGTCTGCCGATATACGAGGTTTCCATGCTTTGGCACCTTTGGGCATGCGTTGATTCTCTGATGGTACCGTGAGCGACTCACGAAGACTTTGCGGGTGTTTTTCGAAGAATGAAAAGCTGGCGTACCATCTTCGGCAATGCACGCGACCACTGGTCCGTGTCTCCGAAAGGCCGCGCATAGCACACGATCCAACGCTTTACTCGCACCACTCACGAAGCACCATCGCACTCCTTATCCGAGCCAAGCGGGCACCGCCGACCGGCGGTGCCCCTGTGCGCGGCCGGGAAGGACAGCAACGTGAACACCCCGCGTGTCGGCATGCGCATGCATGCCTGGGGAAGACGTGCGAAAAAGTTCTCCGAGCTCGCACTCGCACTTCTCATCCTCTGTGCCATCGCATATGGCGTTATGCCTGCAACTACGGCAAGGGCTGCCACAATGCAGGAGACGCTTGCCGACGACGTCTTCCAGAACGAGCCTGGCAGTACGGGCAGGTGCACCATTTACGCCGCCACCAACATGCTCCGCCGTGCCGCGCTTCTGAACGGCGATGCCGATTGGACGTCCATCACCACCTCAAGCATTCCCTCGTCGGGCGGCCTGCCCTGGAGCTTCTCCATCGCCACGCCATCCGCCTCCTATGTCGTGGGGCACGGAAGCATCAGTGGCACCGACGAGGAGAAGACCGCGCAGCTCATGGGGATTCTCGAGGAGAGCCCTGCAGGAATCGTGCTCTATGCGGGCGACTGCTCAAGCCCGCATGCGGTCCTGTTGCTGGGATGCAAGGACGGTACGTTCTACGCGCACGACTCGCTTACGGGTGCCACCAGCGCGCTCGACGAGTGCGTTACCGTGCGCGTGTCCAACGCCAGCTCGTACTGGTACGTCTCGTCCGGCGTCTTGAGCCCCGATCCCGTTTCCATCGCTGGTGCGACGGTCTCCGTGTCCTCCTCCGGGACTGGTCCCAAAGATGCTGCGGGAGCTGCGGTCAGCGTGACGCTTGGGTCCGCCTCGCTCGTGGAGGGTACCGACTTCACCGTGTCCTACGAGAGCAGCGTAAATGTCGGTATGGCTACCGTAACCGTGACGGGCATGGGCCGCTACGCCGGTACCGTAACCTCTTCCTTCCAGGTGGAGCCTAGCTCGGGTCTCATTCGGGAGGCCTGTTCAGCCGCTGCAGAGAACTGCTCGGTTGACAAGACCTCGTCTGCGATGCTCACAAGTGCCGTCACACTCTAGGGGGCGTCCGTCCACGGTTTCGCCACCCTATGCGTGTCATTGCGCCACGTGGGAACGTAGCTGCTACAATGCCTGTACTCACGCAAGCAGCCGGAGGAGTGACGAGCCAATGCAGGTCTACAACACCCAAACCCATCGCAAGGAAGAGTTTAGGACCATCGAGCCCGACAAGGTCCGCATGTACGTCTGTGGCCCCACGGTATACGATCAGATCCACATCGGCAACGGACGCACGTTCCTCTCCTTCGACGTGATTCGGCGTTATCTCATGTACAAGGGATACCAGGTCATCTTTGCCCAGAACCTCACCGACGTGGATGACAAGATCATCAACCGCGCAATCGAGCAGGGTCGTACGGCGGCAGACGTGGCCGACGAGTTCTCGGCTGCCTTCATCGAGCAGATGCACCGCTTCGGGATACTCGACCCCGACATCCGTCCTCGTGCCACGCAGGAGATCGCTGCGATGCAGGAGATGATCGGTATTCTCATCGAGAAGGGCAACGCCTACGTCGTGCCCTCTGGCGACGTGTACTTCTCGGTGCGCTCCGACCATGCCTACGGCGTCCTCTCTGGCCGCGACCTCGACCAGCTGCGCGCTGGCGAACGCGTGGAGGTCAACGACGAGAAGCACGATCCCTTTGACTTCGCGCTCTGGAAGGCCGCTAAGCCCGGCGAGCCCAGCTGGGACTCCCCGTGGGGACCCGGCAGGCCTGGCTGGCACACCGAGTGCTGCGCGATGATCCACCGCTACCTCGGCACGCCGATCGACATCCACGGCGGCGGTGCCGACCTCATCTTCCCGCACCACGAGAACGAGACCGCCCAGGCCATGTGCGCCTGGGACAGACCCCTTGCCAACACCTGGATGCATACGGGCATGCTACGCGTCGACGGGGAGAAGATGTCCAAGAGCCTCGGCAACTTCTACACCCTCAAAGAGGTTCTCGACAGGTATCCGGCTGATGCCGTGCGTCTGCTCATGCTCCAGACCCACTATCGTGCGCCGCTCGACTTCTCGTTCAACCGTCTCGATGGCACCGTGGGCACTCTCGAGCGTCTGCTCACCTGCGTGAAGAACCTTCGCTGGATGGCCCAGAACGCCGAGCAGAACGGCGCCCTCACCGATCTCGATCGCCAGCTCGGTGCCGCCGTCGACGAGACGCGCGAGGAGTTCGTGCGCCAGATGGACGACGACTTCAATACCGCGGGTGGTCTCGCCGCGATCTTTGGTCTCGTGACCGCCGCAAACACCTACCTCGCTGACGCCACCCAGCCATCGACGGCTCCCTGCCTGCGTGCGGCCGACACGCTTGTCGAACTCGTGGGCGTGCTTGGGATCAGTGTCCCGGATGCCGATCCGGATGACCTTCCGTACGAGCTCGTGGGCCTTGCGGCCACATATGCAGGCTATGACGGACGCTCCATCCAGGATGCCTCCGCAGCGCTTCTCGATGCGCGACAGGCAGCCCGAAAGGCAAAGGACTGGAGCATGGCGGATGGCATCCGCGATGCCATCGCAGGTCTCGGTCTCACGCTCGAGGACACCGCCAACGGCGCACGACTTCGTAGGGTGTAGGTGCCGCGTATGGCGAGGGACCAGTCATCGGAGCGTGCCTGCAACCGGCGTGGAGGCTCCGACCGGCCGCACGCCCAGCGCGGTCAGGATGCACGCGGGCAGGGTCGTGAGGTCAGGCCGGCAGGAGACCTCATCGAGGGTCGGCGCGCTGTGGTCGAGGCTCTCGATGCGGGCATTCCGCTGAGACGGGCATTCGTGGCAAAGGCCTCTGGCGATGAGGATCCCATCCTCGACAAGCTCGTGAAGCGTCTCGAGGGTCGTGGCGTGGAATGCGAACGGGTACCCAAGGCACGGCTCGATGCGATGTCGAGCCATGGTGCCCACCAGGGTGTCGTCGTTCGTGTGCGACCCTTCGCATATGCGGGTCTCCCCGACGTCGTTGCGGCTGCGGGCACGGGCGATGCGCTCGTGGTGGTCCTTGACCACGTGACCGACGAGGGGAACTTCGGTGCCATCGTCCGCACGGCCGAGGTCGTGGGTGCGGCAGGCGTGGTCATCGCCAACGCGCGCGCGGCAACCGTAGGCGTGGGTGCCTACAAAACCTCTGCTGGTGCCGTGCTTCACATTCCCATCGCCCAGGTCCCCAATCTCTCTCGTGCCATCGACGACCTCAAAGCTGCGGGCTTCTGGGTCTGCGCTGCCACGGAGCACGCCGAGGAGGACGTCTGGCATGCGCCCATGGGAGGAAGGCTTGCTCTCGTGATGGGATCCGAAGGTTCGGGTATCTCTCGTCTCGTACTCGAGCGATGTGACTTCTCATGCAGACTTCCCCAGCGCGGTCGGGTGGAATCGCTCAACGTTGCCCAGGCGGCGACCGTGCTCTGCTACGAGTGGCTCCGCCGCGAGTGCCAGGGGAGCGAAGATGCCTAGTAGACGCCTCCCGCTTCTTGTGGTCGATGGCTATAACGTGATCTACAAGACCTCGCGCTACACCGGTCTCATGGAGGAGACAGGCGTGGGCTTTGATGACAACGACCCCTTCGGACGCGCTCGCGAGCAGCTCGTGGCTGACGTGGCGGCCTATTCCCAGGGGAGCTACGAGCCAGTGATCGTGTTCGATGCGGCAGGAAACGTCTCTCTCGACCGGCCCGTCACCTCTCGTGCGGGCGTGCGCCTGCTCTTCTCGGCAACGGGCGAGACGGCTGACACCGTGATCGAGCGTCTTGTCACCGAGGCGCGCCGCGAGATGCGTGACGTCACCGTCATCACCTCGGACAACACGATTCGCGCAACCGTGGGCGGCATTCCCGTGACCAGGACTTTCGAGCTCGGTCCTCATCGAAGACGTCAGGTCACTCGCTGCCGACGCCGAGACGGCCAATGCCGAGCGAAACCACGCGCATCTCACCCTCGAGGACCGCCTCTCTCCCGAGAGCCGCGCGAGGCTTTGGGGGCTCATCAGAAAGTAGACTCTCGCACAAATGCGCGCAAGCAGGTAGAATGTCGCAAGTCGCCGGTATGGCTCAATGGCAGAGCAACGGTTTTGTAAACCGTGGGTTGTGGGTTCGACTCCCTCTACCGGCTCCAGTAACGTTTGCGCGGGTCACGGACATGGTCAGTCCGTGGCCCGCGTGGTCCTTTTTGGCAGCCCAGCGCAGCGCTTGCCCGGGCCTTCGGGCGAGTCGGGAATTCAATCGTCGAGACAGCGTGGGGGCAATCGGTGGGAGGCGGCCATTCCTAGCGTGTTCGGTGCTGGTAATGTGCGGAAATCGTGGGGCAGCTACGCCCGGCGGGAGTATTACGTTGACAAGGACCCTGTTCCCGTCGTAATATTTCCAACGCTTGACGAGGCGCTCTCTCACCAAGTGCTTGAAAACGGAAGATGGGGAGTGGCACAGCGACAACTGCGGCGGACTGTAAATCCGCTCCCTCTGGGTTCCTTGGTTCGAGTCCAAGCATCCCCACCACGCCCGTGTAGCTCAGTCCGGTAGAGCACTTCGTTGGTAACGAAGAGGTCACCGGTTCGAATCCGGTCGCGGGCTCCATCTTTTTTCAGGCGCACGGCACTTTGCCGGTGTAGCTCAGCTGGTTAGAGCACGCGGCTCATACCCGCGATGTCACTGGTTCGAATCCAGTCACCGGTACCAGAGTTCCAAGCGGCGCTTCGGCGCCGCTTGAACATATTAGCGTAGTCCTTGTATCATGGAATGGCCCCAAGAAGCTGGTTCCAGAAGGAGGATGGCAATGGCCAGGAGAAGTTCGATCGTTCTAAGCCGCACGTAAACATTGGTACCACTCGGTCACGTCGACCACGGCAAGACCACCCTGACCGCGGCCATCACCAAGGTTCTCTCAGCCAGGAGGGCTGCAAAGGCCAACTACACCGCCTTCGAGAACATCGACAAGGCTCCCGAGGAGCGTCAGCGCGGCATCACCATCAACGTCGCCCACATCGAGACGAGACCTGGGAGCGCCACTACGCCCACGTCGACTGCCCTGGCCATGCCGACTACATCAAGAACATGATCTCGGGCGCAGCCCAGATGGACGGTGCCATTCTCGTCATCGCGGCTACCGATGGCCCCATGGCTCAGACTCGTGAGCACATCCTTCTCGCTCGTCAGGTCGGCGTACCCTACATCGTCGTCTTCCTGAACAAGTGCGACATGGTCGACGACGAGGAGCTCATTGACCTCGTCGAGATGGAGACCCGTGAGCTTCTCTCGCGAGTACGACTTCCCGGCGACGACCTCCTCATCATCCTCCGGCTCTGCGCTTGGCGCCCTCAACGGCGAGCAGAAGTGGGTGGATGCCATCATCGAGCTCATGCACACCGTCGATTCGTACATCCCGACGCCGCCGCGTTGACAACGAGAAGCAACGTTCCTGATGGCCATCGAGGACGTCATGACCACTCTGGCCGTGCACCGTTGCCACCGGTCGTGTCGAGCGCGGCGAGCTCAAGCTCAACGCTCCCGTCGAG
>Ga0268359_13130_pt1 | contig 15854 bp, 16 predicted proteins | sample BioMet11_FD_194416 | JGI IMG/M metagenome (GOLD analysis project Ga0268359, IMG submission 194416) | Sewage microbial communities from Oakland, California, United States - Biofuel 11 (PacBio Assembly) | ecosystem: Engineered > Wastewater > Sewage > Unclassified | place: USA: California | collected...
CAGAAGTTTTCGGAAAAAATAATCAAGCTGCGTACAGAAGCGCTTGAGCCTGCACAGATAGTAAAGAAACTTGAAAATAAGTACGGGATCTCGGCCTATCAGGGTGATGTTTTCGGGTACCTAGACAATGCAGTCAGAAACCTTGACGCCGTGGAACTTATAGCAAAGGTGCACTCTAAAAGGGAGTTGCAGAAGAAGCAAAAAAGCTTAAAAAGAAAGTCCAAGGTTAAAAGATCACAAACGTTTTTGCAGATAACATTGTATAATGAGTTAAAGTGTTCCTGCTTATGTGGGAATGCTTTGTTTATATGAGAGGATTGACCGGTTTTTTAAGGGCCGGCTAGTATAATGAGATCAAAATCTGATCAGATACTCTGAGAGTAAAAATAGAGGTAATTTCATGACCGAGGATGTCGAATCCAGGGAAAATATCGAAAGCGCAGCTTCTAAAAAGATTAAGAAAAGCATTACAATCGAGTTTGTGAAGCCTGAGAACTTCAGGCAGATATATGCTATCGGAGCCGCAGGTGGGCACAGCCCCTATGATTTCAGGATCGGTTTTTATAATGACACTCCAAAACTGTTCGGGGATGCCTCAGAATCAAGGGTCATCCAGAGACGTGTAGAAACCGAAGTGATACTTTCTCCGGTAGCTGCACTTGAGCTTTCTCGCTGGCTAACCCAGCATATAAATGAATACGAATCCGTTTTCGGGCCCATTGCAAGAGCAATCCCGAGACCAAGAAAGGAGTCGTCTGCAAAGCTTGTTGACGAAAGTACGGATCTCCAGGGTTATATCTGACCCATTATGGTTGAGTTTGAGGAGCTTTATCTACAAACTCTATCAGGGTAATCAAAAGCCTTTAAAAAACTGCTCGCCTGCAAGCTTTTTCAAAAAAGGCTTGAGCGAAAAACCCTACAACGTTTGGATTTGAGGGCTTTATCCCCAAACCCTATCGGCGTGATCACAAGCCTTTTCAAAAAAGGCTTGAGCGAAAACCACAGTAACATTTGAATTTGAGGCCCTTATACCTAAACAATATCGGCGTGATCAACCGGCTCAACGGTTGCTGGTAAACCGGAAAATTTGAACTGCAGCTTATGGAAGGAGCTATTTGATCTAGGGGTCATTTGAGAGCTCTTGGAGATCGATGGTTATATATCTCTGTAAAGGGTATGTAGTTTTCAGTTTTCTTAAAAGCCGGTGGAGTGACGATATGAAGAAATTCTCAGTCGCTGGCATGAAGCGACTGATACAAGCAGCAAGTAAACCGCAGGTATGGATGCGGTTCTGATGCGACTTGTTCCGCACTGGCTTGGGACGTAATAAACAGAAGCAAGTACGGGGAGAATTCAGAATAAATCAGCGAGGGTTTAAATTTGTTCCCAAATAAAAAAGTTCAGAAAATTGTTGGATCAAAAATCCAGGTAGAAATGAAAGGCGATCTTAATCTGCTTGAAGGCACTCTTAAGAGCGTGGACGACTATATGAACCTTCATCTCGTGGACACCATGGAGATCGTAAAAGGAGAAAAAGTTCGTTCCCTTGGTTCAGTAGTACTTCGCGGCAATAACATTATACTGATCACTCCTGTAGAAGAATAAAACTTCATAAGGAACTCTATTAGTGTGGAATCATGGATCTTGAAGAAGAAGCCTATAATATAATAAAAAGCCATAAAGAAGGCGTTTTCCAGAACGTCATCTGGAAAGAGCTGAATATCGACAGCAGAAAATGCTCCAGAATCATAAAAAAACTTCTGGATAAAGATCTTATTATACGAGAAGTTGGAGTCTCAAACGGAGCAAGAACATATCTACTGAAAGCAAAGGAAGAAGTTAAGGAAAAATACGACCTCCTACTTGCAGGAGAATTGTTTTCGGCCTGTACAGGCTGCACCGGCGACTGTCAACCCGAATACTGCGGAAGACTCAGCGAATGGATTGGCAACCTCATCCAAGAAGATGACAGATCGGAAGAGACCGGTGAAATAAAAGCCGATGTCAAAAATGCGGAAGAAGCTGAAGAAGAAATGTGAAAAAAGAATTTTCGAACTCAACAGCCAATAGTATTCTCAAAGACAGTTTTCTGCCAAGCCTTTTTTAAAAAGGTTGTGACTACTACGTTGTTAGAGCTCTTCTATCAAATTTTTTCTCAAAAGGTTTTCTGTCAAGCCTTTTTTAAAAAGGCTTGTGAAATTTCCTAATTCAACAGCTACTAACATTTTGAAAGGTATCGGCAGCCGCTAACTATATATAGAAAAACCCCTTATTGAAGAACCCCCTTTCAATAAGGGGAAAATAAGATACAATAAAAGCTCCGGTAGTGTAGTCCGGCCAATCATTCCGGCCTTTCGAGCCGAAGACTCGGGTTCGAATCCCGGCCGGAGCACCATACTTTTCTATTGAAACCAAAAGAACTGTGTTTCTGATTTCTTAGTTTTATGTTTCTTAGGATGGAGAGTATTTTTGGAGAGTATTTTATTCCTATCTGGTCAGTTTTTACAGTTTTTGTTTCATGATGTTGATTACTTTCTCGGTTTTTTAATGTATCGGATCTCATAAGTAGTTCTTACGATACCTTCTAGTTATTCAGAGTTCATGTTTATTTTAATCCATGCGTTTTAAACAAGCATGCAGAATGAATATGTTGGGATTTACAGATAGGGAGTAAACGTAATCATCTCATATTACTAAAAAAGAAACTTAAGTTATGAATTCTATTTTTATAATGTTATATACCTTTTTTAAGTTTTGAATCCTATGCGGGAATATTGAATACAATAGTCGAAAAACAATAAGTATATACTGGTTGTTTTTAAACTATTTATTTCAAAATACCTGTTTAACTTTTGTTCGATAAATAGAAAATTTTTAGGTTCGTAATATCAACTAAACATGGTATAAATAGCATATATCTATTTTTAGCTGTTTTTAACGACATTTAAGATACTTTAGAATCTTTAATAACTTAATTTCTTTAATTTAAGCACAGATAGTAGAATAAATCAATAGAAATTGCTTAGTAATTACTGAAATAAAATAAGGAAAACTATTTCAGTTAAACTTATAGTGTATAAATTCTATTGCAATGTGTGGTAAAAATTAATAAAAAAGTATGACCCTAATTATATGAAGAAGGGAATATATATAAAGGCTAAACTTTTAACACTTGGAGCTGTCACAGTACTTTTATGTGCTGCATTCATGGCATCTACTGCTGCAGCATCTCCAAAAGGAATTGACTTTGAGGGAGAACACTACAACCTGAACATCATTGGTAAGAAAGTTGACTGGAATGGCGGCGGAAATTACGACAACCCTGACAGGCACACAATCTTTGTACCCGAGAATACTACTGGCTTTTCTATACCTGTTTATGATGAAGGAGTATACACCGAAGTTCCAGGTGTCCAGATATGGATGAACCAGGGCGAAGAATTTGCAGTTCTTGACGGAAATGCATTTGATGATGGAGCTGCTTCATTCCAGCTTGCTCCCGGAAAGTACAATGTCTTTATTACCGCCAAAGGTAAGCCAGGCGGATATACTGATGTAACTGGCTGGGTCAAGTGTAATGACACGTATTACTTTGATATTGGGAAATTGACCGTTACCAAAAAGCCTGCATGGGATGATGCTACAGATCTTTTCTACGTGAGCGCAGCTGAGGAACCTGATACTATCGATCTCATTAACACACAGTTTGGTGGAAATGATGTCTGGGTATTCGACTACCTGAATGCACTGAAAGCTTACAACTCAGAATACTACGAAAACCCACTTTATTTCTGGCAGTATGATAATAACGGCAACAAGCTAGTCCAGGTTCGCTTCTATCCTGTAAACTACTTCCTTATTACTTTCTTTTTTTCTTTTTTAAATTTAACATTGAGTCCATTCCAGAACTCAGAATTTTAGATTTGAATGTCGTATTTGGAACAATCAATCGAACATCTGATCATGGAAAAATGATCCTAAAAACCTTCTAATGACTTAAAACAAAAAAGTCTTGGGATAGGCTTATTCTGTTTTTAAAACTAACTGAAGTCATTATTTATTCGAGTTCTTCAGGTAAAAATCTTAACCTATTAACTATTCCAGAATAAAATCATCTTTTTGTTTTAGTACTATCGGCAAACTCCTAAAGATATTTACAAAAACGGCCCCCTCATAAGGGACAGATTTATATATTACTTAAGTCTATTGAAGGTCTCGCTGTGATGCAATGTGCTCCGGTAGTGTAGTCCGGCCAATCATTCCGGCCTTTCGAGCCGAAGACTCGGGTTCGAATCCCGGCCGGAGCACCATATTTAATTTTTCACACCGAACTTCTTTTTTATAATGATTTTTCTACAGTGATTTCTGAATTTTCTATAATGATTTTTCTAGTGATTTATGATTTTTCTTTAACCATTTGTTTTTTTAGAATCTTTTTATGGCTCTTCGTCATTCTCTGTGGATAAGATGATTTCAATTCGAGACCGCATTGGTTTTTATGAAGACATTACGAGGATATCCACACAAAACAACGAAGAGCCCTTTTCTTAAATGCAGAAAAAATAGATTTTTCAGGCTCTGCTTCCGGCTTGTTAAGTTTCGTAGTTGTTTAACTCCCCCTTATTCTGCTTCCTTAACTTTAACTTCCCCAACTGCTTCTTTAACTTTTTTTCAGGATAACAGAATGAAATTCCTTTATTTCCCTGATTTTTTCCAGGTTCTGTTCTGCGTCAAGTAAGCCTGCCGTGTTGATGGATTCAAGTGCAGCCTTTGCAGCAAAGCAAGCTCCTTTCATGCCTCGATCCAGAGCAAGTACCGGATCATTTCCAAAGACCACGCGATCTGGACAAGTACATTTTTCATTCCGCCCTGAGATACCTCTGTGCCCAGGTTTTCAAGTGCCTCGATTACTGCCTTTGCATAGGACTCGTTATTTTCACTTACAGCGGTATTACCCAGATCTTCAAGAATGACTGCAGCTTCCAGAGTACTGGTTTCTATTGCCTGTTTGGCCGAAGCGATTCCTATCTCCCCAAGGTAGCCTATAGCAGCAATCCCGGCCTTATGAAGTCCTTTTTCTATAGATATCAGTGATACCTGCATGAGGTAAACCTCAGAAAGACTTATCATCGTTTCCATTTTCATCCTTGAAGAGCCCTTTCCACAAGTTCCGAGCGATTCGGCTGCATTTCTGGCTGCTGCATCCAGGCCTTTTCCGGCAAACTCCAGAGCAAGGCTCCCGACAATGGATAAAGCCTTTATAGCAACCGGCTCCCTTTTTTGACTGGCAGCCTCAAGTGCTATATCTCCAAGAACACGACCTGAAACTGAGCATGCCTGCTCCATTTTCATTTCAGCAGATACTCTCGCTATGTCCCCTATAGAGATGATCAGCGCTTTTATATCCAGCTCGTTTTCAGCATTTACATCCAAGTGAATCAACTGGAGCGCGAAGCCCTTGAGTTTATCAACAGCTTCTACTGTTCCTTTCAGGTCCCCACTATACGCTTTTTTGAATCCTTCTTCAATAGTCCTGACTTCATCCAGCTCATTTACATCCACCGGCGAGACACCAGACCCCACAATAGTTCCTTGTTAATCCTATTGTTCTTACTCCAGATTAGTTTTCCTATCGGCATCAATCTCCTTTGCCCTGCCCTTTACAATTTTCACCTTAAGCTTGAAATTCTGCCTCTCTTATCTTTCTCCGGCAGCAGATAATTTTTGATTTTTGCAAAGTCTGGAAATCTGTTGGCCGCATTCTTAATAAATTCATGGCACCGGGATTTAACAAGTCTTACCGACGTTATCTTACCAGACATTAACCAATCGTATCTGATAGAGATTATTTTATTCCCATCCTGTGAAAAAATGAATGAGCTCACTTGAGGTATCGTAAACCTGATGTATCGTAAGTTGGTTGTTTCCCCCGGTTCGGTCAGAATTTACAGGATAGATCAGACCTGCATGATAGATCAAACTTGCATGATAGATCAAATCTTTGTTTTCTAGAAGCAGGAAGTAGCTCTGAGCTGTCCGAGACCAGCTAGGTAAGTAAACACCTGAGAGCACCTGAGAGCCTGACATCCTGGCTGGTCTCAAAAATGGGAACATCACACTGTATCAAGACAAGAAAAATATGGAAAAGAATAATCCATAAAGCGATACACATAATTGATAACCTTGACATTAATCAAAAACTTTTTTGCCTAGCTTTGAGAAAATGAGTATCAAAAATTTATGGAGAAAATATCCGTGCAATCACGGAATATGTGAGTTTTGTTAGTACCCATACAAACAATAGGAACTCTTAAAAGTGACTCATCAAAGGACTTAAATAGAATAGGACAGTTATTAATTGTTTGAAAGATTTGTAAAGGTTATAACTGGGGAAAGCTCAAGAGCTGAACTTCAACAGGGAGAATCTGGGAGAAAATTAAGCTATTTGTACGATTTATGAAAATTAATAAATTGTGCTAAGAATTTAGTCAAAAATAGTTTAAGCTAAATGTTCAAATTAAGTTAAAAGTTGGTAATTGATTGAGAGCCCTCTTTTGATGACCCTTGGGCTCTCAATCGGTGAAACCCCCTTGAAGAATACTCCCCAATATTCTTCATATAGTTGCAAGAGAGCAGTGCAGATATTTAATTGGTTGTGGTGATTGATTGAGAGCTCCGTTGTGATCCCTGAGCTCTCAATCGATGAAACCCCTACAGAAAAATTCCCCATACGCTATGCACAAAGGTGCACTATTGCGCTTCTCTTACAACTACATCCTTCTAATGCTGAAATCGTATATATAATAAATTACGTCAAATATTCAATTGCCCATCGTTTTTGTATTATCATACACTTTTTAATATGGGAACAAATTAAAATACCCTTCAAAAAGGTAATCAATCTTTAAAATTTGTTAACATCTTATTTTTTAATGGCTTTGAAATTTTAAAGTTTACATTTCGACCCCCCTTTAATATTTTCTCCGAATTTTTGTAGATTTTACGTAACTATTCAGGTACCCTAAATAAGTCAACTAACATCGATTTTGGTCACAGGGATATGTCTAATAACCTACCTTCCGCAGATGTCTTGAGTAAAAGAACATTTTTCCTGCTATCGTTTTTGTGCATTTGCTCAATAATTTGCAATTATTATCCCAACTGAAACTTCCGGAAATAGAGGTTAGAAGCTTTCAATGAAGTTTGAATAAGCAAGGTAATTTTCAGAAAAACGATAGCAAGAAAAATTGTGAAAATTGAATGGACATCTGCGGAAAGTCAGCTAATAAGGAATTCATAGCAAAATTAAAAATGACCTCAGTTGTCATCAATTTATAAAATTGACTAAAGTAAATTGTAAATGCCAAACATTCTAAATTACGGCTTTTGATGTCGATTTAAGGTACCTGAATAGTAACGATTTTACATTATTTCTCCGTTTTGGATTCAAATTTTTTGAAAATATTCGTTAATCCATATTCGGTCGTGTCCCTAAGTTATTGAACAGGAACTCTAACTTTCCTTTCAAAGAAATGCGTTTTTTGCCAAAAATTTCCCTTAAAATCAGCATCAAGCGACTTTTCATTTTCGCTTGAATTGTTGATCTTAACTAATAAATTAACTTTAAAAAGCCTATTCATTTTGTTTTTATTCGCAAAATGTTTATATATGTAGAACCTAAGTTTAGTTCACAATTAAAGTTACAACACAACAATGCAAAAAATCCATAACTGATCAATACATTAATTTGTTTAGAAGGCCACTCATATACGATATTTTGAATACGGATTTTTTTGTGGCCATGCAAAATATGTATTTGATCATTTGTTATTCTAGAAAAAATAAAGCTACAGGTACGAAAACTAAAATCTTTCAAAAATTTTGTTAAAGAAATACCTGCCATCCTAACAAAATAGTTACCGGTAGGACTATTCTTTTATTAGGCATACACAAACAAAGTCTCTAGATAACGTAAAATCACACATCTTTGAAAGGCAAGTCAAATACTTTCATTCACTTCTGTTCTTAATCACTATTTTTCGAGCTTCTTCAGGAGTTAAAGCCAAAATCTTCTTTGTAATCTCTTAAAGTACTGAAATCCTCTTTTGCTTCTCTGTTTCAATCAATAAATGATTTAAAAGCTTTGTTTTTTAATAGATCTATCGATTAACGAATTTTTCGCTATAAATGGGATTTATTTTGGAAGCGGTGCACCAGTCATATGAGAGCGTCTAAAGAACCAGACTTTATGGATAATATAGAAAAGATAATATCTATCAAAAATAATAATAGAATTTATCAAAGTAGAAGAAATTTCTTTGAGTTAACTTCTTGAAATCTTCTTAGAGTCTTCCGAAAAGTCAACAACGGCATATTAAGTTCGAATTTCTATAATATTGAGCATCCACTCCAGTTCTGAATATGCCAGTTGTAAAGTCAGATTAAAAGTCAGTGATTACAACACTTTTCGAATCGGTTCTAAGTTAAACAGGTTTAGGTGGGATCTTTAATGAAAAATTTTAAAAATCTGATGACAATATTTATCCTCACTCTTTTTTCTCTTGCGTTAATTAGCCCTGCAGCTTTGGCGGCAAATATCGTAATTGACAAAGAAGCTGGATCGGTTGAGCCAGGTTTTTTTCATACACCTAATTATGCAAACGACGCAACTTGTATTCAAGCGGCACTGGATTACTCAAAAAGCGGGGATACAATAACTATCCGCAAAGGGGACTATTATATCACAAAAGGAGTATATCAAAAAAATAAAAATCTGAATATAATAGGCGAAGGAAAAGTAACTCTTCACATTCAAACTTCTGATAAAGTATATAACGATATTTATTTCGGTGGATCACAGGTCACAAGCGGAACCCTGAGTGCTAATGCTAAGGATGGCTCGTCTCAAGTAGTTTTAACTGACGCTTCTAAGGTTCGCAAAAACGACTTGATTAAGATCTGGAAAAATGTTCCGTGGTGTCCTTTAAATTATCCTGACAATTATCCTGATCAAATGACAGGAGAAATTTATGCTGTTAAAAGTGTAACAGGAAATGTTGTTACTTTAAATCAACCACTTCTTAGAGACTACAAATTATCCGAGACTGTAAAGGTCGAGGTGTACAGACCTGTTCAAATGCATATAAAGAATATAAGGCTGGAGGACACAGGTGCGTCGATGTCTCATCATGGACTGGCTATGCAATATTGCAAAGACAGTTCTGTCACTAATTCCTGGTTCAATGAATGTGGTTTCGGTGCTATTTGTCTGTACTCCTGCTTTAATGTGAGTGTTAATAATAATGAGATTTACAATTCAATTCGCCCCAATTCTGGATACGGTGTAAATGTAGCTAGCGGTACGGCTTTTGTCAACATCGACCATAATCACATAGAAAATTGCAGGCATGCTATAACAGGCAATTCAGCTGAACTCAAGTCTTTAAGTCGAAATGTTTCTATTGCCGATAATACACTAATAGGAGCAAATATCACCGGCTCTAATGTTGTTGATGCTCACGCTGATACTATTAATTTTGTCGTAACTAGAAACAAAATATATCCGCAAATAACATCTGAAACCCTATACTATTGTACATTTTTAGAATACAGGTCACCGCAAGAGCTTCCGTTCTATTTTGCATTTTCAGACGGTACACAACAGTCTACTTTCTCTAACAATGAAGTTTTTGGCGGATATGGAGGGATATTCGCACGCGGCGCTGTAGGTAACGGAGTACACGTTTACGAAAATAACAAGTTTAATGATATGTTGGGTAATATGTATGAAGGTGGAAATGGAACCGATGAGACGCTTATAATTAGGAATAATACTCAAAACAGTGGGACGCGTGGAGTTATTTTCCCATTCTATGGAGGTTTCAAGAATATAGTAATAAGTAAGAACACTTTTAGTAATCTTTCTCATCAGGGAGTGTATCAGAAGTTTCTAATAAACGGGATAAACCTGGATGTTTCTAAAAATACTTTTGAAAATCTGGGCCGGGAAGGAATATATATAGATGGAAATTCCTTAAAAAATGGTGCTGTGAAAATACAAAATAATATCTTAACAAATGTGAATACCTCAAATTCCTCTTCCGGAATCACAGTCAAAAATGTTAAAAATCCCGACATTAGCGGAAACAAAATATTCAAAAATCCGATAGTTCCTGTTGCTGCTTTTTTTGGCTCTCCAAATTCAGGAAAAAACCCCATTGAAGGTACAGTTTTATGACACCAGCACAGGGATACCTTCTGGATGGAAATGGGACTTTGGAGATGGATCAAAGTCATTCCACCAGAATCCGACTCACAAGTATTCAAAGGCAGGAAAATATACTGTTAGCTTAACAGTAAAGAATGCTAAAGGTAGTAATAAGGTAACAAAAATAAATTATATAAAAGTGATAACAAAACCTGTTGCAAGCTTCACCAGTAGCGTTACATCAGGAAAAGTACCATTAAAGGTTACTTTTACTGACACAAGCACAGGAATCCCAACTTCCCGGTTCTGGAACTTTGGAGATGGTTCAAAGTCATTCCTTCAGAATCCAACTCATAAGTATTCAAAGGCAGGAACATATACTGTTAGCTTAACGGTAAAGAATGCGGCAGGACGTAATACTAAAACTATTTCTGGATATATTGTAGTAAGTAAATAATGAATGCCCTAAATTAAATAAAGTGAAAAAGTAACGGATAAAGGACAGTGAGAGTCATCGAGCAAGTCTTACTAAAAAAGCAAAAGTATTCTTATATAGGACTTACGCAGTTGAAATGCCGAAAAGCTTCATATCATTAAAAATATAATTATTGTTTAGTGTTTCTCTAAAAACGTACGGAGTTATGGACATAAATCCACCTAAGTGTACCGACATTGACTACATTAATTTTCTCATTGCGGCTTCTAACGTTTTTAGCTGTACTGAAGCTGCTAGATGTTATCCAGACATAGCTAATGCTCCTTCTCATGATGCTTTTACTCGTTGTCTTCAAAGGCAACCTCCAGACACGGAAGCACTATGGGAGGAAGTAAAAAGTTATGTCAAGCTTAAGGGAGGATACCTAATTGTTGATGATTCAACGTTAGATAAACCATACGCAGAAGAAATTGCTTTTGTTCGTCGTATGTGGAGTGGAAAACATCATCGTACTGTAAAGGGGATAGGTCTTGTTTCCTTAGTTTGGACTGACGGTAAAACCGTTATACCTATCGATTTTCGAATTTATAACATCGATGTAGACGACAAAACAAAGAATGACCATTTCCGTGATATGCTTGACAAGGCCGAAGAACGTGGTTTTAAGCCAGAATTTGTTTTATTTGATACATGGTATGCAAGTGTGAAAAACCTCAAGCCATTAGACAGAAAGAATGGCATTTCCTTACAAGGTTAAAAAATAATCGGTTGGTAAATCCTGATAACAACGGAAATGTGCCACTTGAAACAGTAGATATTCCTCCAAAAGGACGTGTGGTTCACCTCAAAGCATATGGATTTGTAAAGGTGTTTAGGATAGTTTCAAAAGATGGAGACACGCAACACTGGGTTACAGATATGCAGGAGATGGAGGAACCAGAACGTGAGGATCTGGCAAAGAAGTCATGGAAAATTGAGGAATATCATAGAGGGATAAAGCAGTTTTGTGGTGTGGAAAAATGTCAGGCAAGAAAGGAAGAGGCACAAAGAGCACATATAATGTTCTCATTCAGAGCTTTTTTTAGACTGGAATTACAAAGAATCAAAAGTGGAATATCCTGGTTTGAAAGTGCTATGAAAATTAGAAGAGTGGCAGTGACAGCATATTTAAATAACCCCATATACACAGTAAATTAATTTATATATTTGAAAGTTTGGAAAAAACGATATGCTAGGAGCCAACTGCGTAACTCCTACTTATAGTCAGACTTGAGAATTGCCTTCTTTTACAATTTTCAGTAACTGACTCTCATAATCCAGTTTATTAATTTATTTTCAGCTTATTAAGATTTTCAAAATCCTCTTCCTACTCCTTTGCACCATTGCAGCCAGGTATTTCTTTCCCACTTTCTGCAGGTGCGACAAGACGCTAAATTGAGGATTGTGAGAATCACTACTTTATCCATTCGAAGTATTCCTATCCCAACATGCATAGCTGATAACGGCTTTGTTTGAAGCTTGGGAGACGACGTTGAGAGTCATTGAACCTGCATGTGATAATCTGCCAGGGAAATGAGGCTATGGAGAATCGAAAGGTGAATCACCGCTTGAGGGATCATGACGTGAAAATACGAAATAAGGTTGTTACGCATGGCCAAAAGGTACGAGATATGGCTTGTATGGCCGAACCGACATTCAGGCGAATGGACGCATATGTCTCTGGTCTAGAGGTGGCTCTTAAGGTCTCAATAATTATCCTCAATTTGGAACTTGGTAAACCGTATGTGTTCCCCTTGGGTATCAAGGTTGCAAAACCAAGCAATGGCACAGACGGCAGAGGATGTGATAAAAAGCTAAAGCCTGTTTATAATGAACAGGATAGGGGCTTGTGTCTTGACGTGAAAGCGTGCTGACTTATCACCGGTGCATTAAGCAACAGAGAGTGATTATTGTGAGTGTAAGATGTCCAGAGATGCCTAATGGTACGGGTCTTACAAACAGAGAATTGAGCAGCCAATGGAAATCCATTGACTGGTCAACTGTTATTGAAACTGTTAGCAACCTTCAATCTCGACTTGCAAGAGCAGCCAAAAATTGTAGTTGGTTTAACAGTAGGGAAACTCATACGACTTCTGACACATTCACATCATGCCAAACTACTTTCCAGTCAAAATCGTCACTGAAAATAAAGGCGATAAAACCCCCGGCATTGATGGAATTATATGGACATCCACTGCTGACAAAATGAAAGCAGCATACAGTCTTACTGGCAAAGGTTACAAAGCCAAGCCCCTCAAAAGAATGTATATTCCCAAAAAGAATGGTAAAATGCGACCACTAAGCATTCCAACCATGTATGATAGAGCGATGCAAACTCTTTATGCATTAGCAATGAGCCCTATTGAGGCTTCAACTGGTGATTTAGCTTCCTTTGGTTTCAGAAAATTTCGATCCACCAAAGACGCTTATGTATACATGTGTATTTGTCTTAGCCGGAAAAACTCTGCTGAATACATCCTGGAAGGAGACATTAAGTCATGTTTCGACATGATCAGTCATGACTGGCTTCTTAACAATGTACCAATAAAGAAGTCAATCCTGTCACAATTTCTAAAAGCAGGATATTTCGAAAACGGCAGATTATTCACCACAGATAAAGGTACTCCCATTTGTAAAGCCGGTGACTCTTGAAGAAAAAGAGTTCAAGATAAATGGATATTGTTTTTATGATCCAAAAAGAGAAATTGAAGAGAAGAACGCATTTTACTCGCGGCTTTATGATGTGAAGGAAAAACTCGAAAAAACAGCGATTCCAGGATGGAGAAAGGCAGTAGAAGTTTTCAAAGAGAGAGCAGGACATATGGCAAGCTTCTATTCATGGAAAAAAATAGATGACCATTTCAAGATCACAATCAAGAAGAATGCGGTTTCGCAGAGAATAAACAGGATGGGAAAGTTTTTCCTCTTTTACAACGGGGAACGCGACTGGATGGAATGTCTTACTGTATACAGAGAAAGAGATGTTGTTGAAAAAGGATTCAAAACAATGAAAAATGACATTCAGTCACTTCCACTAAATACAAAGAAGGATTCGACAACAAAAGGCTTCTTATTTGTCTGTTTCATTGGACTCATAATTAGAATGAGGCTTCTAAATATAATGAAGGAAACAGAGATTATCAAGGACTATACAGTAGAGAGTTTACTCATGGAACTTGAAAAAATCAAAAAGATAGAGATGGAAAATGAAGAATCAATAGTTACAGAACTCACAAGGAAGCAAAAAGATATTATGGAAAAATTGAATTTATGCGCCTAAAAAGGCGGAAGTAAGGTTACAATCAAATTCAAGATAAATCCTACATTCGGCAGCAAGTACATCCTAACATTTAAATATCCTTAATTGTTATTTTTTGTAGGTTCAGTTATAAATCAGTATCATGCAGACTGCATATCTAATTTCATTTGTCATTTTCCCATTTAATATAAATATATATTAATTATGTTATGGTTAACATTTAGTAATTTCTGATTTAAATTAAATTCTAAAAGTTTCAAAAAAAACGATATCAATAGAAAAATTAAATGGATTTTTATGTCGACCTGCCGAATGTGGGATAAATGGAGTAAAAAACTATATTTTTGCGAATTTTGACTGGATCAATAGCTTGATAGTAACAAAAATGAATGGAATTACATCGAATATATAACAAATTTTTATAAACTTAAACAAAGTGTCAAGTCCATTTGACTAAAAAAAGGGAAATATTTAGTACAAATTAGTGGATACTGTCAAACTAAGGATCTAAGGCTTATTATCTAAGGCTGGATCAAGTATTGTACAAGACCAGATAAAGCCTAGTGTCGAGTCAATCTTCAATTGTCGGATAAAGACGTGATAATTTTATCCTTGCGTCATCTGTTGTGAATTGCCAGTTAACCTTTGAATTTTTGTTGTTTCTATAATTTTGCCATGCCGATACTTCTTTCCTAACAAGCTCGCTGTTATCCATTCTTCTTTTTAAACATTGACCTGAAAGCACGTTCAATTCAATCTCTGCTATGTTCAACCAACTTCCATGTTTTGGTGTGTACACAAACTCAAACCTGTCCCACAGTGCCTTCGCTTTCGCTGGTGGAAATGTTTCATAGAGAGATCCAGGGACATGAGTATTTAGATTGTCCATTATCAGCGTAATTTTATTTGCATTTTCACGTTGAAGTGCGATTTTTTCCAGAAAATACGCCCAATCTTGCTTGGTTTTTCTTTCAGTAATATTTACCATTCGTTTTCCTGCCAACGGTTCACAGGCAAGAAATATATTGCACACTCCACAACGTTTGTATTCGTAATCATATCTGGCTGTTTTTCCAGATGAACAGGGGATAGGAATTTTGGTTTCTGCAATCAGTTGTTTTGGAGATTCGTCCATACATATAACAGGATTTAACGGATCAAATGGACGCTTATAAACGTCCAGAACCATTTCCATATTTGCAACAAAACTACTGTTCTGTTCAGGAGGAATTACCCATTCTTTCTTTTGCCAGGGTTTAATTTCGTTTTTTTAATATATGACGTATTGTTTCGTGAGAAATGCTTTCAATATAGCCAAGCTCTATAACTTTATCAGCTAACAATCTCAAAGACCATCTTGCAAAACCTTCCGGAGGTTCGCTGCAACTCAATGCAACTAAATGGGCTTCAAAATCACCATCAACTTTTTTAGTATAAATCCGATTTCTTTTTTTTCCATTAAGAGCAACTTCAAGACCGTCTTCAACAAAGCGCTTCTTTACACGATCAATTTTTCTCATACTGATGTTCAGGATACGGGAGATTTTCTTCGTTGGTTGAATGGTTGACATTCCATTCACCTTTATCGCAATTGAGTAAGATCAGAGCATTGAGAATTTTTTGTGAATTTTGTTTACCCTTTGAGAGAAGTTCACAAAGATCTTTACGTTCGTCTTCAGTGAGTGTTACAGCATATCTGTTCATAAGTAATCTAAAGATTACTTATGAAAAGGTACAAGAAGTACTTTACGATACTTTAAGTTTGACTTGACACTAGTAAGTAAGACAGAGAGCTGCCAAACCCCCTGATTTTTTTGTTTCTGAAAAATATGTGGATCAGAAAAATATGTGGATTAAATATCAAAGGTAACCGTTACTACCTCACATTCTGGCAGATTTTCAATGCTGTACGC
>Ga0268359_13228_pt1 | contig 15797 bp, 19 predicted proteins | sample BioMet11_FD_194416 | JGI IMG/M metagenome (GOLD analysis project Ga0268359, IMG submission 194416) | Sewage microbial communities from Oakland, California, United States - Biofuel 11 (PacBio Assembly) | ecosystem: Engineered > Wastewater > Sewage > Unclassified | place: USA: California | collected...
TGCCTGTATGGGGAGGTTGGAATAACATTCTTCCGGCTGCAACACCACGACGGATGAATTCAGGGTCAAGTCCTTCGTCCTTTGCAACAATCTTCATTTTCTTCAGTAATAATCCCTTTTTGTGCATCTTCCACGATCGTCATATTATTAACCTCAAGCTTTGATCATCTGTAAAATGTGTCTGTAAGATTAATCTGTAATTAGGGCAAGAGTGAGTTAGACCATAAAATGCGCGTAATTATATATAACACTTTTTAAAAAACTAACTTTAACCGTAATCAAGTTTACTTTACTTATATGTCTATAGTTACTGAAAAACATGAGGATGTGAAATTAAAATAAAGATTTTATAAATATCTACTAAACCTTCTTTGAATAAAAAGCAAGTAAACTTGTTTTAACTTGATGGGTGAAGAAGATGAGGTTAAATTATAGTAAGAACGAATATAAATTATAAAAAAGTATATGTTTGGCTACATTAACTAACTTTACAACTCAAAGCCGTATATTTGTCTCTTCCTCTATCCTAAATTAAATACATTATTAATAAGTAAATTTTGGATTTCCTGTGAATTTAGAGACCCTTTTCTACTAATAAATAGTGCTGCAATCCTACAAAAGGGACTACTACTGAAGTTCCGCTTTCAATGATACACTTATCTTCCAAGTATGTTGAATGAACATTTACACCCGGCATCTAACTCTACTTCAGGATCATCTGCGCTCCAGAAAGGCATAACATGATAACAGTCAATAGCTGAAACTACAATCTTGTTATATTTATGGGAAATATATGTACAAAGTACACTGTTTACCACTGTTAAAGATTTTCATTTGCATAATATTCTGGACTATATCGGTTGTTCCATAAAGTAGAATTCATCCAAGGTATCTCCTGTCCTAGAATAACCCTAATTTTTATAAAGTCTGTGCCATTAACAGTTGTTTTTATTTCGTTCAGATATTGACCTCTGTATTCTTGTGGCCACTCATTGGGATCGTTATGTGCATCCAGATGGATATCTAAATATATTTGTGTCCCCTGTAGATTATCACTCATATAGACATAGCTGTCACAAGTCGGAATTGAGGCATACTTAGGCCCCGTCTCAGAATAAACTATGCAGATTTCCAATTGAACATTTTGATTTTCACTATCAAGGTAGCCAATTAAAGTTACAATAAATTATAAGTTGCATAGGTTATTTCGTTGCGGGTACTTAGAACCTATCCGAAAAGTCAGTAATGCATATCGAAAAGTTGCAATAAATCTAAATGTTCGGGCATCCGTTCCGGTTTTGCATATTGCATATTGTAAAAGTTATAGCAGGTAACCACTTTTCGGATAGGCTCTTAGTATATTCTCTTCTCCATAAGGGATTACAGAATTATTAGAGATATTTTCAACAGGAAATAATATTGGACTTCCTTTATTTATGGGATCAAAAATATCAAAATAGTCTGCAACAAAATCCGCACTAAAAGAAATGTCCTGGAGGACGGGTTCGTTTGTCCTGAATCCAAGCATATATCCTTTCTCAGTTTCCGCAATGAAGGTTGTCCAACCTCCTAGTGTCGAGTCAATCATCAAGGATTCAATGATCCCGAATAATTGCAATCGATTTTATACGACATTTTGTGTTTGACTCGACACTAGTGTTGTTTTGTTGTCAAAGATTTCAGTTGCATTTTCAAAATAGGGACTTTTGCGGTATTGTTCAGGCCAATTATTGATTTCGTGCATTAGCTCCTGAGTAAAACAAGGGTCTTTCTGAGCAGGGGGAGTAAAAAAATTTGCCTCCTTTCGTTGCAGGAATCGGAACCATTATTATGGTGGGCCCCAGTACATCTCTTCCGGAAAGACCCCCTATATTGACGTTATATATGCAATTATACCTCTGACCTCTATCCCTCCAATCTATTGAATCCATATAGATTGAGTGGAGAATAATGCTCATGGGAATGCTCCCTGCAACAAGAATTAAAAATAGAGCAATAAAATAGCGATCTTTTTTCGTCATGTTTATTGCTCTCAAAAGAACAGAATCGGCAAGGCTTTTTCATACTCACTCAAATGTTGTGATACAATCTTTGCCTTTTGACTATTTTCTTTTAGTGGATACTTATTCAACCATTCTACAAATGCATCGGAACGATAAATCAAACCATACTTCTTGCCGTCTTTATAAGACCAGTATGAATGGTTGACAGACTCGTTGTAAAGCCATTTGAGAAATTGATCTCGATAGTATTCAGCATCTTCTACTATTGTTTGCGGAACATCTACAATATCCGCATCAATATCAAATTGTGTAACTAATAACATTTTATTTACCTCTAAGAATTAAGGTACAGTTTCTACACTTGCAAGCAGATACTGCAATGTCTATGATTCTCTTGCCTCTGGATGTATGAAATTCAAGTTGACTTTTGAATTTTTTTGTTTGAACTCCATATGCCTTACTTTAAATTAATTCTTTATAAGTCTTCAGGCTAAAACTTTAACAATTTTGGATAAAGGAATATTTATATATTGGAAACGGGCAGATAAAAAATTAGTTAATATTTTTGGCTCTTCGTCAGATAATATGGGTAAGTTATTATATTAAAAATATAATATAAATAAGTATTATATTATTTGATAAAAATAACTGCAGGAGTTTGATATCCCATTTGTGAAAAAACATTTGAAATACCTTTGAATGTCAAAGAACCTTGGCAAATAACCAATACTGAATTTGATTTAACATCTGAAAAACTTAATATTTGGATTGATTTTAAACGTGGTTCCAAATTTCCCTGTCCTAAGTGTGGCAAACCAAACTGTTCAGCTTATGATACTAAGGAAAAAGTGTTACGGCATATTAACTACTTTCAATATTCTACATATTTGCACTGTAGAATTCCAAGACTAGAATGTGAAAATTGTGGAGTTCTTCAAATAAAAGTTCCATGGGCTCGCGAAAAAAGCAGTTTTACTTTTCGAATGGAAGCTCTGATCCTGGAACTATCAAAAAGAATGCCAGTGTTACAAATCGGAAAGTTGCTTGGAGAATATGACAAAAAGCTTTGGAGAGTCATAAACCATTACACTGACGATGCAAGATCTAAAGAGGATTTATCGGATGTATATGTTGTTGGTATAGATGAAACTTCATGCAAGAAAGGACATGAATACATAACGCTTGTTGTTGATCTAAAAGATTCGAAAGTAATATTTGCTTGTGAAGGAAAGGACTCTTCAACTATTACCAGTTTTAGCAAAGATTTGCAAGATCATAATGGAAACAAAAGCAACATTAGATCAGTATGTTGCGATATGTCTCCTTCGTATATCAGTGGGATTTCAAAGGAATTTCCAGATGCAAAAATTACATTCGATAGATTCCATGTGATGAAAGCAATTAATGAAGGATTAAATGAAGTAAGGATACAAGAACAAAAAAAACAAAGGAACTCAAAAATACCAAATTCATATGGGTTACAAACGAGGAAAATCTAACTGATAAACAGAGAGAAAGGCTTCTAGAATTCCAAAATCAAAAACTAGATACATTTAGAGCATATAATCTAAAAGAAAGCCTTAGAAAGTTATGGGAATGCAAAAGCCGAGAGGAAGCTGAACAATATCTTAAAAAGTGGTATTTTCGGGCAACTCATAGTAGATTAGAGGCAATAATTGAGGTTGCTAAAACCATTAAAAGTCATTGGGATGGAATTCTAAACTACTTTGATTCCAGAGTCACGAACGGAACTTTGGAAGGTATTAATAGTATTGTACAGTTGATAAAAAGAAATGCTAGAGGGTATCGAAACACTCACTATTTTATTACGATGATCTATCTAAAATTAGGAAAGTTAGATTTCAAACTACCCATCTGAAACGACGAAGAGCCATATTTTTTGGGCAGAAATTATCTATAGGGTAATCACTACCAGTTATTTCTTACTAGGCTTTATATTTCCGAGTTACCTCTTGAAATATAAGCTGTACGCATTCTAAAAGAAGAAAAAATCATCAAAACAATTGATGCTAAACAGTTTTAACGATCTCTCAGCTTCAAAAAAGTCACTAACTCAAAACTATAAAAACATAAACTGAAACTAAAAATTTCTACTTCTTCTGTTTATTCTGCTCCATGATTAACTGGACTGTTTTCCTGTGGAGGGTTAAAATGAAATCGCTCAAAATTCCAAATATATACATCTGAAGACCGAATGTGATAACCAGGGTTGTTAAAACAGAAAGCAAGACATGGGTAGTTCCACCGGACCATTCGATTACAACAAAGGTTCCTGTGAACAGCCCTGCCACGATAAAGAGAGAACCTATAATCCCAAAGTAAAACATTGGATTATGCAATTTTGCAAGCTTGTAGATCGTAGACCCAATCCTGAATCCGTCTTTTACTGGATTTAGCTTGGTTGCACCTTTTTCACTTCTCGGCAAGTAAGTGATAGGGACTTCTTCAACCCTCTGTTTTTTAAGAATACATTCCACAGAAATTTCTGTCTCGATTTCGAAACCTGTTTTATTAAGTTCAAGTTCCTTTACACTTTCAAGCGTAAACGCACGGTATCCAGAGAGGATGTCTTTTAATTTCACGCTATATGCAATGTCAAAAAACATATTTATCAAATGGTTGCCCACAAGATTGAGCCTCGTAAAAGCTCCCTGGGAGTAATTCTCCAGCCGGTTGCCTATTACATGGTCGGCACTACCTTCCAGTAAAGGCTTTAGAAGGGAACGAGCCTCTCGGGCAAGATATGTTCCGTCACCATCAGCCATTATTACGTAAGGGCTCTCTATAAGCCCGAAAGCCTGAATCATTGCTTGCCCTTTACCTTTTCCGGTCTGCATGACAACTTTTGCGCCTTCAGCTTCTGCAATTTGCCCTGTGCCGTCCTTGCTGTTCCCATCAATTACCAGAATATTGGAAAAACCTTCCTGCTTGAAATCCTTGATAAGCTGCCCTATTGTTGCAGCTTCGTTCAGGGTGGGAATAAGAATGCAAACATCTGCGCTGTTCACGTCTCACACATATCCTTTACCGGAACCTCTACGCGCACCGCAGAATCCGTTTTATTGTATAATTCATCAGTTTAGAATTATCAGTTACTTTACTTCCAGAAAAGTGGTATATTAATATATTGAGGGTTCTTATAAAAGCCCCATGTTGTCGAGCTGCTGGCGGACGACTTCAACACCCCTCTCGCAATCTTCAGGGGTTTTGCCACCTGTAACTACCAGTTTTCCGGAGCTGAAAATAAGCACAACTACTTTAGGGTCATCGATCCTGTACACAAGGCCAGGGAACTGCTCAGGCTCGTATTCAATATTTTCGAGTCCAAGCCCTATTGCAATTGCGTTCAGGTTCAGAATAGTATGCAGGTCGGCAGAAGCAACAATGTTCTGGACAGTAATCTGAGGGTTCTCTATAGTCGTAATCCCTATACTGTTCAGCTTTTTCGCCATGTTGCCTATAACTGTATGTACATCGGCAACGTTTTTGCCCCTGTACAGACAACCTTACCGGAAGTAAAGACCAGGAATGCAGCTTTAGGATCTGAAACTCTGTAAACGAGCCCGGGAAACTTCTGCTTGTTGTATTCGGCTCCTTCGAACCTTGATTCGATAACGGTTAAGTCGAATTCTTCAGCGAGTTTAGTGGATGCAACCACATTTTCGATCTTGATGCTAGATTCGCTCATTAGTCAACCCTCAGTATATAAAGCAAAGGTAATATCCTCTACCCAGTATATAAAGCTATAGCTAAATAGCCAGGTTACTATATAAATGCTTTATATATAGAATATAAATGCCACAGAAAAACTTAAATTAAGGGCGCTCGTAATTCAAAAAAAATAACCAGAGATGAAGGAGTTTGTGCACTAATAAGCCACCTCAGTCTTTAAACTTCTCAAGGCCTTCAAGAATAGAATCATACTTTGCACAGACCCTCTGGAGAAGGTCGCCTGCAACACTGCGGTGTGTGGGTATGAGGATCTGAGCTCCTTTTTCAATTTTAACCCCGCTTTTCGAAACTCCGTAGTCAGGTGCGATAAGAACTCCCTCTGCAGAAATTCCAAGGGAAAGGTCGTTTACGATTCTTGAAATCATTTCAGTTGCCGGCTTGACCTTCTTCTCGATAAGAACGGCAGCAGAAACATATCTTTCCCTGGTTTCTCGAATTTTCTTAATGCTTTTTTCCACTGTTTTGGAGTCTACCTCGTCGGGAAGTTCCTCAGCAAGTAAGGCAATTGCTTCTATAAGGTCCTTCAAAAGTTGTTGAATGCATCTCAAGGATCTCTCCGTCGCAGTACTGCCGTACAGTATCAGAGTAACCGGCCGAGACCACGACAACGTCGGCTTCAAGCAGGCGGGAGATTTCCTCCTTCGAAGGCGAGTAGGCATTGGCTACGAAGTATTCCCTGATCCCGCACATGCTCATAAGAGATTCATACATGGGAGTCACGGCAATGGTCTTCTTTCCTATCCATAGGTTGATCTCACTCTGCCCTGCCTGGGACCTCAAAAGGTCAAGGATTTTCTCTTTTATGGCTTCAGGGTCATTTCTTTTAAGCCCGAAGTAATCTGCAAAAAGAGGGGTTGTGGAAAGCTGCCTGCTTCTCCCGCAGGGCACGGACTCTACAAAACCTCGCTCTACAAGATCCTTTATATGATCATAGGCTCCGCTTCCTCTCATATCAATGAGGTCTGACTGGAGTAGGGGCTGATGATAGGCAATCATGGAAAGGGTACGAAGTTTTGGGGCCGAAAGCTCTTTTGGGGCGACTTCCCGCATAAGCTCTGAGTATTCGGGCTTGACCTGCATGACATATCGCTCCCCAAGATCAAGAATCTCAATTCCAGACCCTCGGGAAGAATAAGCCTCTGTCAATTTCTGTACTGCCGAAAGGACGGCTTTTTTGGGTTTTCCTGTTATTTTTGTAAGCTTTTCGAGGCTTACTGCCCTGCCAGCAGCAAAAAGCGCAGCTTCGATAATCTCAAGCTCACTCATAATTCTCACTTCCAGAAAAGGAATAACATTTTTTAATCAGGTTAATCGGTAATCGAACGGAGTTAATCAATCGTTTTTATAGGTTTTTACTATGAGTAAAGTCTCAGAGCACCAGGATAATATTCAAAGTACAAGGGTAATTTCAAAGTACAAGGGTAATTTCAAAGTACAAGGGTAATTTCAAAGTACAGGGTAATTTCAAAGTACGGTTAATTCAGGCTCTTCATCAGGGTTTTCATGCAGATGAATCTCCCCTGTTGAATTCGGCGCTGAGGAACCTTTAGTTTCAGGCTTAGAAAGTTCAGCTTTTGATTTTATTAACATCTCATGGAAAAGGGATGGATTTGCTTCAGTGGAAAAGCCGGACTCTTCTCCTGGATAAATGTATAATTCTTCGAAAACCTCATTCTGAAAAAGCCAGATTTTCCTGCTTGAGGCAAGGAAAAGAAGAGATAGATAATCCATAATTCTGTCTTCGCTTCTTTCCAGTATACTCGAAAAAACCACTACGGATTGCTTCGTAAATAGTTCGGCAAGCCTTTCCCACATCAGGGCCAACCGCGAGCTGATGGCTTCGTCATGCGCAATGCCCAGGACATCTCCGGTAGTAAGCTTAGGGCGAGGATTTGATTCTTCTGAAGACTGTCTGGCTTTTTTTTTCATTTTTTCTTGAGAGACTTTTTTCGGCTTTCTTGAGTTCAAGAATCAGTTCATTGAGTGTTACCGGCCTTGTGGATACACGACGAACGGGCAGCTTCGGAATAGGAAACTCTGCAGGCTCAGGGAACTCGGGATCATCAGGAAAATCCGAATCAAACGTATCAACCTCTTCCTCTTCCACATCAAGGATTCCCGAAGATTTCATGCGCAGGAGAATCGCAGAATAAAGAAGCGTCCTTGAGGAAATTCTAAGATCCATCTGCTTGAGCTCTTCTACCCTTCTCAGGAAACCATCAGTAAGCTGTACTATGTCTATATCCCAGGGATCGATTTTTCCTACCCTTGCAAGTTCAACCAGTATGCCCAGAGGTTCGGAGGTCTCAAACTCCGAAATATCAAGCAGGTTCCAATCAATTCCAAGGCATGAAAGAGTACCTGGCAGCCCATAGGTTTCGGATTCCGCAAAAAGAGAGTTATTTCTCTGGATTCAGAAACCATACGAGCTTGAAGGCGAGAAACTTCAAGCGCTGCGCCCACGTTATCCATAAGCTCAGCCATTAAGTTTCACCCCGGTAATGCTGGTAAGGTTATTTTCCTGCATTGTAACCCCTATTGTCCTGGATGCGGCCTGGATCATAGGTTTTCTTAAGGAAACAACAATGAACTGGACTTTTGATCCTGAGGTTTTAACGCGCCTTGAAACCCTTTCCACATTCCAGCCATCAAGAAACATATCAATTTCATCAAAAGCATAGAAGGGAGCAGGACGGTATTGCTGGATTGCGAAAATAAAAGCAAGTGCGGTAAGGCTTTTTTCTCCTCCTGACATTGCCTCGATCCGCTGGAGAGTTTTTTCCTTGGGCTGCGCCTGAATAGTCATCCCTCCTGCAAAAGGGTCATCAGGGTCATCAAGCAAGAGCTCGCCCATGCCGTCGGAAAGCTCGTGGAAAATTTCCTTGAAGTTGGCATTAATGCTTGTATAGGCTTCCATAAAGGCATCTCGTTTTAACTGCTCATACTGGTCAATGCGCTCAAGGAGCTGCTCTCTCTCGGTAAAGAGAGTATCCCGCTTTCCCTGCAAATCCGAAAGTCTTAACTCTACCTCATTATACTCGTCAATTGCTCTCATGTTTACAGGTTCAAGCTGCCTGAGGGCTTCGTCAATTGCCTGAATCCGCATGTAAACGGTTTCGTAATTTGGAACCTCATCAGTCTCCTCTATGCCTCTTTTCAGGAGTTCCTCGACAAACTGCTTTTCCTGGTCAAAAAGCGCATTCTTCGTAGCTGTGAGCGTAAGTACCTGCTGTTTTGCCTTTTCAAGAGTGGTTGAGGCAATACTTACCCTGCGCTTGACTGCATTGTGTTCGGCCTGAACCTTTTCCCTTTCTTGCTGAAGCCCTATCAGTTCATCTGAAAGCTCAAGCTCCCTGGCTTTCTTTTCCTCAAGTTTTTCCTCATATTCCTTTATTTTTATCTTAAGAGAGTTAACTTTTTCCATTCTTGAAGCTTTCTTTTCCTCAAGTTCCTTTATAAGTTCCTTTGCTTCATCAATTTTCTGTTCAGCATACTCTTTTTCAAGCTGCAGGGCATTCAATGTGGCTTCAGTATCCCGGATTCGGCCATCCAGCCTGCGGAGTTCTTCATCAACGAATTCTATCTTTTTATTGATTTCAGGCAGAGGAGAATCCGCAAGTTTTGCTTCAAGTCCTGATATCTGTTCCTCAAGTTTGGATACGGCCTTTTCTTTATCAGCTTTTTCCGCAGTTACCCTATCCATTTCAGTTCCAAGTTCGGTTCTGGACTCCTCAATTGCTTTAAGATCTGCCTGTTTTGATTCAAGAAGTTCAGCAAGTTTTGCTTCCCTGCCTGCGATTTCATCAAGCTGGTTCTCTTTTCGTGAGATCGTAGCTTCACAGTCCCGAATTTTCCTGCTCAGTTCGAAAAGATGGCTTTCAATGCTGTCCTGCTTGTTTATTGCTGCATTCCGGCTTGCATCCAGGGATTTGATCTCCTCTGCAAGCTCAAGCAGTTTATCTTTTTCTGCAGCCGCAAAAGAAGTGCCCGATTTAGAGGATATTGACCCTCCTACCATTGCTCCGCTTTTTTCCAGAAGTTCGCCTTCAAGGGTTACCATTCTTGCCTTTCCCATAAGGCGGCGGGCACTTTCAAGGTTTTCCATAACAAGAGTATCCTGAAAAACGTACCAGAAAGCAGGCTCAAAACCGGAATCAAACTGAATAAGGTCAATTGCGTATCCTATTACTCCATTTTCGTAACTTAAATTTTCAAGCCGCCTGGGCTCTCTCAGTTTGTTGAGGGGAAGGAAGGTTGCTCGCCCTCCTTTTCTCCGCTTCAGGTACTCGATTGCTTCAGCAGCATCGGCGTCCGTGTCCACAACAATCGCCTGCATCCGGTTTCCCGCCGCAACCTCCAGAGCTGTTGAGTATTGCCTGTCCACTCTTCCAAGCTGGGCAATGGTCCCATGAATTCCGAAAAGGTCTTCCTGCCTTGCAGCCCCTATTACCATTTCCACAGCCCTGGAATAGCCTCCGCCCTGTTCCGATGACCGCACTCTTGCCTCTGTGATTGTGTACTCCTGCTGGAGGCTGTGAAGCCTGTTCTCAAGTTTCCTTATGTCTTCCTTTATCCTGAAATGGCTGCTTTCGATATCATCACGGTCCCGGATAAGAGATTCCAGGTTTTCAGAAAGCTTTTCAAGCTCGTACCTGACAGAAAGCGTATCACTGTCAGAAGTAGCAACCGCGGCTTCAGCGTCTCTGATCTGGTTTTCTATCTCCCGGAGTTCTAAAGATTTTCTTCGGAGGGTATCAAGGAGTCTATCTTCGGTTCGGATTAACTCATTTTTCTCGTTTTTTACATCCTCAAGCTTCTTCCTGGCAGCCATGAGCTCATCCCGTGTAGCAGCAAATTTTGTGTCCACATCCGCAATCCTGCTCTGGAGCAGCATGCGCTCGGTTTGCGCTCGGAAAGCTCTGAAGAAATGCTTTCTTTTCTCAGGTTTTCGGCTTCAATTTTTCTTCGAGTTCTCCTACCTTACCCTTGGTGGAATCGATCTCTACAAAGGCTTTCCTGCGCCGTGAATCAGCTTCCTCAAGTTCGGATTCCGAAAGCTCGATGCTATCTACACAGCGAGAAATTTCTCCCTTTGTCTCTTCGATCTCCCTCTTAACCTGAAGCTGTTCATCCTCTCCTTTTTTTCGGATTTCAACCGAAAGCTCTTCCAGGGTTTTTTCGAGTGCCTGAAGTTCCTGCATTCTCTCATTCAGGAGGAGCTGGACTTTTTCACGATGCTCTTCTTTGCCTGCGAGTTCCTTATCCACATTCTGCAGTTCAGTTCTCGCATCCTTGAGTTTGGAAAGGAGAAGATAGCCTTCGAATTTAACTTTTTCAGCCTTGAGCGCCTGATATTTTAAGGCCTGGTCACGTTCTCCTGCCAGTTTTCCTAGCTGGGTGCGTACCTCTTCAAGGATTATATCCACGCGCTCGATTTGCTGTCTTACTACTTCCAGTTCTCCAAGCGCCTTTTGCTTACGTTCATCAAATTCTGCAACCCCTGCGATTTCGTCTATAATTTTTCTTCTTTCTACAGAGGGCATGGAGATAATCTGCGTTACATCTCCCTGCATAACCACATTGTAACCTTCAGGCGTTATCCCGGCTTTTTCAAGCTGAGAATGGATTTCTCCAAGACTTACGGATTTTCCATTGAAATAAAAATAGCTGTAATACCCGTTTTTTGTCCGCCGAACCTTTCTTGAGACTTCAACCTCGTCAAGCTCTAGAGGTAACTTATGGTCAGAGTTGTCAAAACGGATCGTAACCTGAGCAAAATCAGGCTTTTTTGACGCATCGCCGTTGTAAATCAGATCGGTAAGTTTCTCAGCACGAAGGGTCCTTGAACTTGTGAGCCCGAGTGCAAAAAGAATCCCGTCTATTATGTTAGACTTCCCACTCCCGTTCGGACCCGAAATTGTAGTAAAGTCATTATAAAAGGGAATCTTTACTTTTTTTCCGAAAGACTTAAAATTAACAAATTCAATCTCTTTTATATACACAGAATGCCTCTGTAATCTTACGTTTTTGAGAAAGTTTCTGTATTTTTAAGCTTTATTTCTCCCGAGAATTTTTCCGGCTACATGTGATAACCTCGGCATCTTCATTTTCCCGCACGTCCACAGACTCTTCTACGAAGTGCTTTTTCGAAGGCCTCTCGGCAATTATATATTCACATTTATAATTATCAGCAGGTTTGGTTTCCACAGGGCTCTTTTTAACAGCAGAAAGATGCCTTTCAGGTAATGACGATACTGGAGGTGGCTGCCTGAATTGTGTTCTGAGCGGCGGTTGTTGCCTGGCAGGTTCTCTAATCGATGGTCTAACCGACGTCCCCTGTCTAACAGTGCCTCTAAACCCTCTTTTATCACCACTTTCTGCAATAATATATTCGCACTTCGTTTCTGCTTCTTCTCTGTCAAGATCTGCTGGCTCAACCTCTCTGAGCTTCAGCTGAATCTTTGCGCCTGTACCTGGCAGGGAGGCAGGGGCTTCTTTGAATTTACCCAATCTGTATACCGGGTTTTCTTTTCTGAGCTCAGGTCTTTGTTTGGGTTTTCTGGAAAGAGGCGGAAGATCCAGAGGGTCTTCAGGAAGAGTCAGATTAATAGAAGATGGAACAACAGAAGGAGAAGACGGAACTACAGAAGGTGGAGCAACCGGAGCAGTCTTTTTTTGCGTCTTCCAGTTGTTTAGCGAAATCTCCTATTTGTGTTTCCAGTTTCTTTATAAGCATTTTCTGGTCAAGCAATTCGCGGACAAGCCCATCCTGAATGCCTGCAAGTTCCCTCAGCTTCCGGTCAGCCGTTTCCGAGTCATTTTCTCCTGATGTTTTCAATTCTGTTCTTAATTCGTTCAGGATTGAAGCCTTGAGTAAGGCAGGGTTAGGGATTCCCATAAGCTCTGTCCTGATTTCGGAGAGGACAAGATCCTTGATGGAGTCCTGATCGGAAACATTTTCCATTTCGGCCCGCAGTTCATTGAGAACCGAAACCTTAATCGATTTTTTGAGAGTCTCTAGCTCCTCATAGGTTATCGATAGTCGCCTTTTAAGCGGTGTATTATGCACGTCCCTCTGTCCAGTTCTCATAAAGTACCTCTTATGATAAGTTCGGGTTCCGATTTCCTGACAGCCTGGAATTTTCTGGTGAAAAGGCAGCCAGCACAATAATAATTATATTGATTAGATCATAGGAATTTAAATAATATGTACAAAGTACATGTAATCTTTCTTTAAATATATATGGTAATCGATAGTTTTTCTGGCCTTATATAACTCTTAATAAAGAGGAACAAAAATCTTTTTATTTAATCTTTGTCGAAATACTCAGTAAATCGGGCTGGATATGCAGGAAATCTGAGATAAAAAGTTTCCAGAAATGAAAATTAGGAAACAAAAAAGGATTAGGAAACAAAAAAGGATTAGGAAACAAAAAAGGATTAGGAAACAAAAAAGGATTAGGAAACAAAAAAGGATTAGGAAACAAAAAAGGATTAGGAAACAAAAAGGATTAGGAAACAAAGAGAAACAACTTGAATGAAAATTTGGATAAATATTTTTCGATATCAGTGATTAAAAAGCAACAAATAGGATATACCTGCGCAAGTCTTTCATCCCTGAACAAGTCGAGCAAGAATGATGTTCAAATCCCGGTAGATTCACAGGGAAGCCCAGAGAGAAAAAGGTTCATAATACTACAAAATAGAGGAATGAAACCCAAGCTTAACTTTAAAATACAAGGAGTTAAAGAGTTGGATTTCATGAAAGGGTAATAACTTTTTGGGGGAAGTGTTAGTTCATGGATGAAAAGGAGCTCTCAAATCGACCAGTACATTCTCTCTTGATTGGATTTTGGAGGAGGTACAGTCCATTTCCGCAGCAGTTTCATTAACAACGGAGCCGTGAGTTCCGGTGCTTTCAAGGAAAAATTGAACCTCATCAAGTTCAGGCTCGCGGAAATGATCCATTTCAATTATATCCATAATAACACTCAACACGTTTTTGTGTAAGTGAGTGGTGATTCGGGTCATCGGGAATAACACTATGTATCGAATATTAATAATTTGCGGTAAAGGCAGAATATTTTGAAAAGAGGAAAACAAACTTATCAATATATAAATGTTATGCCCGATTCGAGAAACTTGCCTTTCATAAAATAAACCACGTAGACCTGTAGAGAAAGATAGTTACTTTTGAGGAAAACTGGGGCAAGAAAATCTGCAACAGAGTATAAAAACGGGAAAAAGAAATCAAAGGAAAGAAGGCCCGAAAATCCTGATCAAGATACCCACTCCAAGAGCCAGCAGTATGGTGAAAATAACTATCAAAGCCGTATCCTTTGTTCCAAGTTCGTGCTTCAGTACTGCAATCGTTGCTACACACGGCATATAGATGGTCGTAATTACAGCAAATTGGTACATCTGGACAGGTGTCATTACAGCTGCAAAATTGGCCGTACCTGCAAGTACGGCAAGGATCTGAAGCGCCATTTCCTTTCGGAGAATCCCAAATACCAGGGCCGTTGCCGCAAATGCCGGAAGGCCCAGCAGGCCCACGGATATAGGCTCTACAAAGTCCTGGAAGATTGAAAGAAGGCCCAGAGCATCGGCAACCCCCAGAAAAGCACTTCCAACGAGCAGAAGCGGAAAAGCTATATATAGAAATTCTCGGCTTTTCATCCACGTCTTTTTGAGGGTAGATTTCAACTCCGGTTTTCTGAGAGGTGTCATTTCCATGATGAAGCCACTTCTCTGGCCTGGCAGACTTTTTCCCAGAATTAAGCCCATGCCGGTAATAATGATAATCTCCAGAATATAAATTGAAACCGCAGGCCAGAAACCTACAAATGTTCCAACAAGTCCAAGGATAATGACAGTCCGCGCAGAGCAGGGAATTAGAGCTATAAGAAGGGAAGCTATCCTCTTTCCCGCCGTGTGCCAAGGGAATGCACTGCCATAATTGCAGGGACGTTGCAGCCAAAGCCAAGAACCAGCGGAATCACTGCTCTTCCGTGAAGCCCAAGCTTATGGGTAAGATTGTCAAGCAGAAAAGCTGCCCTGGTAAGATAACCTGAATCCTCGAATATTGAAAGAATGGCATAAAAGACTGCAATATACGGAATTGCGATTGCAAACCCGGCCTCTACTCCCCGAAGAGAATAGACAATCAGGTTTTTCAGGACAGGTGGCATGCCAGAAGTTGCGGCTTCGGCAGGAAGAATCACATGGGGCTCAAAGATCTCATTCACAATCCAGGTCTCAAGGAAGCCTCCTACCCGGAAAACAAGAAGGAAAGTAATGAGCAGGGCAGATATGAGCACTGCAATTCCGAAATTCGGGGAAGTAAGGATGGCATCTATCCTTTCCTTTATACTTTTTTTAGGTTCAAACCTTGAAACCACGCTGTCCACAATATATCCTGCTTCCCCATAGAGATCTCTTGCAACAGTATCAGGTACCGAAATCCCCTGTTCTATCTCCAGGTTCTGCCTTAACCTCCTGGCAGTAGAGAGCAAGGCATTAGCCTCCGGAGGCATACAGCAGAGTTCTACAAACTCGGCATCGTTTAGCAGAGCTGCCATTTTTACGATTGGAGGTATATTGGGAAAGGTATAATCAAGGCTAGAAAGAGCCTGCTGGATCCACTGGCTATATTTTACCTGGTGGTGCTCCTGCGACTTATTCTGTTCGTCAAGGGCTACAAGCATTACCTCATCGAGCCCTACCCCCCAGGTCGCAACCGTTGGTACTACAGGCAGGCCAAGCAGTTCGGAGATTTCGTCTGTATCAACGAGAATCCCGAGGTCTGCAGCCAGATCTACCTGATTTAACGCAACAACCATAGGGATATCGAGTTCAAGAAGCTGCAGGGTCAGGTAAAGATTCCTTTCAAGCCTGCTCGCGTCAACGACATTGATAACAATATCCGGCGGTCCTCAATCAAAATTGCTTGGTTACTTTCTCATCTTCGTTGTGACCCCAAGGGAATAAATTCCTGGCAGATCAACTATTCAATAGTTTTTTCCCACGGGCTTTTACAAT
>Ga0268359_11268_pt1 | contig 15766 bp, 14 predicted proteins | sample BioMet11_FD_194416 | JGI IMG/M metagenome (GOLD analysis project Ga0268359, IMG submission 194416) | Sewage microbial communities from Oakland, California, United States - Biofuel 11 (PacBio Assembly) | ecosystem: Engineered > Wastewater > Sewage > Unclassified | place: USA: California | collected...
TAACCGACCTCGATTTCCCCGGCCGGCTCGCCGTCCACCAGGACAGGGCAACACTGCCGGCGGACAGGCCGGCCCGGCCCGGGCGCAAAAGCCTCCCGCCCGTCGACCGCCACCCGGGCCCAGGCGATCTCCGGATACTGCCAGGCCCGGACCAGAATGGAAGCCACACCGGAAAGCAGCTCGTCCAGCGCCAAGTCCCGACGCTGGGACAGTCGGGTGATGGCATAGAGGCAGTCCAGCTCCTTGACCCGCTCGCGCAAGGCGGCCAGGGTCCTGGCATGTTCGGAATCCGGCGCGCAGACGCCTTCCGCCGTCTGTCCGGTCATGGTGCGTTCCGTCTCCGACATGTCCCAGTCATAGCCGGTTGCAGCGTTCTTGTCAGCCGGACCGCCTGACCAGGGGCTTTGCCCTGGGCCTCACGGGGAAGCATCCCCCCGGCGAGGGGTCCGGGGGCATCATGCCCCCGGCCGCCGGAGGCATCTTTCCTCTCTCGGCCGCCGGAGGCATCTTCCCTTCCTCTTCCTCCCTAGGCTTCCAAAATACGCCGGGCGATGGCGTCCTGGGCCTCGGTGACGAAGGGAATACCGGTTTCGCGCGCGGTTTCGCGGTTGCAGGCCACAAGATCCTGGCGGGCGATGGCACCAGTGGAAAACCGGCGTGCCCCGGCCATAAGCTGCTGCAGCCCAGCCCCCAGCTTGTCCATAAGCGAGCAGGTGGCCACGGCGCCGTAGGGAATGCGGGCCATTTCCGCGTCACCGAGCCGCTGCCGCAGACCGTGCCAGGCGGCAAAGATCTTTTCGGGCTCCGAACCCAGGACGGACACCGTGGGCGGCAGGGTGGCCCAGTTTCCGTGGACCGCCTCCCGGCGTTCGGGGTGCAGGGCCCCCTCGATGTTGGCGCCCAGGAAGCCGGGAATCATGATGGCCCGCCCCATGCAGACCAGCTTGGCGAAAGGAGCCCCCAGGGCCAGCGCCTTGAAGATATGCTCCTCGCGGGCGAAACCGCCGGCCAGGGCCAAATCCACCACCCGGTGGCCGGAGGCGGCCCAAACGGCGGCGTACTCCCGGGCCTTGGCGTGCAGCAGGACCGAGGGCACGCCCCAACTCTCCATCATGTTCCAGGGACTCATGCCCGTACCGCCGCCGGCACCGTCGATGGTGAGAAGATCAAGGCCGGCCTCGGAGGCATAGGCGATGGCCATGGCCAGGGCCTCCAGGCCATAGGCGCCGGTTTTGAGCGAAATGCGCCGGTAGCCGAGCCCGCGCAGGTCCGCCACCGTGGCCAGGAAACGTTCCCGAACCTCGCTTGCGCTTGAGGCATCGGTGAAGCCCAGCCGGCTGTGCCGGGCAAAAGCCGTCAGGGAGCCGCTTGCAAAGGCCGCCCGCACCTCGGGCAGTTCCGGATCCGGGTCCACGAGGTAGCCCCGCTTTTTGAGAAACACGGCATAGTCGAGGCTCGATACCTTGATCTCGCCGCCGATGTCCTTCGCCCCCTGGCCCCATTTGAGCTCGATGACCACATCGTCGCCGTATTTGTCGATGACGTAGGGAGCCACCCCGTTGCGGGCATCCTCCACGTTGAGCTGGACGATAATGGCGCCGTAGCCGTCATAATACCGTCTGTAGGTCTCGACCCGCCGGTCCAGTTCCGGCGCGGCGCTCACACGACCGTTTTCCACGACGGCCTTCCGATCCACCCCCACGACGTTTTCGCCGACAACGATAGGAATGCCGGACAGGGCGCAACCGATGGCAAAGGAGTCCCAGTACTTGGCCGCAATGAAGGTCGAACCCAGCGCACCGGTCATAAGCGGCAGCCGGGCGCGAATCGGATGCTCGCGGCCGAAAACCGTTTCCAGGCTGACATTGGGGAACAGACAGTCGTCGGCGTCGGCGGACAGCTGCGGGGGCAGGCCGCTCGCACCGTACAGATACCCCTGGATGCGCAGGGCCTCATAGGACACCCCCAGATGGGTGGTCTTGCCGCTGCCCGCCGTAACGGCGCCGAAATCCCGCGGATAGAGCATGGCCCGCCCGGCCAGACTCGACAGCCAGGTCTCGCACCGGCCCTGACAATCGGCCCGGCACAGGCTGCACAGGCCGGACTCCACTGCTGTTCCCCGATTGGTTGTCCCGAGTACGTCGTTAGTTTTCATGGGGCTTGACATGGCGACTCCTTGTCGTGACCGGCGCCGTTCCGGCGAAGTGGTGATTTTTCGGCGAGTTGCAACCGCACAGGGCTGGGGTTTTAACACGGAGTCGCTCCCGGGAGTCGATAGGGAGAAGCCTGATTTTTCCGGGAACGCTTCCCGAAAAACCGGGAATATCCCCCGAGTCGAAAAAGGGATTTCCGCCGTTCCCAAGCCACGTCGTTTGCCTATGCTGGCCATGGAGGAAACGCGCGCATGCCCCATGGAAACCACCCGCCATCGCTTGCCACGGCCGGCATCCCCGTCCCCCTGGGACCAGGCCGGTGGCGCGTTCCCCTGCCGGAACAGGGCAGATGGGCCTCCCGCGTGCTCTATCTCGCCGAAGAGCCGCGCTCGTGTCTGGTGGCCACGGTCCGGGGACGCCTGCTGTGCATCCGGGCCAGGGGCGAACTTTCCGGCGCGGCGACCCTGAATCTGGGCGACTGTCTGGTCCGGGCCATGACGGAGGACATGGAACGCATCATTCTCTGCCTGGGCAGGCGGGAAACCATGCCGGCGGAAGCGATAAGCCTCATGGAAAGCTTCGATCGTCAAGTAACACGCGGCAACGTGGCCTGTCGGTGCAGCATCCGCGGGACAGGGGCAGGAATCGACGCCCTGACCCTGGCCATAACCAACCACCGGCCGAAGCGAAATGTGTTTCCCTTCCGGCGTCCCCCCGGGAACACCTGACCACGGGCTCTCCAACCAGCGTCGCAGCACCACACCCATGCTTGTAAGCAATACTTTCTGGGCCGCACTTGTCGTCCTGGGCCTCGTCGCGGTCCAGGCGATCCGGATCAATCGACGGGCCAGGCGCACCCGCCTCCCGGATCATTTCGATTTCGACCATTACAAATCCCGGGAGATCACGCAGCGAGGCGTTTTCGACAAGACGAAATGGCACTAGCCGAGCGCGACCGACCGCCACGCCGGCCGGCTTCGGACCCGTTGGGACAACATCGTCGACTCCAATAATCGTGCCGTATTGCCCGACGTCCCGCATGATGCTAGTTTGGACACTACGTTCAGAAGCAGGTCCCAGACCGCATCACGCCGTTTTCCCCGGGAGTCCTCCATGGTCCAAGCCACCGATGCCACGCCCCCGGTCACCGACAACCGCCTGCCCTTCCCGGTCGTGGCTATCGGAGCCTCGGCCGGCGGCCTGCCGGCGCTCTCCACCCTCCTCGGCTCCCTGCCCGCCCAGCTCAATGCCGCCTTTGTCATCATCACCCATGCCAGCCAGGACGCCAAAAGCCAGCTCGCCACCATCCTCGCCTCCCTGTCCCAACTCCCCGTCAAGGAACTGTCCGGCCGGGAACCGGCCGCCCCGGGCATGGTCCATGTCCTGCCGTCCGGCTACGAGCTGACGATCGAAGGCGGCCAACTCATCCTGACGCCCAGGGAAACGAGCATAGTGCACCGTCCCATCGACCGATTCCTGGTTTCCCTGGCCCGGGACCAGGGACCGGGCGGAGTGGGAATCATCCTGTCGGGGGCCGGTTCCGACGGTTCCAGGGGCCTGCGCGACCTGCACGCCGCCGGCGGGCTGATCCTCATCCAGGACCCCCAGTCGGCCGAACACGACGGCATGCCGACCAGCGCCATCCAAACGGGCCTGGCCGACGTGGTTCTCCCCATCGAGGCCATCGGCCCGTACTTGGCCGCCACCCTGCCGGCCATGGACGCCTGCCGGGACGGCAGCCCCGCGAACCAGCAATCCTTGCAACGGATCACAGCGCTCCTGGCCGAGCATACCGGCCACGATTTTTCCGGCTACAAGCAAAGCACCATCCTGCGCCGCATGCACAAACGCATGCTTCTGTCGCACACGGCCGATCCGGCCGAGTACGTGGCGCTTTTGGAACACGATCCCGAGGAACGCACCCACCTTTTCCATGACCTGTTAATCGGCGTCACGGCGTTTTTCCGGGACCCCCCGGCCTTCCAGGCCCTGGCCCGAGCCTTGCCCAGCATGCTCGCCCTGCGGCCCGCGGAAGATGTCCGGGTCTGGGTGGCCGGCTGCTCCACCGGCGAGGAAGCCTATTCCGTGGCCATGCTGCTGACCGAACACGCGCGAACCGCCGCAGTGGCCCGGCCGCTCAAAATCTTCGCCACGGACATCGATCCGAATGCCTTGGAAACGGCCCGCAAGGGCGTCTATGGCACCTGCGTGGCCGGGGAGATCGGGACCGAACGCTTGGACGCCCATTTCCGGTGCGATACGTCCGCCTGTACGGTTCTGCCGCGCCTGCGCGAAAACATCGTGTTCGCCCGCCACGATCTGTTGCGCGATCCGCCCTTTCTGGGCATGGATTGCATCGTCTGCCGCAATTTTCTCATCTATCTCACCCCGGAACTCCAAGCCAAGGTCCTCTCGATCTTTTCCCACGCCCTGCGGCCGGGCGGACTTTTGCTGCTCGGCTCGGCCGAAACCATCGGCTCCCATGCCGGCCTGTTCGAGGTCGTCGACAAGAAATGGCGTCTTTTCCGCCGCAAAACCGCCCCGGCCACCCTGCCGCCCGACCTGCCCGCCCGGTTCGCCCGAATGGCCCGGTGCGACCTTGATCTGCCCTGGCGGCGAGCCGTATCCGACATCCCGGACCCCGAAGGCCTGACCGAAGCCCTGTTGCTGCGGCGCTACGCCCCTCCGGCGGCCCTGCTCGACACCGAAGGAAACGTCCTGCGTCTGTCCGGCGACATCCACCCTTATCTGGAATTGCCGGAAGGACGCCGAGTCTGTCCATCCATAAGCTGGCCAACAAGCCCCTCCGCCCGCGACTGCGCAAGGCCATGCAGGCCGCCCTGGCCGAGGGTCGGGAACAGGCCAGCGGCCCGATACGGCTGGAAGGCGAGGACGGCGAACAAATCCGGCTCGTGGTGTCGCCGGTCCTGGATGCGGCCGGCAAGGCGGCCTTTCTGCTGGTCATTTTCGAATCCCTGGACCGCCCCGCGACCGAACCCACGCCGGCCTGCCAGGAGTCCCTGGAGGAAAACGCCCTGATCTCCCGCTACGAGGCCGAACTGGAGCGGGCCAACGATCAGTTGCAAACGGCAGTGGAGAATTACGAGACCCTCAACGAGGAGCTCAAGGCCTCCAACGAGGAACTCCTCAGCATGAACGAGGAGCTCCAGTCCTCCAACGAGGAAATGGACGCCTCCCGGGAGGAGTTGCAGTCCTTAAACGAGGAGCTGACCACCTTAAACGGCGAGTTGCAGGGCAAGGTCGATGCCCTGGCCAAGGCCCAGGCCTTCGTGGAAAACCTGCTGGCCGCCACCAACCTGGCCACGGTGGTCCTGGACCAGTCCCTCCGGGTGGTGCGGTACACGCCGGCCGCCCTGAGTCTGTTCCATTTCGTGCCCACCGACCAGGGGCGGCTGCTGGAGGAGATCAAGACCACCTTTCCGGCCGACAATCTCGTGCCGGACTGCCGGCGGACCCTGGACGGCGGCCAGATCGTGGAGCGGGACATCCGGGTCCAAAGCGGCGACTGGTACCTGGAACGGGCCTATCCCTACCGCGATCCCACCGACGAGGTGGCGGGCGTCGTCCTGACCTTCGCCCAGGTGACCCAACTCAAGGAAGCCGAAGAGGTCCTGGCCCGGGGCAAGGAGGAACTGGAAAGCCTGGTGGCCAGCCGCACCGAGGAGCTGGCGGAAAAGGTCCGGCTGCTCGACCTGGCCAACGTCATGGTTCGGGACATGCAGTCCCGCATCACACTGTGGACCACCGGCGCCGAGCTGCTCTACGGCTGGACCAGGGAAGAGGCCCTGGGCCAAGTGTCCTACAGCCTCATGCATACGGTCTTTCCCGAGCCCTACGAGCACATCCTCGAAACCCTGCTGCGGGAAGGCCGCTGGTCCGGGAGAACGCGCCAATACGCCAAGGACGGCCGGGAAATCCACGTGGCCACCTTGTGGCAGCTCAACTACGATGCGTCCGGGAAACCGATCTCCATCCTGGAGGTCGGCAACGACGTCACCCGCTGCACCCGACTGGAAGTCCAGGCCAACCGCTGGAGCCAGGTCTTCGCCACGGCCGGCTTCGGACTGGCCCACGTCAACGTCCTGGACAACACCTTCCTGGAGGTCAATTCCGCCTTTGCCAGGCAACGGGGCTACCGGCCGGAAGAGTTGGCCGGGCATTCCCTGTTCGTCATCTATCCGCCCGAACTGCGCGAGTCCGTGGGGCGATCCATCGCCAAGATCGATACCACCGGGCACGGCGTGTTCGAAAGCGAACATGTCCGCAAGGACGGCAGCCGATTCCCCGTGGTCGTGGAGGTGACCACGCTTCACAACGCCGCGGGCCGCCCCGTCAGCCGGGTGTCCTACGCCCTGGACATCAGCGAACGCAAAAAGACCGAGGAAGCCCTGCGCGACATGGCCCGGTTCCCCAGCGAAAATCCCCATCCCGTGCTGCGGGTGGGACGGGATCTGCGGATCCTGGAGGCCAACAAGGCCAGCATACCGTTCCTCAAGGCCCTGGGCAGCGGTCCGGGGCTGCCTGCCCCAACCGCCTTCTCGGCCTATTTGACCATGGCCATGGGCACAGGCGTGATCAGGCATTTCGAGGCCGAGGTCGACGGCCGAAGCTTCGCCCTGACCGCGTGCCCGGTGATGGATCGCGATTATGTCAATATTTACGGCATGGACGTCACCATCCGCAAAAAAATCGAGCTGGCCTTGGCCGCCAGCGAGGAGAAATACCACTCCCTGTTTTCCCGCATGGGGGAAGGGGTGTGCCTGATGGAACTGGTCCGCGACGCGGCCGGCACCCCCAAAAATTACCGGATTCTCGACGTCAATCCGGCCTATGAAAAAATTCTCACCATTTCCCGGGAACGGGCCGTGGGGGCCCTGGTCACGGAACTCTTCGGTCTCGACGCACCACCCGACCTCGACATCTATGCCCGGGTCGTGGACGCCCGCGAATCCGTCCAGTTCGAGACCGTCTTCCCCCCCCAACAAAAATTTCTCCGGATCTCGGCGTTTAGCCACCAACCCAACCGCTTCGCCGCCGTGTTGGCCGACGTCACCGAAGCCAAACGCGCCGAAGAAGCGCTCCGGAAAAGCGAGGAACGCCTACGTCTCGTGGTGGACACCGCACCCGACGCCATCATGGTGCAGGCCGACGGGCGATTCATCTCGCTTAACCCGGCGGCGCTCCGTCTTTTCGGCGTCGACACCGCCGAGGAACTGCTCGATGGCCCCATCGTCGACCACATGCACCCCGACTACCGGGCGATCATCGCGGAACGCATCCGGCTGACCAATGAAAAGCATGTCTTCCTGCCGGCCATTCCGGTCGTCTATCTGCGCCGGGACGGCACAGGCATCGCCGTGGAGGCCGTGTCCGCCCCTTTCGAGTACCAGGGAAAATCGGGCAGCCTCGTCTTCGCCCGGGATATTTCCGAACGGTTGCGGATCGAGGCGGAAAAACGGCAAGAACAGGAACTGACTACGGCCGTGGAACGGGTACGCGATGCCTATATCTCCAGCCGGCCGACCCATGACATCTTCGATGTGGCCCTGACCGAAATTCTGCAGGCCAGCGGCAGCCAGTACGGCTACATCGCCAAGCTGCGCACGGATGCGGCAGGCCGCTCCTACCAGCAATGCCTGGCCATCTCCGACATCTCCTGGGACGAGACCACCCGGGCCTTCTACCAGGCCAATGCCCCCCAAGGCATGACATTCTACGCCATGGACGGCCTCAATGCCGCAGCCATCGCCAGCAAGGAGCCGGTCATCTCTTCCGACCCGAGCCATGACGTACGCAGTTCCGGCCGACTGCCGGCCGGACATCCTCCCTTGACCACCTTTCTGGGCATTCCCCTTTTCCATGGCCGGGAGTGCGTGGGCTCCATCGGCGTGGCCAACCGGGAAGGCGGCTATGATGCCGCCGTGATCGCCCACATCCGGCCGCTGCTCGGGGCCTGCGCCCAGATCATCGAACGCCTGCGGGCCGAGCGGCGCCTGCTCGAGGCCAAGCAGGCGGCCGAGTCGGCCAACCGGGCCAAAACCGAATTCCTGGCCAACATGAGCCATGAAATCCGAACACCTTTAAACGGCATCCTGGGCATGCTCCAACTCATGCTCACCACCGATCTCGACGCCGAACAATCGGACTACGTGGACAACGCCGTCATCTCATCCAAACGCCTGACGCGCCTGCTCTCGGACATCCTCGACCTGTCCATGGTCGAATCCGGTCGGCTGACCATCCGGGCAGCGGATTGCGCCACGGCCGACCTGCGCGACGCCGTCATGGATCTGTTCGCCATTCCGGCCAGGGAAAAGGGACTGGAGCTGTCCTTTACGCTCGACCCGGCCCTGCCCGCCACCATCCATGCCGACGAGGCGCGCCTGCGCCAGATCCTGTTCAATCTGGTCGGCAACGCGGTGAAATTCACGGATTACGGCTCGGTAACGGTTTTCATGGGGCCGACCGCCACCGATCATGGCACCGGCCCGCGGCTGCTCATCGTGGTGACCGATACCGGCATCGGCATCCCGGACACCCAGCAAAGCGCTATTTTCGAGCCGTTTAGCCAGGTGGAAGGCAGCTATGTGCGTCGCTTCGGCGGGGCTGGCCTCGGCCTTTCCATCGTACGCCGGCTGGTCCGCCTCATGGCCGGAGAACTGGCGGTGGAGAGTACGGAGGGCCAGGGGACGACCATGTACGTCTCCCTGCCGCTGCAAAGCACCGCCCAACCGCTGGCCCAGCCCCCCGTGGCGACTGGGACCAAACCGACCGACGCCGGCCTGCACCTCCTCCTGGCTGAAGACGATGCCGTCAGTATGCTCTCGTTCCGCCGCATGCTGGAAAAGGCCGGCCATCGCGTGGACGTGGCTGAAAACGGCAGGCGGGCGCTGACCCTGCTGGCCGAACGAAATTACGACTGCATTTTGATGGACATCCAGATGCCGGTGATGGACGGCGTGGAGGCCACCAGGGCCATTCGAACCCGGCCGGATCTCCAGGAGAAGGCGGGCACCCCCATCATTGCCATGACCGCCTACGCCATGGCCGGCGATCGGGAAAAATTCCTCGACGCCGGCATGGACGGCTACGTGGGCAAACCCGTGGACTTGGAGGAGCTGGAAAAAACCATCCTCCAGGTGCTCGGCCCGGCCGCCGGAAGAGAAGATGCCTCCGGCGGCCGGGGGCATGATGCCCCCGGGCCCCTCGCACCGAAGGCAAATGGGTAAGGGGGACCGGGGGGAATGATTCCCCCGGCAGGTCCAGGGCAGCGCCCTGGCGGTGAGGGTCCGGGAGAGGCGGCGCCTCGCCCGGCCGTCGAAGGCGCATCCTACCGTCGCCGGGCGCTCCGGGACCGGATGACCTCGGCCATGATGCTCATGGCGATTTCCCCAGGCGCCTTGCCGCCGAGGGGCAGGCCGATGGGCGTATGGACGCGGGCCAGATCCTCCTCGGCCACGCCCTGCCGGCGCAGCGTCTCCAGCCGGGCCCGGCCGTCGGCCTTGCAGGCCATGAGCCCCACATATCCCGCCGCCGTCTGCAGCGTTTGCGCCAGGGCCGGGATGTCATAGACATGGCCCCGGGTGGCGATCACCACCGAGGCATCGCCGTCCACGGTCCGTCCCGCGAAACAGTCGGCCAATTCCGGCACCACCAGCACCTCGGCGGCGCCGGGAAAGCGCTCCCGGTTGGCAAAGGCCGGATCGACGTCCATGACCACGGTGCGACATCCGGCCATGCGCGCGAGTTCCGCCGTCAGCCGGGAGACCAGGCCGGCGCCGAGCAGATAAAGCGGCGGCAGGGGCCGGTAGGGATCGAGGACATAACGGGCCCCGGCCGCATCCAGGACCGTCAGCCCGACCAGCTCCGGTTCCCGACGCGCCGCCTCGGCCAGGACGGCCTCCGGCAACCCATCGCCCAGGCGTCGGCCATCCGCCAGCAGCAAGGCGCGTCCGGGGGGCTGCCCGTTCCCGCCAAGCCGGGAAATGACAAGGCCCGCCTGGCCGAGGGCCAAGGCCTGTCCCAGGGCCTCCCAAAGGGGCAGGCTCTCCGGCTCCAGGCGATCCAGAAACAGCGCGTCGATGCACCCGTAAACGTCCGCGGCATCGCCCGTCAGCTCCCCGAGCGGCGACGCATCGAAAAAAACCGGCAAGGGACCGGCATCCAGGCCGGCCGCCGCCCGCTTTTCCAGAAGCCCCTGCTCGGCCCCGTCGATGACGCTGCCGTCCGCCGTCAGCAGCAATCGGTAGTCGTTCCCGTCCCGGGTCACCGCCGTGGCCGCCACCACCGGCCGCCCCGCCCGCAAGACGGCAAGCGCCCGGTCCACGCCGGCCGCCTTGGTCCAAAGTGCATTGTCATGCGTCAGATTGCTCATGGCCCCTTCCCCTGCGGCCAGTCCGGCGGAACCGGGCTGGATTGCTGTATCAATCTAATATTTCTACTAAAACATGGTCCGGTCGCCGGTGTCAATCCGCAGCCTTCCGCGTCCACCGGACGATTTCCGACCAGCTCGGTTCTCTCCCGCTTGACAACCCCGCCTCCGCGTCATTAAATTATCACTATATTGATCGATTTTATTAACGTAACAACCGTTGCCCGCGCTTCCGCAGCAGCGTGACGCGGGGGAGCAAGGGCGAAGCCCGGGGGGTGTCATGGCCACCATTCATTCGGTCTGTATCAGCAAGCGCAAAGGCGAACGAAAACAGGCGGTGCCGGCCGTCACCCTGCGGGAAGATTTCGGCGTGGAAAACGACGCCCACGCCGGCTCCGGGCGGCAAGTGAGCCTTTTGGCCCTGGAAGGCGTAGAGCGTATGCGCGAGAAGCTCGCGACCATCGTTCCCGGCGATTTTGCCGAAAACCTGACCGTCCAGGGCTTAAACGACCTGCACCTCGCCCCGGGCGACCGCATCCGGGTGGGGGACTCCGCCCTTTTGGAAGTCACCCAGATCGGCAAGGAGTGCCACGGCCACTCCTGCGCCATCATGCAGGCCGTCGGCACCTGCGTCATGCCCAAGGAAGGCGTCTTCGCCAAGGTGCTGACCGGCGGTCCCGTCAAGCCGGGCGATGCCGTGACCTTGGCGTAAAAAGATGCCTCCGGCGGCCGGGGGCATGATGCCCCCGGACCCCTCGCACCAAGGCAACGTGATAAATAAAACGCCGGCTCCCGCACGCGGCCGAAGGGTGAAAAATGTCCCCGGCCGCCGGAGCACCCGCCCCCGTCAGAACATGTGTTGCACGCCCAGAGGATCCTTGAATTCCTGTTCGGGCTTGTCTCGCAGTTTTTTCGAACCGCGGTTGTCCAGATACTTGGCCAATTCCAGATCGACCCGGGCCGGCACATCGACGCCGGCCTTGGTCAGGATCTGCCGCAGATAGCCTTCGGCCTTGACGGCGAACGCAATGGAATCGCCCAGGATACGCATGGCTTCGGTGGGATTGTGAAAACCCATGGAATTTTCGGCGCCGACGAACAGGCTGCGGTAAAAGGCCTCTTCGTAATACTCCTTGGCCTTGTCGTAGAGGGCCTGATCGAAGGACTTGCCGGCATCCCGCAGCGTATGCACGGCCTCGAACAGCTTGGCCGTGGTGGCGGTGGCGTAGCCGGCCCGGATGGCCAGGGAAGCGGTACGATCCTGAATGGCGATGACCTGATCCTTGAGCCAGGCGGCCGTTTCGGTATGGCACTGCATACAGGCCTTCATATCGTTTTTAAGCGGACTCATGACCCGATGGTCCGAGACCTTGTGCAGGCCGATGCGGGTATAGGGCATATGGCAGTCGGCGCAGGCGACGCCGGCTTTCCAATGGACACTGTTGTTGGAGAACATCTCGAATTCGGGATGGCGGATATACCCCAGCTTGAAACCGGTGACCGTCTGCTTCCATTCCTTGAGCGCATCGTCGGAACGGATTTTCTTGATGATGTTCTCGATGGTGATGCCGCCCCACTTGCTCCCCTGCCAGGGGAACAGGATGCCCACGGACTGCATCTGGGCGTTTTTGCGGATATTATAGGTCACGTGGCACTGGGCGCAGACCACGGAGCGCATGTCCTGCCGGGTGAGCTTTTTCCAGTCGACCCCCATGGAAGCCAGGGCCGGCACCAGGGAGAAGCTTCGCGAGACCTTAAGCGACATGTCCTTGTTGTCGTGGCAGTCGATGCAGGCCACGCCGAGATCGCGGAATTTCTCCGGGATGCGGCCCAGCACTTCCTTGAAAGGCGTCTTGTAATAGGCCTCGCCGAGTTCCTTTTCCAAAAGCGGCGCATAAGGCGTCTTGCAGGTCAGACAGACGCCACCGGACTTGAGGCGGGAGGCGTCGATGGCGACCTGGTCGCGGATCATGTGGGCGTGTCCCTGGGGTTCGTTGTATTCGACGCCGAAGCCCCAGCCGTTAAAGAGCAAGGCCATGTAGGGAAATTCGGCCAGCTTGTCGTAGGTGATGCCGTCGGCGTCGAAGCCGCGTTTGTACTTGCTCTTGCCGGCCGGCTCCGGCTCCTCGGTCTTTTTCCAGAGTTCGTATTCTTCCGGATAGACCTTGCCCCAGACGGCCGGGTCGATTTCGCCATCCGGGATGGTTACGGTTTTGACCGGCTCGGGTTTGGGCGGCGAACAGGCGTAGGGCACGAACAAAAAGGCGGCAATTCCCACGACCACAGCGATGTTGACGATAGTTTGGCCTCGCATTGCTCTCCCTCTCTTCTCTCTCGCTTGGGTGCCGTTTTAGCGGGTTTCGATGGCGCCGGTCCGGGCATGGGTGATGCGGCGATGGCAATCCCAGCACGGCCGGCCGTGGTCGATCATCGAAACCACGGTCGCGTGGCAGCGCACACAGTTGGCCCGCACCACCTCCTGCCCATGCTCGGAAATCCGGATGTCGTCGGGCACCCGGCCGGAGTGGAACACCAGCAGGTCCTTCATCCCGTCGATGGACTTCCAGATGTAGTGGGCGGCCAGGTTGTCGCCCGGCAGATGGCATTCCACGCAGGCCTGGCGCCGATGGGCGCCCTGGTGGAACCAGGCCTCGTAGGCGGCCTCCATGACGTGGCAGGAGGCGCAGAAATCGGGATGTTCGGACTTGGCCAAAAGCTGCGGCGGCCCCAGGGCCAAAAACAGGCCGACGCCGACCGCAAGCAGCGCGGCCAGCGTCAATTGCAGGGTTTTCGACATCGATTTCCTCCCGTTCGCGGCGGAACCGGAGGCGCGCGCCCACCCTCCGCCCCACCGGATTGCCAAGAAAACCTGTCGCGTCAGCCCCTCGGCCAAGCCCGTCGGTCCGTCGGGACCATCGCCCCAAGGGCCGGGAATCGGGTCGGCGGCCGGGAAAACGGGGATCTTCAGAAAGCGCTATTGGTCTAGGTTCTATCATGTTGCGCAACGGTTTGTCATGATTTCCCGGGAAAAAAGCGCCGGCCCGGGAAAATGTCGACGATCGGCGGCGCAGGCCAAAACGCCCCGACGGGATTGTTTTGAAAAAACGAGGCGGCTGGAGTAGGTTCTTTTGCGTGGCAGCCGGCGCTTGCGACCACGGCGAGGAGAAACGCGAATGTGGGTCACCCAGAAATGCCAATACGCCCTGCGGGCGCTTTTCGAACTGGCCAAACGCCAAAAGGAAGGCGTGGTCCGGTCGGCGGACATCGCCTCCAGCCAGGCCATTCCCAAACGCTTTCTGGAGGTGATCCTCCATCAGTTGCGCCAGGGGGGATTCGTGGATTCCCAACGGGGCAAGGAAGGCGGTTTTTTCCTCAGCCGTCCGGCCGAGCGGATCACCGTGGGCGAGATCATCCGCTTCATCGACGGGCCGATCAATCCGGTGGACTGCCAGCTCAATAAGCCCGGCGGCCAGTGCGACCTCAAGGGCGGCTGCGTGTTTTTAAGCCTGTGGGACGAGGCCCGCACGGCCTTGGAGCAGGTCTACGACACCAAGACGCTGCGGGATCTGGTGGACCGGGAGCAGCGACTTCTGGCCAGCCGGGCCCCGCAATACGTCATCTGAGAGCCAGGCTCACGGCCGCCAAAAGGGCTTGGCCAGCCAGTAAAGGCCCATCAGGCCGATGAGCAGCCCGGCGCCGCTCCGAAACCAGACGCTGCCCCGGCGCAGGATTCCCCGTTCCAGCCACCGTCCCAAAAGAGCCGTGGAGCTTGCGGCCGCCAGAATGGGCAGGCAATGGCCGACGGCAAAGGCGACGATCAGGAGCAACCCGGCGGCAACGGTCGCCTGGACGGTGATAAGGGCCAGGATGGGCGCGATGAAGCCAAACGTGCAGGATCCGGACAGGACTCCGTACGCCAGGCCGAGCACCAAGGCCCCGGTCAGGCCCCGGACATGGAGCCGCGCGGGCAGCCCGCCGGACGCAAAGCCGTGGCCCCCCAAAGCATGTCCACGGCCACCAGAAGCAGCACCAGGCCGACCAGAATCGGGACGTACGGCCCGACATCGCCGAGCATCCGACCAAGCAGGGCGCAAAGGACACCGATCACGGCAATGGTGGTAAAAAAGCCCGGCGCAATAGACCACGGCATAGCCCGCCGCTTCCCGTCCCTCGACGAGACGCCCCTGGCCGGCGACATACGCAACAAGCAGCGGAATGGAGGCCAGATGGCAGGGGCTCAACAGGACGCTCACCAGCCCCCAAAGGAAACAGCCCGCGACGGCCAAGGCCAAGCTCCCCGCCATCCAGGCGACGATCCCCCCGAGGAAGGATGCAACACGGCAGTTCCCTGGGACGGCCCGGGCGGTCGGGACTTATTCGGCCAGAAGCCGGTCCAATTTGGCGGTAATGGCGTCCTTGTCCAGGAATCCTTCGTGGCGGTAGACCTCGGTGCCGGTCTTATCGAAAAAGATCTGGGTCGGGATGAGGCGCACGCCGAAGCGCTCGCCCTGCTCCCGGTGCTCCCACACATCGATGAAGATGACGGCAACCCGCCCCCGGTAGGCGTTTTCCGTGGACGCCAAAAACCGGCAGCATCATCTTGCAGGGAATACACGCCTTGGCGCCGATATCCACCAACGTCACCAGGCCCTTGGCCGGAACCTCGGGAACGGCCTCGGCCAAGGCGCCTGTCGGAAATACCAGCCCGGCCAGCAGCACCACTAAAAAAACACGTCGCATGTCTTCCCCGGTGTTCGATCGTCTCCGCCGCTAGAACAGCGCGTTGAAAAGATAGCCCACGAGCAGGATACCGCCGCCGACCACGCCGATAAAAACCGCGATCAACCGGGGCTTCAGGACCTTGCGCAACAGAATCGTCTCGGGCAGCGACAAGGCGATGACCGCCATCATGAAGGCCAGCACCGTGCCCAGGGCCGCACCCTTGCCAAGGAGCGCCTCCACCACCGGCACAATGCCCGCCGCGTTTGGAATACATGGGGATGCCGATGACCACGGCCGCCGGCACCGACCACCAGGCGCCCTTGCCCATGATCGAAGCCAGGAAGCCCTCGGGCACGTAGCCGTGAATGCCCGCGCCCACGGCGATACCGATCACCACGTACAGCCAGACCCGGCCCATGATGTCCCGAACGGCCCGCCAGCCGGTCTCGATGCGGTCGGGCCACGTCTGGTCGTCCGGCGACAAAACGGACGGATCGGT
>Ga0268359_11185_pt1 | contig 15726 bp, 7 predicted proteins | sample BioMet11_FD_194416 | JGI IMG/M metagenome (GOLD analysis project Ga0268359, IMG submission 194416) | Sewage microbial communities from Oakland, California, United States - Biofuel 11 (PacBio Assembly) | ecosystem: Engineered > Wastewater > Sewage > Unclassified | place: USA: California | collected...
AACAGTTTTAATTGTTTTCCTCATCCGTGTACACATCATATAACCCTGCCTTGATCCCTTAATACAATTCTGGATATTATTATTGCACATGCTGCAGTCTCTCGTCAATCGGTTAATAATCTGCCGGTATCAAAACCGTTTTATTCCTTTATTACTTCTTTTAAAATTCTGAACATTGTTTCCGGATCTATTGGTTTGGCAATATGCGCATCCATACCTGCATCAATGCATTTCTGAATATCATCGATGAATGCATCTGCGGTCATGGCGACGATAGGCACAGTCTGAGCATCCTGACGCTGCATGCCGCGTATCGCATGTGTCGCTTCGTAACCGTTCATTACAGGCATTCTTATATCCATAAGGACAGCATCGTACGCCCCTTCATCAGACTCTTTGAATTTTTCCACTGCAGCAAAACCGTCTTCAGCTAATTCAACAATCGCGCCTTTTTCTTCGAGAAGAGCACTTGCTATCTGCTGATTCAGAGGATGATCTTCGACGAGAAGAATATGCCTTCCGCTGCAGAACATATTGTCTGCAGCATCGATATCATCCCGGTCATTACCGGCATCAAACTCAGGAACACATCCTGCATTGATATCTATGATAAATCGGGTCCCTTTTCCCGGCTCACTTTCTACACTGATAGAACCTTCCATGGCATCAACAAGTTTTTTAACTATAGCAAGTCCTAGTCCCGATCCGCGCATTTCAGAACTTTCATCGCGATTTTCCTGCGTAAACGATTCAAAGAGGATCTTCTGAAACTCACTGCTCATACCTATACCGCTGTCGCTGATTTCAATATGAACATCAAGACGGTCAGCAAAAACTTTTTTCCCGCGGATAATGCACTTGATGGTACCGTTTTCCGGTGTGAATTTGATCGCATTCGAAAAAGATTGAAGAAGATCTGATTTATCCGCAGCACATCAAACAGCGGATAATAACCTTCAACCTTATCTACGTCAATAATGAGTTTCTGATTTTTTTTCCCGGCATACCGGTTCGATCACAGAGTCGATATATCCATAGAAATCTTCAATCGGATATGGTTCCGGATGAAGTTCTATTTTCCCGCTTTCTGCTTTTGTCATATCGAGCACATCATTTATCAGCTGCAGAAGAAATTTGGATGATCCGTCGATCTTCTCCAGATATTCTGTTGTCTCCGGCGGATTATCCTGTTTGGAAGCGAGATAATTCATGCCGATAATACCGTTAAGCGGAGTCCTCATATCGTGGCTCATACGCGAAAGGAATTCTGATTTTGCATGATTTGCGTCCTCCGCCGCCATAAGAGCTTCATGCATACGTTCCATCTGCTCTTTTTCCTTCAGATACACTTCTGTAATATCGGTCTGAGTATTCAGGATAAGCTCATGTGATTTATCCAGCCAGATATACTGCACCTGTTTATATCTCAGATCTCCGGCCTCATCATAACATCTGAACAGGAATTCGAAACTGTTTGAATCATTCATCACATCGGTCAGGTGATCCATATCTGTCAACTGGAGGAAATCAGCTCTGTCTTCCGAAAAAGCGAATTCATCAGCAATAATATGACAAATTTCATCGTAATCAATAATATCATTCGGATCATTATCGGTAAACAGCCATCTTTTTTCTTTCAGTGTATATATTCGTCTGGCTTTATCAATAATTCCTATATGATCGTAATTCTCTTCAAGTATTCTCTGAACGATATCTGCTTCGATTTTTCTGTCAGTAACATCCAGCGCATAGGTTATCGCCTCAATGTCTCCGGTGTAAGGATTCTCCTCCATATTGATGAATCCCTCTATCCACAGTACAGAACCATTTTCCGCAAGAACGGGATATGTCATCGAACATTCCTGATTGCCTTTTCTGAATTCATTAAGCAGATTGTGTCTCGAAAAGAATTTTGAAAACTCCTCTCTGATGTCAGGATCACACACAATATCAGCATTAGCCTTCAGATATCCTTCTGCTGTGCCGGTCTTTCCCTGCTCCAGAACAGATTCGACCGGGCTTTGTCCGTCTCCGCACCAGTCCGTTGTAAGATTGAGCCGGAATGATCCGAGTGAATGCGGATTGACTTTAATAAACTGATTATAGAAACTGTTGTATTTTTCTTCTTTGAGTTTATAATCGGTCATGTCCATGCCAATTCCATAAGCATATAAAGGTTCACCGCTGTCTCCGTAAACCGTAATATAATTTATCCGGAAAAAAACTTGTCTTACATCAGGTGTTTTTTTATACCAGTATTCACAGGAAGCATTCGGGGCGCCGCTGTCTATCTGATGATATACTTCCCGGAGCTCGTCGATATAATTTCATCCACCCATTGTATGATCGATTCAGGTATGTTTTCAATAACTTGCGGAATATTATACGAACGGCTTACATCCATAGACGCACTGTTGTCAGACATGATGATGCTGTGTTTCTTAATATCATATATCCATATGGCAAGATTAGCGAGATTAGTGGCAGCTTCGTACATTTTTCTGCTCTGAACAAGTTCATTTTCTGCTTCTTTTTCCGCCGTGATATTCGTGATCACCGCGAATGCCATAAGGGATCCGTCAGGCTGTTCCACACAAGAGACATAATTTCTGAACCAGTTATATTCGCCTGTTTTTCTGCGGAAACGGTAAGAATACTCTGTATCACGTGTTGTCCTGCCCAGAGATTTCAGAACACGAATTATATTTTCTGCATCATCAGGATGAAGTTTCCTGATCAGGTCGGGCTGATCCCATTCCATTCCGGCATCCTTATCAATATCCCATTCATCATATGCCCTGTCGTTTGCTGTCACAAAATGATGTCCGTATTCCCCGCCAATATTGTATACTACGACACCCGCAGGTATCCTGGAAACGATTTCTTCAATAGCTTTCTTCTCGCTCTGCAGACGATTGACTTCACCGATCTCGTTGGTTACATCTGTTGCAAAAGTAGTAACGGCTTTTTTCCCGTACCACATGATATCATCACAGGTGATGCGGTAATATTTATCTTTTTCGGGATCGTAAGTCGAGTCGGTAGCGAAATGACCGTTCTTCATGTTAAATATAGAGCACCACGGGCAGGGGCTGGTCCTGTGCCGCGTGAATTCATAGCATTTCTTTCCGCTGAAATCACTGCTGCCCCAGTAAGCAAAAGCTTTTTTATTAGCATAATAAAGCTCCCATGTTTCCCGGTCGCATACATATACTATATTATCGGCAAAATCAAGAAGATTAGAATATCCGTCTGTCTCTGTGACAGCGCTTGTATACATGACAAACAGCAGCGGTGTGCCTTCATGTTCGCCAAGATACCGGGCCCTCGCACGTACCCAGACATATTTTTTCTTCTTATGCATTATTCTATATGTTACATCGGCTTCATTGCCCGCATCAATAACACCAGGCAGAGTTTTTGCCAGCAGCGGCAGATCGTTTTCTGCGACGATTTTAAAAGCATCATCACCAATCAGCGTGTAATATTCTTCGCGGCTATATCCGGACAGTTCGGGGATACCGTCTGAAGAATAATATTCTTCCAGCCTTCCCTCTCTGACGGAATATATGGCAAATTCACCAACCATTGAATCAATCAGCACTTTAATGCTTTCTTCCGAATAATCCATCTCTCTCTCCCACTATAAGCGGCTGTAAATTATTTAAATATTATATCACAATTGTACAAAAATTGACCGTAATAACGAAAAAGCCCCCTTACGGGGACTTTTTCAGGGTATTAGGGTTTATAGGGTATAGAAAAGCATATCTCTATGCTATCTATCTTCTTTTCTTCTGGATAGTGCAGAAATAAATGTTCCGCCTGCTCCCAGAAGTATCAGCAGCATCCAGAGTCCCGCATTCCAGTTATCGCCCGTATCTGCGGATTTATCGGACTGCGGACTGCCTGTGTTTGTCGTTGCTGTGCCGCCGCTGTCCTTCGGATTCTGAGGCTCTGTTTTTGTGATGTATAGTATACATTTATGTACTGTACTGTTGTTCCTGCAGCCAGTACGATGTTTTCCGGCGATACACTATCATACTTGTAATCAGTGATCGCTTTGATCAGACCATTCGTTTCCAGCGAGCTGTAATCAACAGTAGTTCCCGCGGTCCCGGTACTGCTTTCCTGAGGCGCAATTACTGTAGTTGTTCCCTTTTCGTAGTAGTTGACTACATACGAAACCTGTGCAGGAGGTACCGGCGGAACATACGGTTCTGTATATGTATTTGTGAATACAGGAACGCTGTCGACATTTGCCGTAAGCTTTCCGTTGCCGTCGTCGGAAACAACAACGGTCACGATCTTTTCATTGGTGTCATATGTTATATTTGCATCGCTGCCGACAACTTCTCTGAGCAAATAGTAGTGAGTCCCTTCCTGTGTGTATTTAATCTTGCCGAAATCTACGCTGCCATTTGCATCATTCACTGCTTTTGCAGTGAATGGTACATACGAAACTGCCTTTACCGAACGTGTCACCTCCGGCTCGACTGCCTCGCCTATGTCTGTCATTTCTACTGCCACGAACGAGAATTCTCCGCCGCGAAGTGCTCTGTTGTACTTCTTTGACGCCAGAAGATTGATTTCAACCGAGGAAGCACTGTATGTGTTACTAAACACAGGCGTTTTGTCTGCTGTCGCCGACAGCTTCCCTTTTAGATCGTCGGAAACCGTAACAGTCACTATATACGAATGGCTGTCGTACGATACTCCGCCTTTGCTGCCCTGTACTTCCGTGATCTTATAATAATGCGTGCCTGCAGCAGTATAGACGATTTCTCCGAAATCGACTTTGCCCTCTTTGTCATTTTTGACAGTCCTGGTATATGTCCCTGTAGGAGCAGTTCCCTGCGCATCAGTCACTTCTGTCGCGTTGAACGTGAAATCTTCTCCTTTCAGTTCTCTGTTGTAAGTCTTTGTCGCTTTCAGGTCTACTTTCGCCGTTGTCGGCGTGTAAGTGTTAGTAAACGTGACTTCATCATTCCCGGCCGTGCTCACTGCCAGCGTGCCGTTTCCGTTATCAGAAACCGTTACTTTGTAAGGTATTTCCGCTGTCGATGTTGTTATTCCGTCATCTGTTCTCTTAGTTTCAGTGATCGTATAATTATGCTCTCCGACATCATCGTATGTATAATCTATTTCATTGAAAACTATTACGGACGGACCGTGGTTGCCGACATTATTAGTGCCGTTAGTTATAACTTTGTTTCCTTCTTTGACGACGAAAGTGAAAATATCTCCGGAATTAAGCTCTCTTCCTTCCAGTACTTTCTTTCCGGTGATAGTCAGACTGCCCGACGCCTGATATGAATTTTCGAATGCAGGTATCGTGTTCTGTGCTGCCACCAGTGATCCCTCGTTATTGTCATCAACTTTAACTTTAACGATATACGCATTTGTATCATAGGCGACCCCGTTATTCGTTCCCTGCACCTCAGATATACGGTAATAATGTGTCCCAGGCGACGCATATGTTATAGCACTGAAACTGATATTGCCGCTGCTGTCATTCGATGCCGTTGAAGTATAGACATCATCTCCGGTCATTTCCGTACCGTTGGCATCCTCAACTTCAGTAGCAGTGAAATAAAAATCTCCGCCCTTCAGCGTCTTTGTATATGTCTTGGTCGCCGACAGATTGAATACGGCAGAAACCGGAGCATAGGTATTATTGAATTCCGGGACGTTAACAGCTTCTGTAAATGCGCCCGTGCTTCCCTGCTTGTAATATGTTACAGTAATATTGAGCGACCCGTCATGTCTTGCGCTATCCGCTACGACGACCTTCGCGAGGTACTTATCCGTCGAATAAGTGATGCCGGTCCTCTGGTGAGAAGTATCTTCAGTGATCAGATAATACTCGGTATTACCGATATCGTCCTGATCGAAAGTCGCTCCGGTGATCGCGATATTTCCGCTCGCAGCATTGCTGCCGCTGTATGTTTCAGCCGCATTTCCCGTTAAAACAGTACCATCCGCCGTACATTTCTGTACAACGAAAGCAAAATCTCCGGCCTGAAGAGTCCTGTTGTAATTTTTCTTGGCGGCGAATGTCACAGAACCTGTCGCCAGATATTTATGATAATACAATTTTATAACGTTCTGGTCTTTCTGATCATTCGCCAGAACTTTGAGCGCTGTCGTATTTTTATTGGTGCCCGTGCCGTATGAAGCTGAATCATAATCATATCCGGATTTCTTTCCGGCATTGATCATAGACGTGCTGGCCGAAATATCCGAGCATCCTGCAATAGCAACCGCTGTATCTGTCGCAGTACCCTTGGCATAATCGACTGTCGGACTGTCTTTATAATAGTATTCCACCGTGTAATGTGTAACAGGAAGGCTCGGATCTGTGAATGTCGCAGACTTGGCTGTTCCTGCGCTGTTGGCATAATTCAGTACAGCTCCGTTGTTAGTCAGAACAGAAGACAGATCTTTACCCTTGGCGCCTTTGAGGTCTGACAGATTAAGCTTTACATAATACGTCAAAGTGTATTTTCCTGCCTTGAGATTCCCGTCGCCGAGATTCCAGGTGAAAGTATCATTTGTCGTATCGTACGTCGCCGCGGCATTTGTCATTCCATTCGGAGCAGTCACCGTGATCGGATAATTTGTACTGTCATCGGTAATGGCTTTGAACTTGAATTCGCTGCCGGTTGTTGTGCTCACTCCCAGAGGGTCTGTTACGACCGCGCCTGTGCCCGCCGCAACATCCTGGATGCTGCCGGCTATCGTATCGAAAACAGATGTAAGATTCGAACTGGTATTAAAGTAATTCTCTGAGCTGGATGCGATGCAGGACATTATCGACTTAGCTATGGTATCATCGGTGATATCAAAGCCGATCGAATAGAGCGTACTCCCGGCAGCTTTGGCGTTGTACGCCTCACTGACTGCCGCAAAACCGTGGTTGGTGATCTTCATCGAGGAAGTACTGCGGCTGTAAATGACAGTCGTGCCGCTTGTCAGCGTGACCTCGATATCGTTGTTTTCTTTGGTGTAATAGTAATATGAAGAATCACTATTATCACCCGGCGCAGCCGTATGATATTTGATCGCATAGTAGCTGTCGCCGTCTTTGTAATAATAATCTGCAGCAGACATGCTATCTGCATCATATACCACAGCAGTGTATTTTTCTGATGTCCCGATATCATATCCTGCGAACGAATAATCGTATGAGCCGTTGGCGGACGGATATAAATCAGTACTCGACGCTGTTATCCTGTACGGCCATAAAGAACTGTTGTAGTTGTAAGATGTATCGGCAGCTACAGCAGCCGTGCCCTTATAGCTTCGCGTCGGCTGGCCGTCACTGAGTACGACGATGAACTTATTGTCAGCGCCCGTTACTGCCGACATAAGTGTTTCAGCCGCCAAAATGCCGGCCTGGATATTTGTTCCGGACGATGTCGAAATACTGTCGATCGCCGTATCAAGATCCGACTCACTGGAACTGAACGTAATATCTGTCGAAGCCTGCGATGAGTATGATACTACGGCTACCTTGACATCTGCGTTGGCGGCCGCCAGTACTTTGTTGACAAAACTTTTGGCTGCCGTCTTCAGACTGGACAGTTTGTTTCCTCTCATACTGTTCGATCTGTCGAGCACCAGCACTATTCTTGTGACCTTTGTATTGATCACCTGTGTTGAAGCAGCATTTACGGTCAGCGTAACCTTGGCAATGCCCTTATCGGGATCCTGCCACTCCGCCGTTTTCGCCGTAGTGATGTTGGGACTGGTTTCACCTGCAGCAAAGACAGGCCCTGTACTTCCAAAAGTATAAAGCCCTACAATCGCTATTGACAAAACCAGCGTCAATATCTTCTTGCATAACCCTTTCATATTCTCCCTCTTTTCTCCCGGAACATGACTGCCCGCTTGCGAAAATAAACAAAAAGCTGCCTTTGCAGGCAGCTGGCAATCTAAAGTTTTAAAATTATATTAAAATATAAACCACTCTAGACCCTAATAGCTTTGCGTCATCCGATTACTCAGACTTTGCTTTTTACATAATTATAGTATCAAATTCTAAATTATCTGTCAATATATAATCGGAGTCCATTTTATTACCATTATTTATATTATCCCTTTATTATTTCACTGAAAAAAATTGTATGAAAAAAACCCCTTCAAAGGGGTTTTTTTCCGGGTATTAGGGTTAAATAGGGTCTAAGAAAACATATTGCTATGTTATCTGTCTTTTTTTCTTCTGGAAACAGCAGGGACTGTTAATCCTGCAGCTCCGAGAAGTGCCAGCAACATCCACATTCCTGCATTCCAGTTATCGCCTGTATCTGCTGATCTGTCTGTTGAAGGATTGTTGTCCGGTGTGACATTGTTGTCTTCCCCTTTGTGCTTTTTATTATTGTTGTCACTAGGCGGATTCTTGGTTGATGTATAATATACATCTATATGCTGTACTGTTTCTCCTGAAGCCAGAACAATACTTTCAGTCGAAATTTTGATATTATTGTTGTTCATTAATCCCTTGATACTTTGTACTGTGGTTCCCGAACCAAGTACAATGCTCTCCGGCGAAATACTGTCATACTTGTAGTCGATGATCGGCTTGATAAGATCATTCGCCAGCAGTGTGCTGTAATTTACTATACTGCCGACAGTACCGGTCCTCGTTTCCTGAGGAGCTAATACTTTTGTCGTTCCTTTTTCGTAGTAATTCACCAGATATGTAACCTGTTTCGGAGGAGTCGGCGGTACATACGGTTCTGTGTATGTATTCGTGAACTCTATCGCTTCATTCGCTCTGTCAGCCACTGCCGTCAGTCCGCCGTTGTCATTATCTTCAACATTGACCTTGTAAGTGATTGATTTTGTCGAACTTGTAACATTGTTCTGATCGTACTTGTCCTCTGTTATTGTATAAGTATGCTCACCTATATCACTATATGTGTAAGTTATAGGGTTAAATGTTATCGTGCTTCCCGTGCTCGTTCCTGTGGAAACGACCTTGGTGCCTTCTTTGACAGTGAAGCTGAATTTATCGCTGTCTGTCAGTGATCTGCCGGACATCTTCTTGACGCCGCTCAGCTGCAGGCTGCCCTTTGCCGAATATACATTTGTGAATACAGGAATCTTATCCGCCTTAGCCGACAGTGTTCCGTCTTCATTGTCAGTAACCGTCACAGTAACAAGCTGCTGAGTGTCATCATAGGCGATGGCAGTACTGTTGCCCTTAGTCTCCGTGATCAGGTAAGTATGCGTTCCCGGCTCAGTGTAGGTTATCTTTCCGAAGTCGACTGTTCCGTTTGCGTCATTTTCAGCAGTCTTGCTGAAAGTATCGTCCTTAACTGCCTTTGTAGTCACACTATCTACCGGGAATATTTCCCTGGCCGTAAATGTGAATTCTCCGCCTTTCAAAGTTTTATTGTACGATTTACTGGCAAGGAGATTTACATCTACCGATGATGTGCTGTAAGTGTTCGTGAATTCAGGCACTTTGTCCGCAGCCGCCGTCAGAGTACCTTCTCCGTCATCATGAACTGTTACCTTTACTATATACGAATGGCTGTCGTATGATACGCCGCCCTTTGTGCCGGCAGCTTCAGTGATCTTGTAGAAATGATTTCCGCCCGTTGTGTACGAAATGTCGCCGAAATCGACGTTGCCGTCTGCATCATTCGTAACTGTCTTCGTATAAACATTACTGCCCTGCAGAGCCGTTCCCTGCGCGTCGGCAACTTCAGTCGCTGTGAACGAGAAGTCTCCTGAATGCAGTTTCTTGTTGTATGACTTTTTCGCTTTCAGATCGACTTTGTCGCTGTCGGCGTATAAGTATTTGTGAAGGCGATCTCAGGATCACCGGCCGTGCTTACATTCAATGTGCCGTCTCCATTATCGGAAACAACAACTGTGTATGCTATTTTCTGAGCTGTGCTCTCAACACCGTTGGCCTTAAATGCATCCTCACTGATCGTATAATTATGCGTGCCGACGTCAGCCAGCGTGTAACTGATCTTAGTGAAGGAAATATCGCTGCCGATACTGGTTCCGCCTGCAACGACTTTTACGCCATCAGTAGTAGCCTCAGTAATAGTATATGCGAAATTATCCTGGTTCGTGATGTCTCTGCCCGTCATTGACTTCGTTCCGCTGAGAGTCAGACTTCCTGAAGCAGAATATGTATTCGTGAAGGAAATAGTCTGATCTGCCTTCGGCGTAACCGTCAGCGTACCGTCTCCCTTATCAGCAACATCTACTTTATATGTCACCGTTTCAGCTGAACTCTTCACACCATGAGCGTCAAAAGCATCTTCAGTGATCGTATATGTGTGCGTTCCCTTATCCGTAAGATTATATTTGATCGGCGTAAATGTGATATCGCTGCCCTTACTTGTTCCTGTCGCGACGGTTTTATCTCCTTCTTTGACAGTATAATTGAACGTATCTTCGCTTGTCACCGCTCTGCCGGTCATGTTTTTAGTTCCGGTCATAGTAAGCTGTCCGGAAGCTGCATATGAGTTGTGGAATGTCGGAGCCGTAGTTCCCTCGGCAACGAGCGCACCGCTGTTGTTGTCGGTAACCGTAACTTTGACGATATGCGAGGTAACATCATAAGTTATGCCGCCTTCATTCCTCTTGTCTTCCGTTATCTTATAGAAATGTGTTCCTTCAGTATCATAAGTTATGCTGCCGAAATCGACATTTCCTTTTGCATCATTTGTAACAGTCTTCGTATAGACACTGTTTCCTGTCATCGCTGTGCCGTCCGCATCAGCAACTTCTGTCGCTGTGAATGAGAACTCGCCTGCTGTCATTGTTTTATTTTCCAGCGCCTTGTGAGCAGTCAGATCAAAAGTGGTCGAAGCCGCCTTATAAGTATTGGTGAATTCAGGAACGCTGTCTGCACTGGCAGTCAGTACGCCCTGTCCGTCATCATTAACTGTTACCTTTACAATGTGTGAGGTTTTGTCATACGATACGCCGCTCTTTGTGCCAGCATTTTCTGTTATCTTGTAATAATGCGTGCCGCCTGTCGTGTACGAAATATCGCCGAAATCGACGCTGCCGTCCGCATCATTCGTAACTGTCTTCGTATAAACATTACTGCCTGAAAGCGCTTTCCCCTGTGCATCGGCAACCTCTGTCGCCGTGAACGAGAAATCTCCTGCCTGCAGTGTCTTGTTGTATGACTTTGTCGCCTTCAGTCGACCTTTGTCGCTGTCGGCGTATAAGTATTTGTGAACGAGATATTCTGATCTGCCTGCGGCGTAACCGTCAGTGTACCGTCTCCATTATCAGCAACATCTACTTTATATGTCACCTTCTCAGCTGAGCTCTTCACACCATGAGCGTCAAAAGCATTTTCAGTGATCGTGTATGTATGTTCGCCTATGTCACCGATATGATATTCAATCGGCGTAAATGTGATAGCGCTGCCCGTACTTGTTCCTGTCGCGACGTTTGCAGTTCCTTCTTTGACAGTATAATTGAACGTATCTTCGCTTGTCACCGCTCTGCCGGTCATGTTTTTAGTTCCGGTCATCGCAAGCTGTCCGGAAGCTGCATATGTGTTGTGGAATGTCGGAGCCGCAGTTCCCGCAGCAACGAGCGCACCGCTGTTGTTGTCGGTAACCGTAACTTTGACGATATGCGAGGTACCATCATAAGTTATGCCGCCTTCATTCCCCTTGACTTCCGTTATCTTATAGAAATGTGTTCCTTCAGTATCATAAGTTATGCTGCCGAAATCGATATTCCCGTCTGCATCATTGGAAGCAGTTTTGGTATATACATTATTACTTTCAATAGCTGTACCATCCGCATCAGCAACCTCTGTCGCTGTGAATGAGAATTCACCTGCTGTCATTGTTTTATTTGCCAGCGTCTTATGGGCAGTCAGGTTAAAGGTGGCAGCCGTCGTTTTATATTCATTGGTGAACGTAGGAAGATTTACAGTATCTGTAAATGCGCCTGCGCTGTTCTGCTTATAATATGTAACTGTAACATTAAGATTACCGTTATGAGCTGTTCCGTCGGCTATCTGTACCTTGGCGAGATATTTCTCCTGCGAGTATGTAACACCCGCTCTACGATTGCTGGAATCCTCTGTGAGAAGGTAATACTCTGTCTTACCGATATCAGCCTGCGTATAAGTTGTACCTGTGATAGCTACAGCACCGCCGAGAATATTGCTTCCCGTCAAAGTCTGCGCGCCCTCAGCCACATTTCCGTCCGCATCGCATTTCTGCGCATTGAATGTAAACTCGCCGCCGCTGAGAGTCCTGTTGAAGATTTTCTTCGCTGCGAAAGTCACAGAACCCGTTGCCAGGTATTTGTGGTAATACAGTTTGAATTACGTTCTCTGAGCTCTGTTTATTCGGCAGTACCTTCAGTGCATCAGTGTTTTCATTATCTCCTGTGCCATACTTAACTGAATCCAGAACATATGTGGAATCCTTTTCACCGGTATCTTTCATCTTCTGACTGGCTGTTATATTCGAGCATCCGGTGATAGCAACTGCCGTATCCGTCAGAGAATCGTCTTTTGTATAAGTTCCTTCCGGAGTATCTTTATAGTAATACTCTACCGTATAATGTGTAACATCGAGGCTCGGGTCTGTAAAATCTACAGTCTGCTTGGTCCCGCTGCCGTCCGTATAGGCAAGCGTCGCTCCGTTGTTCGTGAGAACGGACTCGAGATCTTTCCCCGTCGCACCCTTGAGTTCCGAAAGGTTCAGTTTCACATAATATGTAAGAGTGTATGTCCCTTCCTTCAGGTTCCCGTCACCGAGATTCCAGGTGAAAGTATCACTATCCGCATCATAGTCGGCCGAATACTTTGTCATTCCGTCCGGTGCAGTTACAGTGATCGGATATTTTTTGGCGTCATTCGTGATCGCCTTGAATTTGAACTCCTTGCCTGCAGCCGTGCTGCTTCCCATCGGATCCGTAACGACTGCGCCCGATCCGGCAGCAATATTTTGGATACTTTGAGCGATCTGACTGAATACGCTGGAAAGATCACTGCCGGCAGTATAATAATTACCTGCACTGGCAATAGAATTCATAACTTTATTTGCTGTTGTGCCGGTATCAAAGCCAATCGAATACAAAGTATTGCCTGCAGCCTTGGCATTATATGCTTCACTGACAGTGCCATAACCGTTGTTATCGATCGTCATTTCATGATCGTTTTTACTATAAATTTTGTCACCATCTTCTAAAGTTATTCTTTTAAAATTTGAATTATTATCTATATAATAATAACCATTATACCAATCTCCGTGTATATAGTAATAATCACCGTCAACTAGATAATAGTATCCATGTGCATTAACATAAGGGTTAGTAGTGTATGTTACTTCATCATATGTTGTAGTTCCTGAAAAGCTATACTTATCATTACCGTATAAATAATAGTCTCCGCCAGAACCAACAACAGTATCACTGAATGCAGTCAATCTGTATGGCCAGGTCGTACTGTCATAGTTGTAAGCTGTGGTAGCGGCAACTGCGGCTGTGCCTTTGTAACTATATGTAGGTTCACCATCACTCAGGACAACAATAAACTTATTGTCCGCAGTTACATTTGACATCAGACTTTCTGCGGTTTTGATCCCGTCCTGAGTATTAGTGCCGCCATTAGCACGGATACCATTAATTGCCGAATGTAAATCTGTTTTGTCATCACTGAACGGACTGTCTGTGCTTGCATCGCCCGCATAAGAAACGACTGCGACCTGCACATCAGCATTAGGAATATTCAGGACGTTATCCACGAAACTGTTGGCGGAATCTTTTAACATTTCAATTTTAGATTTTCCGCTATCTGTAAGGGCCTTACCCATACTCCCTGATCTGTCCAGAACCAGTACAATCCTGGTCGTCTTCTGTTTGACAATCTGCGTCGATTTAGCATTGACTGTCAGCTGAACTTTGGCAATGCCCTGATCTTTGTCATACCAGCTCGCCGTTTTACTAACGCCGATGTTGGATGTGTCAGCAAAAACAGGCCCTATACCGCCTAAGGTATAAAGTCCGATTATTGCCAGAGTCAGAACAAATGTCAAGATCTTCTTGCTTAGCTCTTTCATAACCTCTCCTCACTTCATTCAGGCCGTTCCGGCCCTCAGCTTAACAACAAAACTAAAAAAATAAAAAACTGCCTTATGAATAAGGCAGCTGGCTATCTAAAAACCACAAAAATCAATATTTATTCCCATAGCTCCAGACCCTTTTAGCTTTGCGACACTTGATTGCTCAAGTTGTGCTTTTTCATATAACTATTCTATCAGCCGGAAAAAATATAGTCAATTATTAAATTATTCCTTATTTTTTGTTATATACAAACGGTTTTTAAATTTTTGCTCACTTATTTGTGCTTATAGTTTCACATGAGCAAAATAATAGGTTATTCACTCAATTTTTCACAGCATAACCTTAATCAGTTCAGAATAAACTAATTTCCCGTTTACTCTTGAACTTTCCATAAGACTGATAGATTTGACTGTCTGCACAGGGAATTTTATATCATTGATGCCGTATGTGAAATCCTGCCAGTCGGCGCGGATCTGTCTCCCGAGAGTAAGGTGCGGAGTATACGGTCTGTCCTCGATATCGAAGCCCATTTCATAAAGTTCATCGCTCAGCAGCGTATAAATCTCCATAAGCGGACTGCTATTCTCAAAGCCGAGCCAGCAGATATCTCCGCCCTTTTTTTGAAACGTCCCGGTCCCGACACCTTAAGTGTGAACCCGCTTCCCTCAAAATCAGCTGCGGCGTTTTTCATCGCCTCATTTATATCCATGATATCGTTCGGTGAGACTTCACCCAGAAATATAAGAGTGAGATGCAGATTATCTCTGTCTGTGAAATGTCCCTTTTCAGCGGCATCCCTCAGTTTATCCTGCACCTCTGTTATCTTTTCTTTGATTGCTTCATCAAAGCGTATAGCTATAAATGTCCTCATTTTGCGCTTTCCCAGATGGCCATTTCATCGTCATCGGTTTTTCCATTTACACTGTTGAACAGATTTCCGTCTTTAGCAATATTCATTTTGAATGTCAGAGGACCTGCTTTAACAAAATAATATTCTTTCTTTTTTGACCATTGCCATATTCCTGAATATTTTACTTTGCCTTCTTTTTTATCATACAGAACGAGCTCTGCGGAACCGCCTTTGATACATTCAAGCTTATACGGCTTCGTAATATTCTGTTCCTTCATATATGCTTTCAGATTATGATCAGGATCAGAAGACTTGAAATCGCTGAGCACCCATGTTCCGACGATCTCATTGTGCGAAGTATCCGAGACTCTTTTATTATATGTCTCTTCCGACGTTCCCTTTAAGAAAGCGATCGCGAATACCAGCAGTACTGTCAGCGCGATCAGCACATATATTTTCTTTTCTTTACCTGTCATATGCGGCGCTCCTGTCAAGATAGGCCTGCAGAATAAGGACTGCGGCCTGTTTGTCTATAACGGCCTTGCGTTTTTTCCGGCTCACGTCTGCGTCGATAAGGACACGTTCAGCCTGGACGGTGGTAAACCTTTCATCCTGATACTCAAGAGTAATGTCACCCATTCCTGTACTCTTCATTTTATTTTCGAGCATCGTCCTGAATTCGCGCACCTTTTCGGTCTGCGGGCTGTCGCTGCCGTTCAGAGAAAGCGGAAGACCTATGACAACTGTATCGCATGCATACTCGCGTATCAGAGACATTACTTTATCAGCATCTTACGAATGCC